>Ga0155952_1020_pt1 | contig 23202 bp, 24 predicted proteins | sample RifCSPlowO2_02_FD_107606 | JGI IMG/M metagenome (GOLD analysis project Ga0155952, IMG submission 107606) | Gallionellales bacterium RIFCSPLOWO2_02_FULL_57_47
GTGGACGACCGCATGATCATCCTGGCGGACATCGAAAAACTGATGACCAGCCGCGACATGGAATTGATCGAAGCGGCAGAAGAGATGGCAGCTTAACGTGGAGTGCAAGTAACTTTGGCCGATTAACTTGATGGTTTTTATGAAGGGGAGAAAGCAATCATGTCATTCGTAAATTTAAAAGTAGGCGCACGTTTGGGCCTGGGCTTCGGCCTGGTGCTGATTATGCTGTCGTTCATTGCCATAATCGGCATCTCCAAACTTTCGGGGGTCAACGAGATCACAAGCAGAATAACCACCAAAGACTGGACCAAGGCGGTCGTCGCCAATGATGTCATCGACCTGGCAAACGATAATGCGCGCGCCAGCTACGAATTGTTTTTGTTGACCGACAAGACAGCTATCGCCAAGACACTGGAACGCATTGACAAGAACAAAAATACCATTACCGGCAAGCTGGAGCAGCTCGACGGATTGCTTTACCTGGCGGAAGGCAAGGCCAAGCTAGCCGCCATCAGGGAGGCGCGCAAACCCTATGTTGCATCGTTTACCAACGTGGCCAAGTTATTGCTGGAAGAAGGCAAACGTGAAGAAGCGACGCGCGTCATGACGGAAGAAACCATGCGTGCGCTCGATACTTTCATGAACGCCATCAATGACTTGATCGCGTTGCAGGGGCGGATCATGGAGAAGTCCGGCGAGGAAGCCGAAGCCAGCTATCAATCCGGGCGGGGTTTGATGATTGCCATCGGCGTACTTGCAGCGTTCTTCGGTATCGGCGTAGCTTGGTTTACCACCGTGTCCATCACGCGCCCTCTGAAGAAAGCCGTGGACCTGGCAAGCGCAGTCGCCAAGGGCGACCTGACCAAGCGCATCGAAGTGAAATCCAGCGATGAAACCGGGCAATTGCTGCAAGCGCTGAAAGACATGAACGACAGCCTCACCGGCATCGTCACCGAGGTTCGTGGCACCACCGAATCGATCACCACCGCCTCGCAGGAGATTGCGCAGGGCAACGCCGACCTGTCGCAGCGCACCGAAGAGCAGGCTTCGAGCCTGGAAGAAACCGCCTCCAGCATGGAAGAACTCACCTCCACCGTGCGCCAGAACACCGAAAACGCCAGACAAGCCAATCAACTGGCCAATAATGCCTCGGATATCGCCGTCAAGGGCGGCCAGGTGGTGGGCGACGTGGTGCACACGATGGCCTCGATCAGCGACAGCTCCCGTAAGATTGTCGACATCATCTCGGTGATCGACGGCATCGCGTTCCAGACCAACATCCTCGCGCTGAACGCCGCGGTCGAAGCGGCCCGGGCCGGAGAACAGGGGCGCGGCTTTGCGGTGGTGGCGGGCGAAGTGCGCAACCTGGCGCAACGCTCCGCCGCCGCTGCCAAGGAAATCAAGACCCTGATCGACGACTCGGTGAACAAGGTGGATGCCGGAACCAGGCAGGTGGACCAGGCCGGCGCGACGATGACCGAGATCGTCCAGGCGGTGAAACGCGTTACCGACATCATGGCCGAGATCGCCGCCGCCTCGAACGAACAGAGTGCCGGCATCGAGCAGGTCAACCAGGCGGTCATCCAGATGGATGAAGTGACCCAGCAGAACGCCGCGCTGGTCGAAGAAGCGGCAGCTGCCGCCGAATCGATGCAGGAGCAGGCGGAAGTGCTGATGCACGCTGTGAGCATATTCAAGCTGGAAGGCGGCAGGGCCGACGTACAGCGAGCCGTGGACAGACCCGCACGCAGACCCGCTATCGCGCATCATCATGCCACGACCGCAGTCGTAAGGAGAAAAGAACGCAAGCTGGTCAAGGCGCAGGAAAGCAATGACGGAGACTGGAAAGAGTTTTGAACGAGCCGGCTAACCTGCGTTAAAAACAATATGCCGGATTTTGCGAACCGTCTATAATTTGGTCAGCCGCCCCCTGCACTGTCGAGGGGGGGCGGTTCAGCTTTTTTACGGGCGGATGAGCCAATAAAAATTGCAGGATAGAATGAAGCGCAGTGCGCGTTTCGGCGCTGCCAGAAGCGTTTAAACACCAAGGGGAATCACCATGCAAACCAACAATGAACATACTGCTGCCGGCGCAAGCCGCGAACTGCTGACCTTCACGCTGGGCAGCGAGGAATACGGCATCGACATCCTCAAGGTCCAGGAGATCCGCGGCTACGAGGCCGTCACCACGATCGCCAACGCGCCCGACTTCATCAAGGGCGTGATCAACCTGCGCGGCATCATCGTGCCGGTCGTCGACATGCGCATCAAGTTCAAACTGGGCAGCGTGACCTATGACGAGACCACCGTCGTGATCATCCTCAACGTCGCCGACCGCGTGGTGGGCATGGTGGTGGACGGCGTATCCGACGTCACCACCTTGAAAGCGGACGAGATCAAACCGGCGCCGGAATTCGGCGCCGGCCTGGACGTCAAGTATCTGCAAGGGCTGGGCACCGTGGACGAGCGCATGATCATCCTGGCGGACATCGAAAAGCTGATGACCAGCCGCGACATGGAACTGATCGAAGCGGCGGAAGAGATGAACGCCTAGCGCGCCGCATCGAGTCTATGAGACTTAAGAGTGGATAAGTTTTTAATAAAACTAAAAAAGTTTTAAATATAAAGGGGAAGTCAAGATGTTCGGGAATTTACGTATCGGGGTGCGGCTCGGTGGCGGTTTTGCCGTCGTGGTGGGCCTGTTCGCAGTGACTTTGCTGGCGGTTGGAGTGTCGCTCTCGCATCTCACGCAGGGTGTCAGGCAGATCAATGAAGAAACCCTGCCCTTTATTCTGGTGGTGGATGAAATGGACGTCAGCCGCTCCGAAGTTCAGCAATTCCTGACCGATGTTGCCACCACCTACAACACGGACGGATACAAGGAGGCAGAAGAACAGGCCAAACGCTTCCTGAGCGGGGTGGAAAAATACAGGCAAAAGTTCCGGCAAGAAAACGATGCGGACAGCCTGAAGAAAATAGAAGCCATTGAAGCGGCTTTCAACAAATTCCACGCTGATGGCAAGGTCATGGCGGACGCATATCTCACTTGGGGGCTGGATGCCGGCAATGCGAAAATGAAGGACTTCGACAAGGTGAGCGAAACCCTTTCCGATGATCTGGCAAAATTCCGAGCACAGCAGGTGACCGAGGCCAACAAAATCACCTCCAACACGTTGAGTGCAGCCAATACCACCATGACCGAAATGATCTGGGGCAGCATTGCCGCAGCATTGCTGGCGGCTGTTTTTGGAGTATGGATAGTGCGCGGCATCCTGCGGCAACTGGGAGGCGAGCCTGCGTATGCGGCGGAAGTGATGTCCAGAATCGCCAGGGGCGATCTGACGGTTGAAGTGCAAACCTTGTCCAACGACAACAGCAGCATGTTGTTCGCCGTCAAGGACATGGTTGTCAAGCTCACCGGTATTGTCACCGAAGTGCGTGACACCACCGAATCGATCACCGATGCCTCGCATGAAATCGCCCAGGGCAACGCCGACCTGTCGCAACGCACCGAAGAACAGGCCTCCAGCCTGGAAGAAACCGCCAGCAGCATGGAAGAACTCACCTCCACCGTGCGCCAGAACACCGAAAACGCCAGACAGGCCAACCAGCTGGCCAACAACGCCTCCGACATCGCCGTCAAGGGCGGCAAAGTCGTGGGTGAAGTAGTCGACACCATGGCCTCGATCAGCACCAGCTCCAAGAAAATCGTCGACATCATCAGCGTCATCGAAGGCATCGCCTTCCAGACCAACATCCTCGCGCTGAACGCCGCCGTCGAAGCGGCCCGTGCCGGAGAGCAGGGACGCGGCTTCGCGGTCGTCGCCGGCGAAGTGCGCAACCTGGCGCAACGCTCGGCCGCCGCCGCCAAGGAAATCAAGACGCTGATCGACGACTCGGTGACCAAGGTGGAGGTCGGCTCCAGGCAAGTGGACCAGGCCGGCGCGACGATGACCGAGATCGTCCAGGCGGTAAAACGCGTCACCGACATCATGGCCGAGATCGCCGCCGCCTCCAACGAACAGAGCGCGGGCATCGAACAGGTGAACCAGGCGATCGTCCAGATGGAAAAACGCGTCACCGACATCATGGCCGAGATCGCCGCCGCCTCCAACGAACAGAGCGCGGGCATCGAACAGGTGAACCAGGCGATCGTCCAGATGGATGAAGTGACCCAGCAGAACGCCGCGCTGGTCGAAGAAGCTGCAGCGGCAGCCGAGTCGATGCAGGATCAGGCGGAAGATCTGATGCACGCAGTGAGCACATTCAAAGTGGTAGGTGGCAAAGAAGCCATGCTGAGATTCGCGGCTAGATCCGCTGCCAAATCTGCCGCCAGACCTGCTGTCGCGCAGTATGCGCCGATTGCGGCGGTGCCGGTCAGGAAGGGGCGACAGTTGGCCAAACCCAAAGAAGGCAAGGACGACTGGAAAGAGTTTTAAACTTACCATGTTCATTATGGATGATCAGCTTGGCAACATATAACGCAGGGGAAGCAAAATGAACGATTGGTGGAGCGGGTTGCCGCTGAAAAACAAGTTGCAGATACCCATCCAGTTGCTCCTGCTGGTGGTAATGGTGCTGGCGCAGCGTGTTGCATTGGACAAGTTTGAAGAACGCGTGCTGGAGGGATCAAGGCAAAAGGCCGTTGTTGCGGCGGATGGTGTGTTGAATGGCCTGAATATGCTGATGATCAGCGGCATTATCAGCAATGCCGATCAGCGTGCCCTGTATATCAAGAAGATGGGCGCATCTGACAAGGTGCTTGATTTGCGCAATATTCGCCACAAACCGGTACAGGAACAGTTTGGCGCCGGGTTGCCATCCGAGCAGGTGTTTGATGAGCTGGACATGCTCACGTTGACATCTGCCCGGCAGCAAAGCAAATTGCTCGATCAAAATGGAGTGCAGTCCCTGCGGGTCGTCGAGCCTTTTGTCGCGAAGCGTGATTTTCGCGGCACGAATTGCCTGAGCTGTCACACGGTGCCCGAAGGCACGGTGCTTGGTGCGGTCAGCGTCACCATGGATGTCACGGATGACTTCGATTTGATACACAAGGCCGATATTGCCTTGTGGGGACTGCAGGCGGTCATTCAGCTTATTCTTTATTTTGGCATAGGTTGGCTGATTGGTTCTGTCACCCGCCCCCTGCATGAAGCAGTGGAAGTGGCCGGTGCAGTGGCCAAGGGCGACCTGACCAGGCGCATCGAAGTGAAATCCAGCGATGAGGTCGGGAAACTGCTGCATGCGCTGAAAGACATGAACGACAGCCTCACCGGCATCGTCACCGAGGTGCGCGACACCACCGAATCGATTACCACCGCTTCGCAGGAAATCGCCCAGGGCAACGCCGACCTGTCGCAGCGCACCGAAGAACAGGCCTCCAGCCTGGAAGAAACCACCAGCAGCATGGAAGAACTCACCTCCACGGTGCGGCAGAACGCCGAGAACGCCCGACAGGCCAACCAGTTGGCCACTAACGCCTCCGATATCGCCGTCAAGGGCGGTCAGGTCGTGGGGGACGTGGTGCATACGATGGCCTCGATCAGCGACAGCTCGAAGAAGATCGTCGACATCATCTCGGTGATTGACGGCATTGCCTTCCAGACCAACATCCTCGCGCTGAACGCCGCCGTCGAAGCGGCCCGCGCCGGAGAACAAGGCAGAGGCTTCGCGGTCGTTGCCGGGGAAGTGCGCAACCTGGCGCAGCGTTCGGCCGCCGCCGCCAGGGAAATCAAGACGCTGATCGGCGACTCGGTGAACAAGGTGGATGCCGGAACCAAACAAGTGGGCCAGGCCGGCGCGACGATGACCGAGATCGTCCAGGCGGTGAAACGCGTCACCGACATCATGGCCGAGATTGCCGCCGCCTCCAACGAACAGAGCGCGGGCATCGAGCAGGTGAACCAGGCAATCGCCCAGATGGACGAAACCACCCAGCAGAACGCCGCGCTGGTCGAAGAAGCGGCTGCCGCAGCAGAGGCGATGCAGGAGCAGGCGCAAGTGCTGCTGCACGCGGTGAGTGTATTCAGGCTGGAAGGAGGCAGGGCGAGTGTGCTGAAAGCCGTGGCCAAACCAGCCGCCGCCCTGCATCAGGCCCCGGCTTTGCCGTTCAGGAGCGCACCCAGAATCGTCAAAGCCAAAGTGGCCTAGGATGGACATCGGAAGGAATATCGGTTGGCCTGCCAGGGCGGCAAGATATCGCCCGGTGCAATCGTGCCATTTCGCCATGAAAGTTGCGGTTGCACCGTTTGCCTGTTAAATTTTGCGCCGCGTTTCACGCAACGCGATTTGAGCCAAACTAACCCAGGAGAAACTAGTATGTTCAGTAAGAAATTCGCGGCTTTGCTGGCCGCCGCAGCATTTGCCATACCTGCGATCACCCATGCTGCCGATCACCACGCGGGCGATGCCGCTGTGGCACAAGCCTACATCAAGGAAATTCAGGACGCAGACAAAGTTTATGTCACAGCGCATAACTCAGCTTTTTTTCAGGAACTTGCCAAGGGGCAAAAGCCGCGCGCGACCGTGGTCACCTGTTCGGACTCACGCGTGCACACCAATGCGCTGGACAAGACGCCTGAGGGCGATTTGTTCATGGTTCGCAATATCGGCAATCAGTTAGCTACCGCCAAAGGCTCCGTCCAATACGGCGTGAACCATCTGGGCTCGTCGCTGCTGCTGTTCATCGGGCACTCTTCCTGCGGCGCGATCAAGGCCGCTGGCGGCGATTATGCTTCTCTGGAATCCGATATCAAGCGTGAACTGGACAGCATTAACATCACCAAAGGTTCCACGAACATTGACGGCGTTAAAACCAATGTCAACAACCAGGTTGCAGCAGCACTAAAGGAATTCGCCGACAAGGTGAAGAACGGCGAGTTATTGATAGTGGGGGCGGTGTATGACTTTTCCGACGACATGAAGCAGGGCGCCGGCAATCTCAATATCATCAACATGAACGGAGAAACGGATCCGGCCAAAATACGCAACATGCCTGCCACGGCAGCAAAGGCAGAGCACGGGCATGGCCACCATTAATTGGTATGACAGTTGTGAAAAAAACCGGCGCAGGCCGGTTTTTTATTGCCGGGCGATCAGGTTTTGCGGATCGACCAGACTGCCGGTAATTGCCACCACCTTGTGACGCGATTGCCCGCCCTGGTGGAGTTCGACGTTGCGCAGCGGTACCGCAAAAATGTCCGCGAGAAATCTCAACAAGGCGTCATTGGCCCGTCCTTCGACGGGCGGTGCGGCCAGACGTATTTTGAGGGCCTCGCCGTGCAGCCCCGCTATTTCGCTGCGCTTCGCTCCCGGCTGAACATGCAGCGTGAGCGTGATGACATCATCCCGGCGGCGGTACCACTCGGCCATTTACAGCAGGCCAAGCGCGATATTTTCCAGCGCGCGTATCGGCACTATCAGAATCAACTGGCAGATGATCAGCAACAGCAGTGCGGACAAATCCACGCTGCCCAGCACCGGCACGATACGGCGCAATGGCTGCAGGAACCGCCAGGTGATGGCGGTCAGCAACGGTGCGACAGGACTGTAGGGGTTCACCCATGACAAAATCGCCTGGGCAAACACGGCTGCCATCAGCAAATACAGGCTGATCTTGAGCAATTTGACGATGGACAGAAGCAACAGCCCCGGCAACAGGAATCCCTGCGCCGGGGTATCCAGCACCCACAACAATGCGGTCAGGTAGAGCATTTCAACCAATAGCGCGAGCAGCAGCGTCGCGCTGTCAAATCCCCGTACGGAAGGGACAAAACGGCGCACGCGCAACACCACAAAATCGGTGAGCACCATGATGAATTCGCCGATGGGGTTGCGCAGCGGCGCGCGCAGCCACTGCAAGTGGAAGCGCAGCAACAGCAACGCCGCAAAGGGTTGCAGCAGGACATCGAGCAGGAACAGCAGGGCTTCGTTGAGCATTAGTTGGTCACCCCTGTTTTATCGCCAAGCTCATCGCCCATTTCTCGCGCGCGCGCTTCGGCGGCTTTGGTTGCCTGCATGATATTTTCGGCTATTCGATTGGCTGCCATGCTGGACAAGGCGCGTTCGGTGGTGCCGTTTTTAGAGGTCACCCTGTCGCGCAACACACTGACGTCATCATCGCTGGTTGCGGCTAATTTGCTGGCCCCGAGAAAAGTCTCCAGGCTCAGACGGCGCGCCTCTTCGGCATTGAAGCCAAATTCGCGCGCAGCGCGTTGCAGCGCCTCGATGAAATAAAATACATAGGCCGGGCCGCTGCCGGATATCGCAGTTACCGCATCCAGCATCGCCTCATCCTGTACCCATAAAGTCTCTCCGACCGTCGCCAGAATATTCTGCGCTTCTTCGCGCTGCGAGTCGCTCACCGCAGGCAGGGCGTAGATGCCGGTCATGCCGCTTCGGATCAATGCCGGCGTGTTGGGCATGGCCCGGACTATCGCCTGGCTTTTTGTCCAGCGTGACAAATCCGCAGCGCGTATGCCGGCAGCGATAGAGATCAGCAGCTGCCCGGACAACAATGGCGCGAGTTGCGTGGAGACTTCGCGCAACTGCTGCGGTTTCACCGCCAGCACGATAATATCGCTGCCCGCCAGGCCCGCCGCCAGTTCCGCCGTGGCCTGCACGCCGAATGCCTGTTGCAGTTTGGCGCGGTTGTCGGCATTGATTTCCACCACGCTGATATGCTGTGAGGCAAAGCCCTTGCCCTGCAAACCCCCGATAAGCGCGGTAGCCATGTTGCCGCCGCCGATAAAGCAGATGTTCATATATTATTCTCCACAAACCTAAACCGGACGTGCCGGAGCCAAATGTAGGGCGGGTTACACCCGCCGGATGGTTATTCCGGCAACTGGCGGGTGTGACCCGCCCTACGGATTTTTCTCGAATTATTCACGTTGCCCAAAAATCGCCGAACCGATGCGCACCATGGTAGCCCCTTCTGCAATCGCTGCGGAAAAATCATGCGACATGCCCATCGACAGTGTGTCCAGATTCAACCCCTGCTGATTGAGCCGATCCAGCAGCTCGCGCAATTGTGCAAAAGGCAGACGCTGCGCGGCAACATCATCGACGGGCGCGGGTATCGCCATCAGTCCGCGCAATTTCAGCCCGGGCAGCTTTGCGACAGCGCGGGCCAGCGCGCTCAATTGATCCGGTGACACGCCGCTTTTGCTGTCCTCGCCGCTGATATTAACCTGCAGACATACCTGCAATGGCGGCAAATGCGCGGGACGTTGCGCGGATAACCGTTCGGCGATCGTCAACCGGTCCACGCTGTGCACCCAGGCAAAGTGTTCCGCTATGGCGCGCGTCTTGTTGCTCTGCACCGGCCCGATGAAATGCCACTCAATCGGCAAGTCCTGCAGGGCGGTAATCTTTTTCAGGGCCTCCTGCACATAGCTCTCGGCGAAGCGGGTTTGTCCGGCCTGACAGGCATCGCGTACTGCAGCTTGCGCGAAGGTCTTGCTGACCGCCAGCAAGCTGACATCATCTGCGTGCCGGCCCGCCCCGGCAGCCGCTGCTTTTATTGCGGTGCGCACGGCTTGCAAGTTGGAAGCGATTGTTGTCATAATCACGTGCGTCGCATTTGCCTAATTCGCGCGGCTTGAGGCCGCATCAATATACCGGGACGATTATAATGGATATCACCGAACTGCTTGCCTTTGGTGTTAAAAACAAGGCATCCGACCTGCACCTTTCCGCCGGCCTGCCGCCGATGATTCGCGTGCACGGCGACATGCGCAGGATCAACCTGCCCGCGATGGACCACAAGGAAGTGCACGGCCTGGTGTATGACATCATGAACGACCAGCAGCGCAAGTTCTACGAGGAGAACAAGGAAGTCGATTTTTCCTTTGAGGTACCGGGGCTGGCGCGTTTCCGTGTGAATGCCTTTATCCAGAACCGGGGCGCGGCTGCGGTAATGCGTACCATTCCATCCAAGATTCTGTCACTGGAAGATCTCAAGGCCCCCAAAAGTTTCGAGACTATTTCCGATTACCCGCGCGGCATGGTGCTGGTTACCGGGCCAACCGGCTCAGGAAAATCCACCACGCTGGCTGCGATGGTCAACCACCGCAATGAGCATGAATTGGGGCACATCCTGACGGTGGAGGACCCGATCGAGTTCGTGCATGAAAGCAAGAAATGCCTGATCAACCAGCGCGAGGTTGGGCGGGATACGCTGTCTTTCCAGAATGCGTTGCGCTCGGCGCTGCGTGAGGATCCCGACATCATCCTGGTCGGCGAAATGCGCGATCTGGAAACGATCCGCCTGGCGATGTCGGCGGCGGAAACCGGCCACCTGGTATTCGGGACACTGCACACCAGCTCGGCGGCCAAGACCATCGACCGTATCATCGACGTGTTTCCCGCCGATGAAAAGGAAATGGTGCGCGCGATGCTGTCCGAATCGCTGCGCGCGGTGATTTCGCAAGCCTTGCTCAAGACCAAGGACGGCACGGGCCGCGTGGCGGCGCACGAAATCATGATTTGCACACCCGCGATCCGCAACCTGATTCGCGAAGCCAAGGTGCCGCAAATGTATTCGGCGATACAAACCGGCCAGGCATTGGGCATGCAGACATTGGATCAATGCCTGGCAAATCTTATCAAGGAAAATAAAATCACCCCTGCGGAAGCGCGTTCCAAGGCTGCAAACAAGGATAGCTTCCCCGGCTGATTAAGGTAGCAAAATTAAATCAGGAGTTTTTCGTTATGGAAAGAGAACAGGCCACCGAGCTGATACACAACTTGCTGCGCGGCATGCTCACCAAGAAAGCTTCCGACTTGTTCATCACTGCCGGATTCCCTCCGGCATTCAAGATGGACGGCAAGCTGACACCGGTATCCAACCAGGCCCTCACCCCGTCACACACCCAGGAGTTGGCACGCAGTATCATGAACGACCGGCAGGCGGCCGAGTTCGAGGCCACCCACGAATGCAATTTTGCGATCAGCCCTCACGGCATCGGGCGGTTTCGCGTCAACGTATTCATGCAGCAGCAGCGTGTCGGCATGGTGCTGCGTACGATTACTACCAAGATCCCCGACCTTGATCAGATGGGTATGCCTGCTGTGCTCAAGGAAATCGTGATGACCAAGCGCGGGCTGGTTATTCTGGTCGGCGGCACCGGTTCGGGCAAGTCAACCACACTGGCGGCAATGATCGGCCACCGCAACAAGAACAGCTACGGTCACATCATCACGATCGAAGACCCGGTGGAATACGTGCATGAGCACATCCATTGCATGATCACGCACCGCGAGGTCGGCGTGGATACCGATTCCTGGCAAAACGCGCTGAAGAACACTTTGCGTCAGGCACCCGATGTGATTCTGATAGGCGAAATTCGCGACCACGAAACCATGGAACATGCCGTGGCTTTTGCCGAAACAGGCCACTTGTGCCTGGCCACCCTGCACGCCAACAGCGCCAACCAGGCGCTGGACCGCATCATCAACTTCTTCCCGGAAGAGCGTCGCATGCAGTTGCTGATGGATTTGTCGCTCAACGTCAAAGCGCTTATTTCGCAGCGCCTGATCCCGAAAAAAGACGGTACGGGGCGTGCCGCCGCGATTGAAATCATGCTCAACTCACCGCTGATTGCCGATCTGATTTTCAAGGGCGAAGTGAATTCAATCAAGGAAGTGATGTCGAGGTCACGCGAGTTGGGCATGGAAACCTTTGACGGCGCGTTGTTCAAGCTTTACGAAGACGGCCAGATTTCCTATGAAGATGCCCTGAAGAATGCCGACTCGGTCAACGACCTGCGTTTGCGCATCAAGCTGGAGAGCAAGACGTCGACGGATCGGGATGTGATGGCGGGTACAGACAAGTTGCAGCTGGGCTAGCGGGTGTCTCTAGAAATTCAGATTTATAGAGATGCCCTAGCGGCGGTTGCTGCCTGCCACGATCTTGTATTCCAGCAGACGGCATTCGATCGCGCCGTTGAATAACGGTATGCGCCTGGACGGAGACAGGCGCATCAGTTTCAGAATCGCCTTGTCGGCAGTAAACAGATAAGCCGTCCAGCCGCCGAATTTTTTCTTCAGCGCGTCGCCCAGTTTCGGGTACAGCTCGGCCAATTCGTCCAGTTCGCCCATACGCTCGCCGTAGGGCAGGTTCGCCACCAATACACCTTGTTCCGCCGGGGCCGAAATTTCCAGCACATTGGCCTGCTTGAGTTGCACACATTCCGCCAGTCCTGCTTCCTGCAGATTGCGCCATGAGGCTTTCAACGCATCGCCGTACAAGTCGCTGCCGTAAATTTCCAGCGGCGTGGCCGGCAGTTGTGCGGCGATTGCCTGTTCGCGCACCGCCTGCCACTTCGCGGCATCGAAATTCAGCAGTTTTTCGAAAGCAAAACGCCGCGCGATGCCGGGCTGGATCTTCAGCGACATCTGCGCCGCCTCGATCAGGAACGTGCCGCTGCCGCACATCGGGTCGAGCAGCGGCGTGCCGGGCTGCCAGCCGCTCAGGCGCAGAATGCCTGCCGCCAGATTTTCCCGGATCGGCGCGATGTTGGTGTGTGATCGCACGCCGCGCTTGAACAGCGCGTCGCCGGAAGTATCCAGATACAGCATCAGCTTGCTATCTTCGATAAAGACATGGATACGCACATCCGGCTGCAGCGTGTCCACGCTGGGCCGTTCGTTGCAGTGGGCGCGAAAGCGGTCGCACACTGCATCCTTGACCAGCAGCGTGATGAATTCCACGCTTTTCAACGGGCAGCGTATCGCCGTGGTGTTCACGCGTATCGTGTTGGTCACGTCGAACCAGCGTTGCCATTGCAGTTCGAATACCGCCTTGTAAATGTCCTGCTCGTTGCGATATTGGGTTTCCTTGACACGCCACAATATGCGGCTGGCGATGCGGCTCTCCAGATTGGCGCGGTAGCACAGCGGCCAGTCGCCGGAAAAATGTACACCGCCCTCGGCGCTGTGCACGTTCTGCGCGCCGAGCGCTTCAAGGTCGCTGTGCAATATGGCTTCCAGGCCGCGCGGGCAGGGGGCGAAAAAATCAGGCATAAATTATTTCATTCCTGGATTAAACATGTGTTGTTGTAGGGCGGGTTCTACCCGCCAGATATAGCAGTCGGGCTGAGCCCTGCCTGCGGATTATTTTACCTTTGAAATGGAATCAGAAAGGCTTTACGGTGACCAGGATGACGATGGCTGTCAGCATCAGCACAGGAACTTCGTTGAACCAGCGGTAGAAAACATGGCTGCGCGTATTGCGGTCTTGCGCGAACAGCTTCACCAGATGGCCGCAGTAAAGGTGGTATCCCGCCAGCAGCATCACCAGCGCGGTCTTGGTGTGCAGCCAGCCGCCGGAGAAGCCGTAGCCGAACCACAGCCAGAAACCAAAAATGATTGCCAGCGCGCCGATCGGCGTAACGAAGCGGTACAGCTTGCCTTCCATCAGCTTCAACCGCGCAATTTCGGCAGGCTCGGTGGCCATCGCGTGATTCACAAAAATGCGCGGCAAATAGAACAATCCGGCGAACCAGCTCACGACGAAAATGATATGAAACGCTTTAACCCATAACATGAAACACCTCTATAAATTCGTTTTGTGGGCGAATCGCGGCGTCGCGTGCTCGCTCACTTCTCGTCTATCTACTCGATATGCCTCGTCGTTCGCTGTGCGGCTCCTTGCGCTTCATCCCGCAAAACGAATTTCTAAAGGTGTTTGGAATGCCTTTACTGAGACAATCTTTTCCGGAACAACACCAGCGATACATAAAAACCAACCAGCGTGTAACCCAGCAGCACGGCGATATGCCACACGAAATGCGCCGGAATCGCGTCATTCAGCAGCGGCCTCGCCAGATCAATCGCGTGCGTCAGCGGCAGGATGGACGACACATTATGCAGAAACGGCGGCAACTGATCGACCGGAAAAAACACGCCGCATAATAGCACCATCGGCGTGATTATCAGCGTGAAGTAGTACATGAAAAAGTCGTATCCGGGTGCGATTGCGGTCGCGATCAGCCCGAGCGACGCGAAACACAGGCCGACCAGCAGCGAAAGCGGAATGAGCCACAGCGTCAGCGGCGAATGCGACAGCCCCAGCAGCCAGATGACCGCCAGTACCGCCATGCCGGAGAGCAGGCTTTTGCTCGCTGCCCAGGCGATTTCCGAAAACACGATGTCGTCCAGCGTGATCGGCGTGTTGAGTATCGCATCCCAGGTACGCTGCTCGTGCATGCGCGAAAAGCCGGAATACAATGCCTCGAAGCTGGCGCTGTTCATGGTGCTGTAGCACACCGTCCCGGCGGCGAGAAAGGCGATGTAGGACATGCCGCCTATTTCCGGCAACATTCCGCCCAGCCCGTAACCCAGACCCAGCATGTAGATCACCGGGTCGGCGAGATGGCCGAGTATCGAGGAGCCCGCCATTTTTTTCCACACCAGGAAATTGCGTCGCCAGATCGGGACGAATCTCAGGCTCAGGCGCGGCAGGGAAAAATGATTCTTGTTCATTTCAAGGCACAGTCGAAGCAAGACCAAGGCGGCAAGGTTGAGGCGACGATGACAGTACAGACAGTACGGCAAGGAGCCGAACACCGCAGCCAACGCCGGTATTGCGATGAATGTGCCTTGAAATCATTCGCGCATCTCCCGTCCGGTCAATTTCAGGAACACATCTTCCAGGTTCGCCGGACGGTGCAGGTAGCGCAAATCAGGGTGTTGCCGCAATTCAGACAGCAACGGTTGTGCGTCCGCCACATAGCAGAACACCGTCTCGCCGCTCACTTCGAAACGTTGCGCATGGCGGGCCGCATGGCTTTGCGCCCATTCTGCAGCACGATCGCCGAACACCTCGACTACCTGCGGCTCGATGTTCTGTTCGATCAGTTCACGCGGCGAACCTTCGCTGATGATGCGCCCGTTGTCCATCACCGCGAGGCGGTGGCACAGCCGCTCCGCCTCGTCCATGAAGTGCGTGGTGAGCAGCAGCGTCTTGCCGCGCGCGTTCAGTTCGCGCAGGCGTTGCCAGATCAGGTGGCGCGCCTGCGGATCAAGCCCGGTCGTCGGCTCGTCGAGAAATATGACTTCCGGGTCGTTCACCAGCGCGCGCGCCAGGGTCAGCCGCCGTTTCATGCCGCCGGACAGCGTCGGCACCTTGACATCGCGTTTGTTGGTCAGGTTGGCGAACTCCAGCAATTCCGGCAGGCGCGCTTCGATGGTTGCATCGCTCATGCCGAAGTAGCGCCCATAAACCAGCAGGTTTTCCGCCACGGTGAAATCGGGATCGAGATTGTCCATCTGCGGCACGACACCGACGCGCAACCGCGCCTCACGTGCATGTCGCGGCACGGCAAGACCGAGCAGGCTGAGATGCCCGCCATCCGGCTCGATCAGTCCGAGCATCAAACGCAACGTGGTGGTTTTGCCCGCGCCGTTCGGCCCGAGCAGGCCGTAGCACTCGCCCTTGTTGAGCGTGATGCTGACACCATCCACCACTACTTGCCCGGCGTAGGACTTGCGCAGGTTCTGTGCTGAGAGGACGGTATTCATAGCCGCTGCCCGTGAAAATGCTGCAACACGATTTGCTTGAGCTGCGCCAGCCGCCCATGAAAAAAATGGTCAGTCCCCGCCAGAACGACCACCGGCAAATGCTGCGGGCGCGCCCAGTGCAGCACCGCATCCAGCTCAACCACCTCGTCCAGATCGCCATGAATCAGCAAGGTGTCGGCGGGTACATGCGGCATTCCTGTCCTGAGCTCAGTCGAAGGAGCGAGCCGTCCCACGGCGGGCGCGACCAGCACCAGACTGTGCGGCTGCAATTCTTCGGCGGCGCGCGCCTGCACATAGCCGCCGAAGGAAAATCCCGCGCCGATCAGCGGCAGACCGGGGAATTCGCCGCGCATGAAACTGGCGGCGGCAACCGCATCCAGCGTTTCGCCGTTGCCCTGGTCATAACTGCCGGCACTTTCGCCCACGCCGCGAAAGTTGAAGCGCAGCGCGGCAAAGCCCAGTTCCGTAAAAGCCTTGGCCAGCGTGGAGACTATCTTGTTGTCCATCGTCCCGCCCATCGTGGGCAGCGGATGGGCGACCACGGCAATCGCACTCGGCGCCGCATCGGGAAGATGCAGCACCCCTTCGAGCTGGCCGGCCGGGCCGGCAAAAATTACGTTTCGCTGCGAGGGCATTAAATTTTCAGGCGCTTGACGATACGGCCATGCCTGAGATGTTCCTCGACGATTTCATCGAGATCCTTATTGTCCACATAGGTGTACCAGATGCCTTCGGGATACACCACAATGACCGGGCCATCATCGCAGCGATCCATACACCCGGCAGAGTTGATGCGAATTTTGTTCTTGCGGCTGGAAATATCGAGGTCCTTGACCTTCTTCTTCATGTAATCACGCGCCTTTTCCGCGCCGTGATTGTTGCAGCAAGTGCTGCCATCCTTGCGCTGGTTGGTGCAGAAAAAAACATGCTTATCAAAATAACTCATGGCAGTCTCCTGGTAGAAGATACGTTGATGGAACGGTGCGGAATTATACTTTCCGGATGCGCCACAGGTGGAACAACAGCAGTATCGGGAAGGTCAGTGCGATGGTTTGCGCCAGGCCATTGTAATTGAGCAAATGTCCGTAATGCCAGTGGTAGACGGACGTCGCAGCGGAGGGCGTGTTGCTGTCCAATACGAAATTCACGATGGCAAAATAGATCAAAGCCATCGTTGCGCCGAAGACTATCGCTGCGGCGCGCGGCAACCGCAATACTGCCAGTAATAACAGCATTCCCAGCAGCATCCCCAATATTTCCTCACTGTTGATCCATAACAGCAATGCCCAGGACTTGAGCAGCAACGCGGCAGCGAAGAACTTCGCCAGCGCCACCGCGCTCAGCACCGCCAGCAATGCCGAGGCGGCATTACGCTGGGTTCGCAGCAAGGTCTGCAACAGCGTGCCCAGCAACAATAAATTCAGCGTCACGGCGCCGCTTTCCCACCAGTCAAACGGGGCGGGCGGCAGTTTCACGAATGGCTGACGCGCCATTTCGCTGATGAATACATTGCCCAGCATCGGCAAGGACGGGTTGACCTGCCCGAACATCCACAGCGCGAGCAAAGCCAGGCCGAAATCCGTCTCCTTGCCATGATGAAACAAGTCGTTGCGCCAGTGTGTCAACTTTGCGATAAGCCAAGTTTGCGAAGTCATGCTTGCCGCCAGCAGCACACCTGCCAGCGTGCCGGCGCTATTGGACAGCAAATCCGTATTCGAGCTGGTGCGTGTGGGCAAATACATTTGCAGATACTCCATGCCCGCCGACAGCAGCACGCCCAGACACAGACCGAACATAGCACTGGAAATTGCTCCGAAACGTGTACGCAGCGTCAGGCCAATCAGCAAGCCGAACGGCAGATAGGACAGCAAGTTGGCCCACGCATCGAACGCGGTATAGGTGAGCCGCAAAGGCATGCCGAGCACCTCGGCAAACTCCAGACCCTGCTCGCGCCAGCCGTTAAACGGCGACAGGCTGGCGTATACGATGAACAGCACATAGCAGATAGTCAGCCAGGTGCGCAGTCGCACGCGGGTTTCGATTATCGGAATTTCGTTCATGCTTTATATGGGCATGCTTTATGTCGGTTAAACGGCGCGAAGTCGTGCAAGTTTAACCTATTCGACCATACGTCCATGGTGATTTGAACCAGAAATATGTCCGAAGATTTATGATGACTGCAAAGCCTGACAGCTCGGCGTAGGAGCCCGATTTATCGGGCGATTGTTGCCCCATGCTGTCGCGCAATAAATTGCGCTCCTACAAGAGAAATTTGGCCTTAATCGATGATCCTGGCTGAACCCAATTCGACGTGATGATTTATTCGTCCGTCGTCCCAATCCAGATGCGCCTGGTGTCGCCGTGTTAAACTCCACACCGAAGCTGGCTAGACAGTCGCCGCGCACGCAAGTGCGGGGAGGAAAGTCCGGGCTCCGCAGAGCAGGATGCCGGTTAACGACCGGACGCCGTGAGGCGATGGAAAGTGCCACAGAAAATACACCGCCGATGGCCCGACTTCGCCGCTCGCAAGAGCGGCAAAGTCTTCTCAAGAAGAACAGGGGCGAAAGCTCCTGTGAATATTGAGAAGGGATCAGGCAAGGTTGAAATGGCGAGGTAAGAGCTCACCGCGCTGGTGGCAACATCAGTGGCAGGGTAAACCCCATCCGGAGCAAGATCAAATAGGCTGACCATGACGTTGCTCGCGTCGTCAGCGGGTAGATTGCTCGAGCGTCAGGTAACGAAACGCCTAGAGGAATGACTGTCCACGACAGAACCCGGCTTATCGGCCAGCTTCACCTTTTTTGTGGGCGAAACAAACGTGATGCTCACGCCATTAGCTGCAATGCTCCGCGCTCAGCGCCTTCCCACTGCCCGAGCTTCATCCATACGGACCACCTCGCCCTCCATCACCTCTCCCTTGAATGCTTCGCCTGCAAAGACATCGCTCTGAACGGTCGCGCTGTGGGGAGAAGGGGCGAAGTTCTTCATCTGCTTGCGCAGCTCGCGCGTCTTCCACCACAGATAAGCGCCGCCGAACACGACGACGATCAGGATGACCACCAGCAACATCGCCGAGAACAACAGTGCCACGCCAGCCAGCGCAACCATCGTGATGAGCGCTACCGTTTTGCGAAACAGGCCGGGGGGATTAGCCGAGGAAGGTGAAATATATTTGATCTGCATGGCGTAAGTTTAACGCATCCCTGCGGTGCTCGAGTGAGATCACGGTGTCGAGCTAATTTGGGTCAGCTAATTTGGGTCAGCTTCGCAATAGTTATCAACTCAGGCGTGTGCCCTGTCCGGCACAGCGGAGATGCGCAGCCCGACTGCTTTCATGACGGCCATTAAGGTTTTCAGTGCCGGGTTGCCGCTTGGGGAGAGGGCGCGGTATGCCGCGCCTTGGGGGGATGCCGTTCAGCCGTGTTTGTGGTAGCCTTTGCCCGTCACGTACCGAACATGATAATTCGGTGAGGTAAACCCCCGGCTTTGCCGGGGGACTCCGTTAGGTTTGACCGTTCCGGTGGTCATTAACGAGTAACGTTAAAACTTGGCTACATTATTCCCTCCCCCTTGCAGGGGGAGGGTTAGGGTGGGGGTAGAAATTCAAGCACGGATGCAGTCAAAAGTTTGTACCCCCATCCCAACCTTCCCCCTGATAGGGGGAAGGAGTGGAAACCAGCCGCCTTGGGCGGCTCATGGTTTTATCAGCGCCTTTGAGGCGCTCACCCAATAAGCCTCCGGCTTTGCCGGAGGTAATTTAACTCGTCGCTGTTTACATTTACTATCACAGGGAGAAAATAAATGACGACGCCTGATAAAGACCAGACCGGCAACACTTCCAGGAAATCGGGATACGAAGATACAGTCACCCTTCAGCGTTGCCCCAGGCATGGTATTCCCTTTATGGCGCATGAGGGGTGTCCGGAATGCGAGAAGGAGAAAGAGATAGAGAAAGATTCGCCTGCCAGTAAAGGAGCCGGTTAATCATCGAATAACGATGCTCCCTTTCCATCCTGATTGGCAGTGTTTCCGGCAAATAATGATGTGCCAGTTTCACCGCGTAACCCATCCTGCGGGCAAATCCCCCTCGCGCAGCCCTGCTAAAATCCCCCATTTTTTCACCCAACCTGAGCTCCCATGACCAGCCCGCTTTTTTCACCGCTGCATTTGCGCCAGCTTGCTCTGGCCAACCGCATCGTGATCGCGCCGATGTGCCAGTACTCGGCACAGGACGGCAATGTGGGCGACTGGCACGTGATGCATCTGGGGAATTTGTCGCACAGCGGTGCGGCGCTGCTGATTATCGAAGCGACCGGGGTTGCGCCGGAAGGGCGCATCACGCCGAATTGTCCCGGCTTGTGGAGCGACGCCAACGAGGCCGCTTTCGCCCGCGTGCTGAAGGCAGTCCGGCAATATTCAGCCATGCCCATCGCAATCCAGTTGGCCCATGCGGGGCGCAAGGCTTCCTGCGCGGTGCCGTGGCAGGGCGGCAGGCAATTGCCGGAGCAGGCGGGCGGCTGGACGACGGTCGCGCCTTCCGCGATACCTTTCAATGAATCCGATGCCGCGCCTCAGGCGCTGGACAAGGCGGGCTTGCAGCGGATACGCGAAGCCTTTGTGCAGGCCGCGCGCCGCGCCGAACGCATCGGCATCGACGCGATCGAGCTTCATGCCGCGCACGGTTATTTGTTGCACCAGTTCCTCTCGCCGCTGACCAATGCGCGCACCGATGACTATGGCGGCAGCCTGGCAAACCGCATGCGCTTCCCGCTGGAAATATTTGCGGCTGTCCGCGCTGTCTGGCCGGAAAACAAGCCGATGGGCATACGCGTTTCCGCCACCGATTGGGTGGAGGGCGGATGGGACCTGAAGCAAACTGTGGCGCTGGCAGCGGAACTGAAAGCCAGGGGCTGCGACTATATTCATGTCTCCAGCGGCGGGCTGTCGCCCAAACAGCAAATGGCGTCCGCGCCGGGATTTCAGGTGCCGTTCGCGCAGCGCATCAAGCTGGAAACCGGCTTGATCACGATTGCGGTTGGCCTGATCACCGATCCGAAACAGGCCGAAGCCATCGTGAATAAGGGCAGCGCCGACCTGGTGGCGCTGGCGCGCGGCATGCTCTATGACCCGCGCTGGCCGTGGCACGCCGCCGCCGAGCTGGGCGCGCAAGTGTCCGCCCCGCCGCAATACTGGCGCAGCTCATCGGCCAGTTTGTTCAAGCCGGAAAGCCGATAGCGCGGAAACAACAGGGCCACGTTTTCACCCGCGGAATAAATGCCTGACACCTACTCACAATGCCCGAAATGCGGGCACAAGTTTCCCCAGCCATTGCCTGCCAGCGCAGCTTGTCCGGCTTGCGGGATTTATTTTTTCAAGTGGGCACAGCCTGCTCGCGTGCAGGCCTCATCCGAAGTCGAGGTGGATTCCCTGGCCAGCGAGGAGAAAGATGGCTACATTGCGGCGCTGTTTCAGCCATTGGAGAAGATGGATGCGCTGGTGTTTTACGGGCGATGCATTGCGCTGGTATTGCTGGCGGTCTGGAGCTGGTTCCTGTTCGGATACGATTTCCGCGATGGCGAGTTAGGCGCATCCTTCATGCACAATATCCTGTTGCCGATACACGAGGCGGGACATGTGCTGTTCAGGCCGTTCGGCGAATTCATGATGATCCTTGGCGGCAGCCTGTTCCAGCTTGCGCTGCCATTCGGTATCGGCGTCGCCTTCATTCTGAAGAACCGCGACAATTTCGCCGCGGCGATCGGGTTATGGTGGGCGAGCGTCAGCCTGGTCGACCTGTCACCCTACATTTACGATGCGCTGCATCCGCAACTGACGCTGATCGGCGGCGGCACCGGCGCGAATGACGGGCCGCATGACTGGATCTACCTGCTGATTACGCTGGGCCAGATAGACAATGCGCAGCGCTGGGGTGCGTTCGCCCATGTATGTGGCGGGCTGCTGATGTTTGCCGCATTGGTCTGGGGAGCCGCCATACTTTGGCGGCAGCGTATGCAATTGGGCAGCATGGCGGAGGATTTGTGAATGCAGCCGATGATCCTGAAAACGGCGATTGAATCCGCAGATTACACAGATACAGAATCAAAGTGCAGCTTCGAAATATGTATGGTCATTTCCTGTTTGATGTGTGGCTGACGTGTATTTTCGCTGAAAATTAAATGCGCAGCTGAGCCCTTTGATTTGCAATTCATCAAAAAGAAATCGACTTAGGTACCTTTGGTTTTGCGGTACCTTTAGTCTTGATCAGACAATGTTAGCTGCGTGCCGGCAAAAGGGGACACCAAATGATTAGCATTTACCAGCTCAAGCCGCGTTTTCAGGCACTGCTGCGTCCGATTGTTGCGCGGCTTGACCGGATGGGCGTTACTGCCAACATGGTCACGCTTTTTGCGATGTTCGTTTCATGTGCGCTGGGCATCGTTCTTTTTGTGGCACCATCCCCGCGACTGTTCCTGTTGCTGCCTTTATGGATGTTCCTGCGCATGGCGCTCAACGCGGTGGACGGTATGCTCGCCCGCGAGTTCGGCCACAAATCCCCATTGGGTGCTTACCTGAACGAACTTACCGATGTGGTTTCCGATGCGGCGCTTTACCTGCCCTTCGTGTTGATCGCGCCATTCGGCTGGGGCAGCGTCGCCATCGTGATTTTCCTGTCCTCCCTGTCCGAAATGACCGGTGCGCTGGCGCCCATGGTGGGTGTCGAACGTCGCTACGACGGCCCGATGGGCAAGAGTGACCGTGCCTTTGTGTTCGGCGCACTGGGGTTGTGGCTGGGTGCGGCGGGTGGCCTGCCGGCTTGGGCTTTCTGGATCATGCCTGCCGTCGCCCTGTTGATCCTGCTCAATATCGTCAACCGCATACGCAACGCATTGAACCAGCTTACTCCTTCAACCAAACGAGGTGCATGATGACTGAGTCGCAAAAATCCGGAATCGTTATGTCGGCGCATGGATGGAATGCACCGCCGGTGTCATTCGGTGTTTGCGTTGCCCGCCTTGACACGATGGTCGGCTAAGCCATGTGGTTCTCCACTCTGCTTATCGGCACCGTCCGCCTGCTGGTCGGCGCGTCGCCGCGCTGGATCGGCTCGGCGCCGACGAACACCCAGCGCATCTACTTCGCCAACCACTCCAGCCATATCGACACGATAGCGCTCTGGTCTGCCCTGCCGCCTGAGTTGCGCGCAAGAACGCGGCCGGTTGCCGCGGCGGATTACTGGGGAAGCAGTCGCCTCAGGCGCTATGTGGTCTTGCGGGGGCTGAATGCGGTGCTGATCAAACGCGCCCGCACCGATCCTAACGACAACCCGCTGCAACCGCTGTTTGAAGCGCTCGACCACGGCGACTCTCTCATCATCTTCCCGGAAGGCACGCGCCAGCACCAGCCGCTGCCGGGCCCCTTCAAGTCAGGCTTGTTCCATCTCGCGGAGCGCTACCCGCAGGTCGAACTGATCCCGGTGTATCTCGAAAATCTTTATCGCTCCATGCCCAAGGGCACCTTTCTTCCGGTGCCGATCACCTGCACGGTGCGTTTCGGCGCGCCGTTGCAGCGCATCGCCAACGAAGGTAAACATACTTTTCTGGCTCTTTTGAAAAACGAATGGATTAAGCGGCATGAGGGTTGAATCTTTGAAAATTGAGCTTGCCAGCGATGAGAAAT
>Ga0155952_1065_pt1 | contig 22229 bp, 16 predicted proteins | sample RifCSPlowO2_02_FD_107606 | JGI IMG/M metagenome (GOLD analysis project Ga0155952, IMG submission 107606) | Gallionellales bacterium RIFCSPLOWO2_02_FULL_57_47
ATGATAGCCAAAGCGAAAACTCCTCGCACCGCATACTGTTTCCTGCTCACGCCTTGCCTCGCGTATGCGGGGCTTACTTGGCTCAGGGCGAACGGATCAATAATCGAATTCGACGACGCCCTCCAAGGCCACATCACGCAAAACCTCGAAACCGAAATCGGCGACTTTGTCGTGAAGCGCGCCGACGGGCTGTTCGCTTACCAGCTCGCGGTGGTTGTGGACGATGCGTTCCAGAACATCACGCATGTGGTGCGCGGAGCCGACCTGCTGCATTCCACGCCGCGCCAGATTTACCTGCAACGGCTGCTAGGCCTGCCCACGCCGCATTATATGCACCTGCCCATCGCGGTAAATGCGCAGGGAGAGAAACTCGGCAAGCAGACACTCGCGCCTGCAATAGCAACCGATGATGTGGTTGCGACGCTGATAGAAGTGCTGGAATTTTTGCGGCAGCAACCGCCGGCCGAGTTGCGGCAGGGGAGTGTGGAGGAGGTGTTGGGGTGGGCGGTGGCGCATTGGCAACCGGAGAGGTTGAAGGGATGTAGGCAGTTGCCCGCACCAATATGAACAGCAGGTCGGGTTACGCAACGCTAACCCGACCTACGACTATTCGTAGGATGCGGTGACAAAGGAACCGCATCGTTCGCGATTGATGCGGTTCGTGCCTCACCGCATCCTACTTACTCAAATGCCATCGTAGGTTGGGTTGAGCGACGCGATACCCAACAATTACCGCAATCGATGGGTATCGCGTCGCTCAACCCATCCTACCGTGCTATCACACGCTGGGCATCACACCAAACCGCACGACGCCCTTATTCTTATCCTTGACAATAAGTATTTTAAGGGTATCCTTATCCTTGTTGTTCTTTGATAAGGGGATTAACCATGCAAAAAATTGAAGTCGATGACAGCGTCTACCAGTTTCTTGAAAGCAAGGTTCAGGGGTTTGGTGACTCACCAAATGTCGTTCTTAGGCGACTCCTTGGTATTGGCACTCCAAATCCACAAGCATCGAAATCTGTTGAAACAAAGTCACCACAGGCCGGCGCAAAGAGAGGCAAAGCCCCAAAGGCAAATCTTCGAGATTTGGTTCGCGTCGGGAGCCTTTCAGAAGGGCAAGTTCTCTACCTTCATGACTACCGAGGCACCAAGATCAGCGGCGTACAGGCACATATTCGTGGCAATAATCTTGAGTACAAGGGGCAAATACAATCGATGTCAGCCCTTGCACGCGATCTCATGAAAATCCAAGGCTACGATAACAACTCATACCGTGGGCCTGAACACTGGTTCACAGCACAAGAGAGAAGTATCAAAGATATATGGGACGAATACTTGAAGGCATTCCCTAAGTAATGCCCAAACCTACGCTCAAGCGGGCCTGCGCAAAAACACGCAGCCCCTTGCTTCACTCTGTTGGATGTTATTAAAGGGGATATTTATGATTCAACGACTATTTCAAGGCATCATGTTGGCCACTTTTATCATGCTTAGTGGATGTGCGAACACATTGAAAGTCACCTACCACTCTGATCCCCCTGGGGCAGTTCTATATCAGGAGAATCAACAATTCGGATACGCGCCGACCACTCTCAACTACAAGGTAACTGATGAGGATAAAAAACGAGGGTATACAATCCTTCGAGGCACAACTGTTCGTTGGGCAAGCGGAGCATCGGCAACCATCTCATCGCTCCGCGCAGATCTTTCAACGGGGTACAACCAACAGTTTACTTTCATTCGCCCCGAGAACTATCCGGGCCGTGAAGCGGATGTTCGTTTTTCCCTTGAACTACAGAAGCTAGCCATAATGCAGCGCCAAGCGAAAGCGCAGGAAGATCAAGCTATTTGGCAGCGCTACAATGCAATTAAACAGCAGCAACAGCAGCAGCAACCACGAATCCTGAATTGCAACTCGACTGCGTACGGGAACACCGTGAACACAACGTGCTATTAATGTCCTCTAATGTTTTATTTCACCGAACCTACGCGAAAAGCCGCGCAGAAAGGAACCCTCCATACCAACATTGCGTTTATCACCCAAAATGGTCTTGGCTCTCGAGCGTCTCTACGAGACAAACGGCCAAGCGGACTTCATTCCATACTCAACCGCCATCGCGCTTGAAGCACGAGAATTGGTTTCAATGCCCACGAATCCGCACCAACGAACCGGTAGCGGTATGTTTCCAGAGTACATGGCCACGCTAACCAATTCAGGTCGGTCGTGGTGCGAGAGACATTTCGCCCAGTTGCGGTGCAGGGAAAACAAGTGAACCAAACCCAATGAAAAGAACCGCTCCATTTTAAATTGCTGGCTTCGTCGCCGATATGGCAATGGGCTCTAACCCTGCGCTCAAGCATGACGATGCAAAAGCGCGCGCCCCTTAGCTACGTTAAGCCACTCCCCTCACTACTCCCGCAATCCCCTCCGCACACTGCTTCACCAACCTCCCATCCTCCCCCTCCACCATCACCCGCAACAATGGCTCCGTGCCTGACGGGCGCAGCAGCACGCGTCCCTTACCGTCTAACACAGCCTCAGCTTCCGCCACCGCCGCACCCACCTTGCCGCTTGCGAGACACGCCTTGGCGTCGGCAACGCGCACGTTGATCAGCACCTGCGGATACATGTGCAGATCGCCCGTAGCGTCCGCAAGGCTTTGCCCGTTGGCTCGCAATGCTTGCAGCACCTGCAGGGCCGAGACGATGCCGTCGCCGGTGCTGTGCTTGTCGAGGCAGATGATGTGGCCGGAATTTTCGCCGCCGAGCTGCCAGCCTTGCTGCTGCAGCAACTCCATCACGTAGCGGTCGCCCACCTTGGCGCGCAGGAACGGGATGCCCAATTTCTGCATCGCATGTTCAAACGCCAGGTTGGTCATCAGCGTGCCGACCACGCCGCCATGCAACGTGCCTTGCGCCTGACGGTGCCTGGCGATCACATACAGCAGCTGGTCGCCATCGTAGAGCTGTCCTTTGCTGTCCGTCATGATCAGGCGGTCGCCGTCGCCGTCCAGCGCGATGCCGATATCCGCTTTATGTTCAATCACGGCCTTCTGTAAATTCGCGGGTGCGGTCGCGCCGTAGCCGTCGTTGATGTTCTTGCCGTCGGGCTGCGCGCCGATGGCGACGACGTCCGCGCCGAGTTCGTGGAACACGTTGCGTGCGATGTGGTAGGTCGCGCCGTGCGCGCTGTCCACGACGATCTTCAGGCCGCGCAGGTTCATCTCGGCCGGGAAGGTGCTCTTGCAGAATTCGATGTAGCGCCCGACCGCATCGTCGATACGCTTGGCCTTGCCCAGCCCGTCCGAGGCGTTGGTCTGCATCGGGTTGTCCAGTTCCGCTTCGATGGCGCGCTCGGTCTCATCTGGCAGCTTGGTGCCGCTGCCGGAGAAGAATTTGATGCCGTTATCCTCGTAGGGATTGTGCGAGGCGGAGATCACGATGCCCACCTGCAGGCGCAACGCTCGCGTCAGATAGGCGACCGCCGGGGTCGGCACGGGGCCGGCCAGGTAGACATCGATGCCTGCCGCGATCAACCCCGCTTCGAGCGCAGATTCCAGCATGTAGCCGGAGATACGCGTGTCCTTGCCGATCAGCACGCCGGTGCGTTCACCGCGCATATCGCTGGAGCCTGAAGCCAGCACCTTGCCTGCTGCATAACCCAGATGCATCACGAATTGCGGCGTGATGGGATGTTCACCCACCCGCCCGCGTATTCCATCGGTTCCGAAATATTTTCTGCTCATTGCAAACCTCTTTAAACAGTTCTCTCTGCACCTAGATTCCTTCCCCCTGACAGGGGGAAGGTTAGGATGGGGGTGTGCCACAAGGCTTCTACCCTCTCCCTAACCCTCCCCTTGCAAGGAGATGGGATGCTATTGATTTACTGCGCTCCATACTTTAAGCGCATCCACCGTCTCGCGCACATCGTGCGCGCGCACGATGGATGCGCCGCGCTGCACTGCGATCAGGGCAGCTGCCACGCTCGCTGATACGCGGTGATCCACATCCTGTCCGGTAATCGCGCCGAGCATCGATTTACGTGACAACCCCGCTAGCACCGGCACACCCAGTTCGCGCAGTTTGTCCAGATGACGCAACAGGTCGAGATTATGCGCCAGCGTCTTGCCAAATCCAAAGCCCGGATCGATCGCGATGCGCTCGCGCCCGATTCCGGCAGCTTCCGTCGCGGCGATGCGCCCGCGCAAAAACGCGCTCACCTCGGACACTACATTCTGATATTGGGGCTGCGTCTGCATGGTTTGCGGGCTGCCCTGCTTGTGCATCAGGCATACCGCGACATTGCCGGCGGCGACTATCTGCAATGCGGCATCCTCCTGCAGCGCGTTGATGTCGTTGACCATCTGCGCACCGGCGGCGATCGCCGCCTGCATCACTTCAGGTTTGCAGGTATCTATTGAAACCGGCACCGGCGCGCCGCGCAAGCCTTCGATGACCGGCAATACACGATCCAGTTCTTCCTGGACGCTGACCGGTTGCGCTCCCGGGCGTGTGGATTCGCCGCCGATGTCGAGTATGTCCGCGCCCTCGGCAATGAGTTGTTGCGCATGTGCCAGTGCGGCTGCGTGTTGCAGATGCTGCCCGCCGTCCGAGAACGAATCGGGCGTGACATTGACGATGCCCATCACGAGAGGGCGGGAAAGATCGAGTTGGAATTGGCCGCAGTGTAAGAACATCAGGATCGGGGATCGAGGATCGAGGATCGAACGGCGTTTACTCGCTCCTCAATCCCCGATCCTCAATCCTGCTTTCATGTTTCCTGCGCTGGCTGCACAGGCGCAGTGGCTGGCGCGGTTGGCGCAGCATCCTGCGGTGGCTGCGGCGGCTGGGCGCTTTGGCTTGGCTTTGGCGCGCGTGGCGGATTGCCGGCCATGATGTCGTCGATCTGGTCGGCATCGATGGTCTCCAATTCCAGCAGGGCCTTGGCCATGACCTCGAGTTTGTCGCGATTTTCCTCGATCAGGCGGCGCGCCAGCGCGTACTGCTGATCGATGATGCGGCGAATCTCGGCATCCACCTGCTGCATGGTCGCCTCGGAAATGTTCTTGTGGGTAGTCACCGAACGACCCAGGAATACTTCGCCTTCATTTTCGGCATACACCATCGTCCCCAGCGCTTCCGACATGCCCCATTGGGTGACCATCTTGCGCGCCATATCGGTGGCGCGCTCGAAGTCGTTGGACGCACCGGTGGTCATCTGGTGCATGAAGATTTCCTCGGCAATGCGTCCGCCGAACAATACCGCGATGGTCGACAGGATGCGCTCCTTGTCCAGGCTGTAGCGGTCTTCGGCAGGCAATTGCATGGTCAGGCCCAGTGCGCGGCCGCGCGGGATAATGGTGACCTTGTGCACCGGATCGGTCTTGGGCATCAGCTTCGCGACCACCGCATGGCCGGACTCGTGATACGCGGTATTGCGCCGTTCTTCCTCCGGCATGATCATGGATTTGCGCTCGGTGCCCATCATGATCTTGTCCTTGGCCGCCTCGAAATCGTCCATCTCGACAAAACGCTTGCTGCGTCGCGCCGCGAACAAGGCGGCTTCATTGACCAGGTTCGCCAGGTCTGCACCGGACATGCCGGGGGTGCCGCGCGCCAGGATGTCGGCCTTGACGTCCTGGGCAACCGGCACCTTGCGCATGTGCACCATCAGTATCTGTTCGCGGCCGCGAATATCCGGCAGCGGCACGACCACCTGGCGGTCAAAGCGGCCCGGACGCAATAACGCCGGATCAAGCACGTCGGGGCGGTTGGTCGCGGCGATCACGATCACGCCGCTGGCGCCTTCGAAGCCGTCCATTTCCACCAGCAACGCATTCAGGGTCTGCTCGCGTTCGTCATTGCCGCCGCCGAGGCCTGCGCCACGCTGGCGTCCGACCGCATCGATTTCATCGATGAACACGATGCAGGGGGCGTGTTTCTTGGCCTGTTCGAACATGTCGCGCACGCGAGCCGCGCCGACACCGACAAACATTTCCACGAAGTCGGAGCCTGAGATCGAGAAGAACGGAACTTTGGCTTCGCCGGCAATCGCTTTGGCCAGCAGCGTCTTGCCGGTGCCCGGACTGCCCACCAGCAGCACGCCGCGCGGAATGCGCCCGCCGAGGTTCTGGAATTTGGACGGATCGCGCAAAAAGTCCACCAGTTCGGATACCTCCTCCTTGGCCTCATCGCAGCCCGCCACATCGGCAAACGTGAAACGCTCCTTGTTTTCGTCCAGCATGCGCGCGCGCGACTTGCCGAACGAAAACGCGCCACCCTTGCCGCCGCCCTGCATCTGGCGCATGAAGAATACCCACACGCCGATCAGCAGCAGCATCGGGAACCATGATACGAAAATACTCATCAGGAAAGACTGTTCTTCTTCCGGCTTGGCTTCAATGCTTACGCCGTTTTTCAACAGATCGGAAACCAGCCAGATATCGCTCGGCGCATAGCTGGTAATACGCTTGCCTTCGGTGGTGGTCGCCTTCAGCGTGCGCCCCTCAATGGTCACCTTGGTGACATGCCCCTGTTTGACTTCATCAAGGAATTGCGAATAGTCGAGTTGTGCCTGCGCAGTCTGCTGCTGGCGGGTGTTGAATTGATTGAACACAGTCATCAACACCAAAGCGACGACCATCCAGATTGCAATACTCTTAAAATTATTCAAAATTACTCCTGTAAACAACGCTCCAAACAACCTCCGAAGCTGGCTATTAGACTATGTATTACTTCTTTTCGCTACCCAAAAGATACAACTCGCTGCTTCGATCACGCGAAGCCTTGGGCTTGCGCGTAACCACCCTGGCGAAACGGCTGCGCATCAGCTTGTAAAAAGCCTCAAACCCCTCGCCCTGAAAAACCTTGACGAGAAAGCTGCCTTCCGGTTTCAGATGTTCGAGCGCAAATTCCATCGCCAGTTCCGCAAGATGCATCGCGCGCGCCTGATCGGCGGATGCAATGCCGCAGATATTGGGGGCCATATCCGAAATTACAAGCCCGACCGGCTTGCCGTGCAGCATATTTTCCAATTGTTTCAGCACTGCATCATCGCGAAAATCGCCCTGAATGAATTCCACCCCGGCCAGAGGGTCCAGCGGCAGCAGATCCAGCGCGATCACCTTTCCGCCACGCCCCACCTTGTCCGCTGCCACCTGCGACCAGCCACCGGGGGTCGCGCCCAAATCCACCACCACCGTGCCCGGCTTGAGCAAATGGTCTTTGGCATCGATCTCGAGCAGCTTGTAAGCGGCACGCGAACGATAGCCCTCCTTCTTGGCCTGTTGCACAAAAGGGTCATTTACATGCTCTCGCATCCATTGTTTGCTGGTCTTGGAAGGCTTCATCGTGATCAAAGGCCCATGCACAATTACTGATAGAACAACTAGCCATCTGACTAAGCTGGCAAACAGCTTTGCATAGCCATTCGGCTAAGCCACCCGAATACGGTGACATAAGCCGCTGGTTAACGCCAGCTAAGTCATTGGTTATGCGCTTGCTGATACTGCGTTGAAAATCGGCTCAAAATCCTCATGTATTTAATAATACATTGCGGTTTTTGCGAGTTGTGCGGTAACGTCAAGCCGCCCATCCCTGCCAAACCCACTTCGCCAATTTTCGCCTTGTTTCAGCTTCGCTCGTTACATCGTGCATGTGCCTAATTAAGTTTATAAAAAACAATTACATTTTTTTTGATATCAGCAACAACCTGATAGAATCCGTGCCTATTCTGAAAGGCCATTATGTTATCTCTTACCGTATCTGAACGACTCGACCTGAAAGGCCGCGCGCAAGCATTGAAACCCACGGTGATGATAGGCAATGCCGGTTTGACTGAATCGGTTTTGAAAGAAATTGCGCTGACCCTGAAAATTCACGAACTCATCAAGATTCGTATATTGAGCGATGACCGCGCGCAACGCGAAGCGATGCTGGAAGCTATCTGCACCCAATTAAACGCGGCGCCGGTACAGCACATCGGCAAAACCCTGGTCGTTTATCAACCCAACCCGGACGCCCACAAAATAGAAATCAGGAAAATGCCGCGCCACAAGGGCAAGAAGCCGCTGACCAAGAAGCAACTGGGTAGCCGGTAGCTTGTTGCCTGTAGCAGAACCGGTTAGCTACAAGCTGCAGACCACAAGCTAGATATACTGAACCTCCACCACCTCATATTCCCGCACCCCGCCCGGAGCCTGCACTTCGGCGACATCACCGCTGTATTTTCCTATCAGCGCACGCGCAATCGGTGAGCTGATCGAGACTTTCCGGTGCCTGATATTTGCCTCGTCATCACCGACGATCTGGTAGGTGACCACATCGCCGTTGTTCACATCTTCCAATACCACCGTTGCGCCGAAAACACAGCGTCCATCGGCTTTAATTGTCTTGGGGTCGATGATCTGCGCGCTGCCCAGCTTGCCTTCCAGCTCGACGATACGCCCCTCGACGAATGACTGGCGTTCTTTGGCAGCTTCATATTCGGCGTTCTCCGACAGGTCGCCTTGCGCGCGCGCTTCGGAGATGGCATTGATCACCGCGGGGCGCTCTACTGTCTTGAGGTTATGCAGTTCCTGACGCAATTTTTCTGCGCCCTCTACAGTCAAAGGAGTTGTGCTCATATCGGTACTTCCTCAGTTATTAGTCGTTAGTCGTTAGTTGGTGTTGGCGCGGAGCCTGTCCTGAGCATAGCCGAAGGGCGGGTTTTGCTTCAACTAGCGGCTAACGACTAGCGACTAGCCTTTTGTGTTGACCCTGCAAATCATATACCCGCAACTCGGTCAGGTGCTGCATTCCAACGCAAGCGGCGCGTGCGCCGGCCAGCGTAGTGTAATACGTCACCCGCCCCTGTAACGCAGCATGGCGGATGGAATACGAATCGCGCATCGCGGAAGGCTTGCTGTCCACGGTGTTGATGATGAGGCTGACTTCGCCATTCTTGATCATATCCACGATGTGCGGACGCCCTTCCGCCACCTTGTTTACTACCGTCACGGCAACACCCGCCGCACTGATTACGGCTGCCGTACCGCGTGTTGCCAATATCGTAAAACCAAGCTGCGCCAGCGAACGGGCGGTTTCCACCACGCCCGGTTTGTCCGCTTCGCGCACGCTGATGAACACCTTGCCGTCCCTGGGCAATTTGATGCTGGCGGCCAGTTGCGACTTCACAAAGGCCTCGGCGAAGGTTTCTCCGATGCCCATCACCTCGCCGGTAGATTTCATTTCCGGGCCAAGTATCGTGTCCACGCCGGGGAATTTGATGAACGGGAACACCGCTTCCTTGACCGAATAATAAGGCGGAATCACTTCCCTGGTAATGCCCTGCTGCGCCAGGCTTTGTCCTGCCATGCAGCGCGCCGCGATTTTCGCCAGCGGCACACCGGTTGCCTTGGAAACGAACGGCACGGTGCGCGAGGCGCGCGGATTCACTTCCAGCACGAACACGGTGTCACCCTGAATGGCGAACTGCACATTCATCAGCCCGACCACATTGAGCGCCTTGGCCATTTCCACAGTCTGACGGCGCAATTCGTTTTGCATGCTGGCCGACAAGCTGAACGGCGGCAAGGAACAAGCCGAGTCGCCGGAATGCACGCCTGCCTCCTCGACGTGCTCCATGATGCCGCCGATAATCACTTGCCTGCCATCGGACACCGCATCCACGTCCACTTCAATCGCATCGTTGAGGAAGCGGTCCAGCAAGATCGGCATACGCTCTGGAAAAGTCTTCGACATCTCCTCGGCATCGCGCATGTAGCGTTCCAGATCGGTTTGGGCGTGGATTATTTCCATCGCCCGCCCGCCGAGCACATTGGAAGGACGCACCACCAATGGATAGCCGATCTCGGCTGCACCGGCGATGGCGTCCTGCACGTTGCTGGCGATGCGGTTGGGCGGTTGCTTCAGGTTCAACCGGTGCAGCATCTGCTGGAAGCGCGCACGGTCTTCCGCGCAGTCGATCATGTCCGGTGTAGTACCGATGATAGTCACGCCGTTCTTTTCGAGGCCATGGGCCAGCCTGAGCGGCGTCTGCCCGCCAAACTGCACGATCACGCCGTGCGGGTTTTCCACCGCCACGATTTCGAGCACATCTTCCAGCGTCAGCGGCTCGAAGTACAGGCGGTCCGAAGTGTCGTAATCGGTGGACACGGTTTCGGGATTGCAGTTCACCATGATGGTCTCATAGCCATCCTCGCGCATCGCCAGCGCGGCATGCACGCAGCAATAATCGAACTCGATGCCCTGCCCGATACGGTTCGGCCCGCCGCCCAGCACCATGATCTTTTTGTTGCCGGTCGGCTGCGCTTCGCACTCTTCCTCGTAAGTCGAATACATGTAGGCAGTGTTGGTGGCGAACTCGGCGGCACAGGTATCCACGCGTTTGAATACCGGACGCACACCGAGTGCATGGCGGTAGGCGCGCATCGCGGCTTCATCGGTACCCAGCAACGCCGCCAGCCGCGCATCGGCAAAACCGTTGCGTTTCAATGTGCGCAGATCGTCCGCGTCCAGGCTTTCCAGCGTGCGTCCGGTCAGCGATTGTTCCTGGCGGATCAGGTCTTCTATCTGCGCCAGGAACCAGGTGTCAATCTTGCTCAGTGAAAATACCTCTGCCACGCTCATGCCAAGACGGAACGCGTCGCTCACTGCCCAGATACGCTCCGGTCCCGGACTGCCAAGTTCGGCACAAATCGCCTCGCGGTCGGTGAACTTGCTGTCCAGTCCGTTCACGCCGACTTCCAGCCCGCGCAAGGCTTTCTGGAACGACTCCTGAAAAGTGCGGCCTATCGCCATCACTTCGCCCACCGATTTCATCTGCGTGGTCAGGCGGTCATTGGCTTGCGGAAATTTCTCGAATGCGAAACGCGGAATCTTGGTAACCACATAATCAATCGAGGGTTCGAACGAGGCTGGCGTGGCGCCGCCGGTGATGTCATTTTTCAGTTCGTCCAGCGTGTAACCCACTGCCAGCTTCGCCGCCACCTTGGCGATCGGGAAGCCGGTGGCCTTGGACGCCAGCGCGCTTGATCTCGACACGCGCGGGTTCATCTCGATCACCACCATGCGCCCGTCTTCCGGATTGATGGAGAATTGCACGTTGGAGCCGCCGGTATCCACGCCGATTTCGCGCAGCACTGCCAGCGAAGCGTCGCGCATGATCTGGTATTCCTTGTCGGTCAGCGTCTGCGCAGGCGCGACAGTGATCGAATCGCCGGTATGCACGCCCATCGGGTCGAGGTTCTCGATCGAACAGATGATGATGCAATTGTCATTGCGATCGCGCACGACTTCCATTTCGTATTCTTTCCAGCCGAGCAGCGATTCCTCGATCAGCAGCTCGCGCGTCGGCGAGGCTTCCAGACCGCGCTCGCAGATCTCCATGAACTCCTCGCGGTTGTAGGCGATGCCGCCGCCGCTGCCGCCCATCGTAAACGACGGACGGATGATGGTCGGGAAACCCATCACCTGCTGCACTTGCAACGCTTCTTCCATGCTGTGCGCGATGGCAGAACGCGCCGATGCAAGACCTATCCTGGTCATCGCCTGCTTGAACTTTTCGCGGTCTTCTGCCATATCGATGGCCTCGCGCGACGCGCCTATCATCTCCACGTTGTATTTTTCCAGCACGCCGTGCTTGGCCAGATCCAGCGCGCAGTTCAATGCGGTCTGTCCGCCCATCGTCGGCAGGATCGCATCGGGCTTTTCCCTGGCGATGATCTTCTCCACCATCTGCCAGGTGATCGGCTCGATGTAAGTCGCATCCGCCATCTCCGGGTCGGTCATGATGGTGGCGGGATTCGAGTTCACCAGAATGACGCGGTAGCCCTCTTCGCGCAGCGCCTTGCAGGCCTGCGCCCCGGAGTAATCGAACTCGCACGCCTGCCCGATGACGATAGGGCCGGCGCCGATGATGAGAATAGATTTTAGATCGTTACGTTTTGGCATAAATTCAGCTTGTAGCTGGTAGCGGGGAGCCGGTAGCGGTTTTGTCGCGCCCTGTAGGCGCGGGGTTGGCTACAGGCAACTGGCTACGAGCTACCAGCTCTTTCCATCAAATCAATAAACTTGTCGAATAAATAATCCACGTCGTGCGGACCCGGACTCGCCTCGGGGTGACCCTGGAAGCAGAATGCCGGTTTGTCGGTCAACTCGAAACCCTGCAACGTGCCGTCGAACAGCGAGACGTGCGTCACGCGCGCATTTGCCGGCAGCGTAGCCGCATCCACCGCAAAACCGTGGTTCTGGCTGGTGATCATCACTCGCTTGCTCTGCAAGTCCTGCACCGGATGGTTTGCGCCGCGATGGCCGAACTTCATCTTCACCGTCCTGGCGCCCACCGCCAGGCCCATCAGCTGGTGGCCGAGGCAGATGCCGTACAGCGGAATTCCCGCGTCGATGAATTTGCGCGTCGCGTCGATCGCGTAATCGCATGGCTCAGGGTCGCCGGGGCCGTTGGACAGTAATACACCGTCCGGCTCCATTGCCAATACTTCTGAAGCCGGGGTCTTCGCCGGCACCACAGTGATGCGGCAACCGCGCTCGGAGAGCATGCGCAGGATGTTGCGCTTCACGCCGAAATCGTAAGCCACCACATGGTAGGAGCGAGGATTGTGGAACGAGGATTGAGGGGAATCCGCTGCAACGCTTTTTGCTCGATCCTCAATCCCCGATCCTCGATCCTCGTACCCCACGCCCAACTCCCACTCGCGCTGCGTCCATGAGTAGGATTCTGCGCAGGAAACCTCCTTGGCCAGATCCATGCCGGCCAATCCGGCAAAGCCGCGCGCCGCCGCGAGTGCCGCCGCTTTATCGGTACCGGTGGCGATGCAACCGTTCTGAGCACCCTTCTCGCGCAGAATGCGCGTCAGCTTGCGCGTATCGATCCCGGCAATCGCAACCACGTTGTTGGCTTTGAGGTAATCAGGCAGCGACTGCGTGTTGCGCCAGTTGCTCACCGTCATCGAAAGATCGCGAATGACCAGACCGCTGGCGAACACCTGCCGCGATTCCACGTCTTCGGTATTCACCCCGACGTTGCCGATATGCGGGCAGGTCAGCGTGACAATTTGCTTGCAGTAAGATGGATCGGTGAGAATTTCCTGATAGCCGGTCATCGAGGTGTTGAACACCACCTCTCCGACACTGCTGCCGGAAGCACCGATGGCAACGCCCCGAAACACCGTCCCATCGGCAAGCACAAGAATGGCGTGGTTCGTTTGTGACACCGGAAATACTCCCAAAGATAACAGCCTGACCGCTCGGATGGCATAAAGAAGCGGGACGAACAACGTGTTCATCCCGCCTTGGATTGGCGCGCATTATAGCGGATTAGAGAGTGTTCATCAATGCGGAGCTCCCAGACCATTTCATGCCGGGAACACGCAACCTCTTCATACTCATTTCAGATTGGAAGCGACTTATTTCTCCTTTTTATCTTTCCAGCAACCCATTGATGAATTTCTAAAGACAGCTGGTTGTTCAACCAGCCCGCATTTCCAGCATCAGATGGTTTATCCGTTTAACAAACCCCGCCGGATCGTCCAGTTGCCCGCCCTCTGCCAGCAAAGCCTGATCGAACAGCACGGCGGCCCAGTCATCAAAGTGTTTTTCTTCTTCCTTCAGGCGCATTACCACCGGATGGTTAGCATTGATTTCCAGGATGGGCTGGGTGGCCGGCGCCTTCTGCCCGGCGGCCTTGAGCATGCGCGCCAGGTTGCCGCCCATATCATGCTCGTCGGCCACCAGGCAGGCGGGCGAATCGGTCAGGCGGTGCGTCACCCTGACCTCCTTGACGCGCTCCGCGAGGCTGGCCTTGATTTTTTCGGTCAGGTCCTTGTGGTCGCTGGCCTGCTTTTCCTGTTCCTGTTTCTCGGCTTGGTCTTCCAGCTTGCCAAGGTCGAGTCCGCCTTTGGCCACAGATACCAGCTGTTTGCCGGCAAACTCGGTCAGCGAACTCACCACCCATTCGTCCACGCGATCGGAGAGTAACAGCACCTCGATGCCCTTTTTGCGGAACACCTCCAGATGCGGGCTGTTCTTCGCCGCATTGAAAGTTTCGGCGGTGATGTAATAAACCTTGTCCTGGCCATCCTTCATCCGGGCGATGTAATCAGGCAGCGATACTGTTGCTTCGTTGTTATCGGCATGGGTCGACGCGAAGCGCAGCAAAGCGGCGATCTTTTCCTTATTGGCAAAGTCTTCCGCTGCACCTTCCTTCAACACCTGGCCAAACTCATCCCAGAACCTGGCGTATTTATCCTTGTCATTCGCCGCCATATCTTCGAGCAGACCAAGCACTTTTTTGGTGCAGCCGGCGCGAATCGCCTCGATGTCTTTCGATTCCTGGAGTATTTCGCGCGATACGTTCAGCGGCAGGTCGCTGGAGTCGACGATGCCGCGCACAAAACGCAGATAGGTCGGCAACAGCTGCTCGGCATCGTCCATGATGAACACGCGGCGCACGTAGAGCTTGACGCCGTGACGGGTATTGCGGTCATACATGTCGAATGGCGCATGTGCCGGGATATAAAGCAACTGCGTGTATTCCTGGTGGCCTTCCACACGCGCGTGAATCCAAGCAAGCGGTTCTTCATAGTCGTGCCCGACATGTTTGTAGAACGCCTTGTATTCGTCGTCGGAAATCTCATTCTTGGGCCGCGCCCACAATGCGGAAGCCTGGTTCACCGTTTCATCCTCGTCGGTGATGGCCTGGCCGTCTTCCTTCCATTCCTCCTTTTTCATCAGGATGGGCTGGACGATGTGGTCCGAATATTTGTGGATAATGGAGCGAATCTTGTGGCCGCTGAGCAAGTCATCCTGATCGGCGCGCAAATGCAATGTAATTGACGTGCCGCGCGCGGCATTCTCAAGCATTTCGATGGAAAATTCGCCGCCGCCATCCGATTCCCAGCGCACGCCCTGGTCAGCCTGCTCGCCCGCGCGGCGAGTCGTGACAACGACCTTGTCGGCCACGATAAAAGAGGAATAAAAACCAACACCGAACTGGCCGATCAGGTTTGCATCCTTCTGCTGGTCGCCGCTCAGCCTGGAAAAAAATTCCCGTGTGCCCGACTTGGCAATCGTGCCCAGATTATTGATGACCTCATCACGGTTCATGCCTATGCCGTTGTCGCTGATTGTCAGCGTTCTTGCTTCCTTGTCGTAACTGACGCGGATATGCAAATCGGTATCGTTTTCGAACAGCGTCGCGTTGTGCAGCGCCTCAAAGCGCAGCTTGTCGCAGGCATCCGACGCGTTGGATACCAGTTCGCGCAGGAAAATCTCGCGGTTGGAATACAGCGAATGGATCATCAATTGCAGAAGCTGTTTAACTTCTGTCTGGAATCCCATGGTTTCACGATTGGCAGCAATATTTTCGGTCATACAAGTCCCTTCAGTCGATTGCAAAGATCAGCCTAGTAAATGGTGTTCGTTTTCAGGTTTTCAAGTGTTGTTTGGGAGGTTGGGCAGATTTACCAGCCTGGAAAAAGCAGGTAACTGTTGGCGGTTTTTATTTAATCAGGACTTACTTGCGGAATGGCTACCGTCGTGACGCCCTCGCCACCTGCCAAGGCCAGCAAAGATATCGAACATTTGACCAGTGGAAATTGCATCAGCGACAGAATCAATTTATAAAATTGATAGCGTGCAACTTTCCTGGAGCAGCAACAAAATTCGGGGGGCACAAAGCCTGTCGCAAACCAGGCGGCTTGCAACGAGGATAAAAAACTCACCAACATTGTGTTAGTGAAATAAAAGGCGCACGCACAAATTTGTGCGCCCCAAAACCGGTTCTACTGCGGTAAGCCCCTTACTGCCAGGACATCAGGGGCTACCCCCACAGCGGTACCCCCGATTAATTCGGCTTGCCGATTCCCGGTGTAGGAAAAGGCCATGTTGCAGCCGGACGCACAGGTGCCGGAGCGGAAGGGACTGGTGCTGCTGGCCTGACTGCCGCTGGAGCTGCCGGTTTAACTTCCACTTTCTTAGCAGCAGGCTTTTTGGCAGCGACTTTCTTTGCTGCCGGCTTCTTCGCCGCTACCGCTTTTTTGGCAACAGGCTTTTTGGCAGCGACTTTCTTTGCTGCCGGCTTCTTCGCCGCTACCGCTTTTTTAGCAACAGGCTTTTTGGCAGCGACTTTCTTTGCTGCCGGCTTCTTCGCCGCTACCGCTTTCTTGGCTGCCGGCTTTTTGGCAGCGACTTTCTTGGCTGCCGGCTTCTTCGCCGCTACCGCTTTTTTAGCTACCGCTTTTTTAGCTGCCGGCTTTTTGGCAGCGACTTTCTTTGCTGCCGGCTTCTTCGCCGCTACCGCTTTTTTAGCTGCTGGTTTTTTAGCTGCCGCAGCCTTCTTCGCTGCTGGTTTAGCTTTCTTTTTTTCTGCCATTTTATTTCTCCTTGCAAGAATGAAAGTTAAAAAATACAACAACTGCGATTACTGCACCTGCACCCTCAACCCGCGCTAAACTTCAAGCATGAGCTAAAGCCGTTTCCCTAAGCCCCGCAAACCCCGGAGCAACGCGCCACCGATCTGACGGCACGGGTTTACAAAAGTTTTTATCCCAAAGATTGACTATTTCTGCCGTCCACGGCAATGGATTACCCGAACCCGGACACAACGCATTCACACTGATTTGGCGGCAACGATGGTTGGCAACAACGCTAAAACATTCCTTGAGCACGCTGAAATCCGGGCCGAGCACGCTGCGCAGAATGGCATTTGCTTTGTATTGATTGAATGGGCGGAAAGAGGAAAAGAATGAAATCGAGGAGAAAGAGGTGCCAGTAAGCATTGGAGCCGTTGAATTGCTGTCTATAGCGGCATGCTGCATATGTTCCAAACCCTTCCCACTTTAAATACCGTTAACCCTGAGGAACTCGTGAACTACTACATCTAGTAGATTTTTTCAGGAACGGGGCTAATTGTAGTAATTAACAAAAATAATGCAAGCAAAAAATAAAATATTTTGCAAGTGGCTACAGAAAAATTTATTGCTTGCACAATCCCGACAGGTAGCGCACCCAATCGAAATACGGACCGGGGTCGGTCTTGCGCTGTGGCGCTATATCGCTGTGCCCGGCAATGCCGCAAGCAGGGTAGGCTGCACGCAATGCCATGCTCAGCCGGTTTAATGCGGCATATTGCGCATCTGTAAACGGCACGGTGTCGCTGCCCTCCAGCTCTATGCCAACGGAAAAATCGTTGCAGCGAAACCTGCTTTGCCAGCAGGATTCACCCGCATGCCATGCGCGCTTCAGGCAGGAAACAAACTGGATAAGCCGCCCATCGCGGCGCACAAAGAAGTGCGACGATACCTTCAGGTCAGAAATGGTTTGATAATAAGGATGGGCTGTCACGTCCAGAGTGTTGGTGAATAACCGCTGTACACCATCGCCGCCAAATTCGCCGGGGGGCAAACTGATGTTGTGTATCACCAATAGCTCGATTGCGCCTGCCGGACGGTCATCGCAGTTCGGCGACGGAATATATTCACCGCCAACCAGCAACCCTTGCGCATCAATCCGCATCGTCCGCACCGTTTGGGCCTTTGATGCCCAGGCGCTCCATCCGGTAACGCATGGTGCGGAACGTCACTCCCAGCAATTTGGCGGCTGCCGTGCGATTGAACCCGGTCTGCTCCAGCGCTTCGAGCATGGCCTGCTTCTCGATACGGTCCAGATACTCCGGCAGCGGGTATTTGCTGCTGAGGGACGCATTCCCGGATTGAATATGCTCTACAGGCACCAGCAACAAATCCTGCTCCTCGATCACCCCTCCCATGCACAACGCCAATGCCCTTTCGATGATATTTTCCAGTTCGCGCACGTTGCCCGGAAAGCTGTAGCCTTGCAGTGCATGCAAGGCGTCTTCGGAAAAACCCACTTGCGCATCGCCGCGCAAACGCTCCAGTATCCGTTGTGCGATTTCCGGTAAATCCTCACGCAGCTCGCGCAGCGCGGGCATCTGGATCGGGATCACATTCAGGCGGTAATAAAGATCCTGGCGAAATTTACCCTGGCGCACGCATTCGGCCAAATCGCAGTGCGTAGCGCTGATGATGCGCACGTCCACGGGCTCTTCACCGGCCCCGCCGATTTTGCGCACGCACTTCTCCTGTATCGCACGCAACAATTTGACCTGCATGTCCAGCGGCAGATCGGCCACTTCGTCGAGAAACAGAGTCCCGCCGTGCGCCGCCTGGAAAAACCCGTCCCGATCCTTGTCCGCCCCGGTGAACGCGCCCTTCTTGTAACCGAAAAATTCGCTTTCCATCAGGTTGCCCGGGATTGCCCCGCAGTTCACCGCGACAAACGGCTGATCGTGCCGCGCGCCGCTTTGCACGATCAGGCGCGCCGCCAATTCCTTGCCGCTGCCCGATTCGCCGCTGATATGTACCGGCGCCTGGCTGCGTGCCACACGCTTGATCAGGTCGCGCACTTTCTGCATTGCAGGCGAATGGCCGAGCAACGTCTTGTCGCCGGACGGGCCCGCCTGCGGCAGCTTCAGCGCGGATTTCACCAGGGCGCGCAACTGATCCAGCGAAACCGGCTTGGACAGATAATCGAATGCGCCCGCCTTAAGCGCGGTAATGGCATTTTCCATATTGCCGTGCGCGGTAATTACCGCCACCGGCACATCCAGATTGTTTTGCACGATGTGCTGTACCACTTGCAGGCCATCGCCATCGGGCATCCGCATATCGGTCAGGCACAAGTCATAACGGCGCGCCGCCAGCCTCGCCAGCGCCTCGCGCACATTGCCGGCCTTGTCCACCCCCAGGCCCATCTTGCGCAGCGCCAGTTCCAGCAATTCCAGAATGTCCGGCTCATCGTCCACCAGCAGCACGGTGGCATTTTTCGCCAGATGGTTACCCGCCATGCTCATGTTCCCCCGTCATATTCATGTTGCGCTCCGAAAGTTATCCGGAAGCAGGCGCCCGCTTGCCCTTCCCCGGTTAGTCCTTCCTGTCCATGGTATTCCAGCAATGCGTCATTTGCTTCGCACAACTCCTTGGCGATATACAAGCCTAAACCGGTGCCGTCGGTTGCGGTAGTGAAGAACGGCTCGAACAACTTGCCCTGGTGTTCTGCGGAGATGCCCGGGCCGTCATCCTGCACGTCCAGCATCACCCGCCCGTTCATCACGCTCATCGTCAAAGCCAGGCTGCCGGGCAACTTGCGGCCAAAGCGCAACGCGTTGCGGCATAAATTCCACAGTACCTGGCGCAAGTGGCCGCGATCAAAGGGAACCTCTATTCCACGCACTCCAGCCAGCGCCATCACACCCGGCTCCAGCCGTTCCGCCAAATTAAACTCTTCCACAAAAGTGCGCAACATTGCATCCAGTTCAAATACCTCAGGCTGCGCACGGTCGCGCCGGTTCAGCTGCATCACGTCCTGCACGATCCGGTTGATGCGCTGCGTGTTGTCCAGCACGATTTGCAACAGCCGCTGCTGTTTGGCATCACCCTGTTCCTCCTGCATCAATTCCGTTGCATAGCTGATTGCCGACAATGGATTGCGTACTTCGTGCGCGATATTGGCTGTCAGGCGCCCCAGTGCGGCCAGCTTGATCTGTTGCGCCTCGGCCCGCACGCGCTGCATATCTTCCAGAAAGATCACCGTGCCGCGTGCAGTATTGCGTCCGATTGCAACGAAGCGGAGTCTGGCTTGCACCCCAACATCCAGCTGCAAGCTGCCCTGATTCGCGCTCCCGGTTTGCTTCCAGAACGCATATTGCCCGAACAGGATTGGAAAGCTTTCCGCCAGCAAGCTTCCCGAGGCAGCGCTGTGGCGCAGCAAACGTTCCGCGCCTGGATTCATCTGCATGATCACGCCCTGCCCATCCACCACCAGCACGCCATCCTGCATGTCGCGCATCACCAGCCGGTTCGCCTCGGACAGGTTGACCAGTTCGCGCCCCCGGCGCTGCGCCAGCTCCTGGCTGTCCACGGCATATTTCGCCAGAGAGTGCGCCAGCCAGGCCACAGCGAAATAAGACACGCACAACAATGCAACCTGGACGAACAGCGCCACATCGGCATGGTCATAAAGCACGGCATAGGAATGTTCCAGCAGTGCGGCGATGCTGGCCATCGCGGCAAAGAACAGGGTGATTTTTCCGCGGCTGATCATTCCGGCGGCCGCCAGCGAAACCAGCAGCAAAAGTCCAATATTGCTCTGTATTCCCCCGCTGGCATGAGACAGGACTGTCAGGCCTGCAATGTCTCCGCCAACCTGGACGGCCAATTGCCAGGAAAAATACGGCCAGCGCAATTGCAGCGGCACAAAGGAAAGCAACACCACTGCCGCATAGATCACGCTGGCCACGAAGAATATTGCCCGGTCATGCTCGCCCAGCGATACAGAAGGGCCGAACACTCCGGCGAGAACAACAAACAGGCTGGCAAGCGCCAGCCGGTACAGATTGAAATAGCGCAGGGAACGCCAGAAGTCGACTATGGAAATCTTGGCAGTAAGATCACCCGTGTTCACACTCAATGTAAGCCTCTCGGATAACCGCTTTTACCGCAATGCCTATTTCCGATAGGCATCGCGATGTTCGGTACTGCAAAAGAACTGCCCGTCAGCCTGAACGCTTTCATCCTTGGGCAAATGCAAACCGCAGTGTGCGCAACGCACCATATTCTCGACAACGGGCTTGTCTTGCCGGGGCGTATTTTTTCGATAAGACCTGATCAGCAGGTAAACTACAAATACGATGGCGATCAGAAACAGCAAACGGCTCATTTTCAATTAACTCCAGGTGACGAAATCCGATAAGCACGCGGAAAGTGCGTTCCATGCATCATTGCGCCGCATTATATACATAGCAACAGAAATCGTAGCGAGCGGCTTTGGGGCGGGGGAGGCCGAAGCGCAGCGCCCGGAGCATACACCGCAGTATGCGAGGAGCGCGACAACGAAGTTGCGGTGTAGGCTCATATGCGCAGCATGTTATGCCGGAACCAGCACCGCCCGACCCCGCCCCGGAGTCGCGCAGTAGATTTATGTCGCTATGTAGATTACGCAATCAACGCCACGCTCTTCACCTGCGCAAATACTTCCATCCCGACGACAAGATTGAGCTGGTCGCGCGAACGGCGGGTGATGCGCGACAGCAGCAGTTGTCCGCTGCCTACTGACAGGCGCAAATTCACGCGATCCGCCCCCTCGTCACGAATCTCGTCGATGCGCGCCGCGAGAATGTTGCTGATACTGGAACCTTGCGGCGCAGCGGTGGCGATGCTCACGTCGCGAGCCAGCACACGGGCACGCACCATGCTGCCGATGGCGCGTTCCACCTTGCTCACCCACAGGCTGCCACCGGAAAAACCCAGCCGGCTAAGATGATATTTCTCGTCATGGCCGGCCACGCCGGCTTCGATCACCGACCCCGCATCGTCCAGATGCGCCGTCGGCAAATCCAGCCGCCCCAGGATTTCGTTGAGCGCGCCGCTGGCAATGACGCGCCCCTGCTCCATCAACACCAGTTGGTCGGCCAGCCGCGCCACTTCCTCCAGCGCGTGGCTGACATAAATCACCGGGATTTCCAGCTCGCTGTGCAGGACTTCCAGATACGGCAGGATTTCCCGCTTGCTGGCGGCATCCAGCGCCGAGAGCGGCTCGTCCATCAGCAGCAGGCGCGGGCTGGTGAGCAGCGCGCGGGCGATGGCGACGCGCTGCCGCTCGCCGCCGGACAGGCCGGCCGGGCTGTCGCGCCCGATCAGCCAGTTCAGGCCGAGCCACTCCACCACCTGCTCCGGTTGTACCTTGCGCTGCGCGGGTGGGATGCGCTTCAGGCCGTATTCCAGATTCTGCCGCACCGACAGATGCGGAAACAGGCTGGCCTCCTGGAACACATAACCCAGCGGACGCCGGTGCACCGGCAGAAAATTCGCGCCGTCCTGCCACACCTCGCCCTTCACCTGCAGCTTCCCGTTGGGTGTCCGTTCCAGCCCCGCGATGCAGCGCAGCAAGGTCGTCTTGCCCGAACCGGACGGGCCGAACAGCCCGATGATGCCGCGCGCAGGCAACTGCAAATCCGCGTGCAGCTCGAAGCCGGGATAGGAGAGATCAAAACGGGCGTGGATCATTCTAGAAAGACCGTTGGCCACGGAGTACACAGAGGCTGAGGTCTCCCCTCAAAGTTGCAGCGCAGGATGATCATATCGCAGTCGATCTAGAGCTTCACGAAATTCGCGTGGCGGGAATGCCGCCAT
>Ga0155952_1101_pt1 | contig 21811 bp, 19 predicted proteins | sample RifCSPlowO2_02_FD_107606 | JGI IMG/M metagenome (GOLD analysis project Ga0155952, IMG submission 107606) | Gallionellales bacterium RIFCSPLOWO2_02_FULL_57_47
GTGCCAAGTTCTGATTGGTTGTTTTTGCGTCTGGTGTATCGGCAACGACCTTTCGCGAAAGACTCAATATCGGTTTCTCCTGAACGGAGAAAAGAAAAAAGTCGAGTCCTTGGTATTCACAAGTTTCTGCCACGCTTAAAAGAGTCAGGTATTCGTCAATGCCTTTTTTGGAGGAAGCTCCTGCCATGACATCGCGCAGTCTAGCAAATGCCTTGATGGCATGTTCGGCATTATTATTATTCCAAGGTACTCCGTCGTAACGCAAGAACGTAAATAGGGTGCCTCTGTTTTTCTCAAATCGCTGTTTGCATTTCAACGCCATCTCGCTTTTGAAATCTGTGACATCGAGAAATGTGAAAAAGCGCTCTACTTCGACAATGTGTTTGCGCAGAAAGCGTTTCTTTAGTCCATGCCGGTCAATAGTGTCTATCATCGGCTTCAACACCCCAGAGAATCCAAGGGCGATTGATTTCATTTCTTCGTCGAATGGGTTGTGCAAAATATCATCGTTCAAATCGCGCATGAGGTGAATGAGGCATTTCTGTTGAGGACAATCTATGGCATCGTAGGCAGCATAGAAATCAGACACCAGAACTCCCTTGAAGTCCTTCAGCAGCGTCTGAATGATGTCAGCCTCTCGACTCTCGGCAAGGATATATATCACCTCCCTCATGTTGGTCAGAACCCATACGTATGCCAAATGTCCTTTGATATTGGCTCGCGTTTCGTCGGCGTGAATGAGCTCGCCATGAACGATACGTTCCATAATTTTCATTTTGGTGTCCGAGTAATAATCAGACGCATAGGTTTTGAAGTTGTTCAGAGTGCTCCGTACAATGCCAAAGCCGAATAATCGGTTCAGACTGTGCTGCATCGTAAGTTGAGGGATGCGCAACTCAATGATGTGGTAGAGGAAGTAAGCTACAACATTCCACCCCCATTTCCGCCCCCCATGTATATACCATTCGTGCAAGCCATACTCGTGACTACAAGTTCGGCACTGGTATGTTTGAAACACGTACTGCACCACGCGCCGTCTAATGCTGTCCCTGCCAAACACTAAATCCTGCACAGTTCTAGTCAATAAACGATTTTTTCTTCGCCATCGTTTGCCGCATTCTGGGCATGATGGTGGTGCTTTGCACACAACTGTCTTTTCGGGTTTATGACTTCGCTTGGCCCGTTTTGGCCGCTTCAGATTTTTTGTTACTACTCCAGATCGAACGAAAACTCGATCACGCTGATATATCCAATGTGCTGCTTCATTAATGCGCTCCATATCCACTATCGAACTTTTAAATGGGCGCCATTTTGAGTTCAAATTTTTCCCCAGCGTCTCCGCATGAATTATTTCGGGCAGCGCAACTGAGTTATTGTTGGAGTCAATATCTGCCACCAAGAGTTTTTTGAGAGTGTGCACGACTAGACTCAATGCATCACAATCATCGTTATTGTAGTCAATCAATTTTGTCCGCAATGACAGGTCGCGTGATGATTCCCAACGTGACCGCCAAACAATTGATTGAAGCCCCGACGCCAGCGGATCACCCCACTCGAAACCAAGGAATCGAGCAATCTCCTTAAGTCCGTTGGAATACGTTGGGAAATAAACCCGTGCATAAATCACGGAAAGCAGATTGACCGATGACGCAATCGCCTTGTCTAAAGTGGAATCTTTCAGTGGCCCGCCGTATCGATCACACATCCTCTTTAGGAATGTCGTTTCATAGCTGCCATAGTGCATCAGGGTTGGATGATCGGCTCCAGACAAGATATTGAGAAACTCCTTCCAGATACGCCCCTCATCCTGCATCGAATCGGCCCAAAGGCTATAGCGCTCAACACCATTTTTGTTTTCTAAGCGTACCCCGATCAAGTAATAGAAATCGCGATCCGGAAGTCCTTCGACATCGAAAAATATTATTGTGCCGTCGATGTGCAGTTCCGGTTTTCCAACGACATGTATCTTCTGCTCACGTATCGCGAGAGCTTTCAGTGCATGGTGATATTTTTCGGGCTGCCCGGCCAATCGCTTGATACGGCGGCGCGGGCGAAACGTATAGGAGAGTTGGGTGACGGTGAAAAGACCTTTGCCATTAAATCGTGCCCTATCTTTATCAGTCAGATTGGGGAGGAGGCTGAGGTCGTCCTTTTCGACAGTTTGCTTCCTGCAACGATCTTGAAATTCGCACTCTGGGCAATGCCGGTTCAGGATCAAGTCTGGTGGATAGGTGGCGGACAGCAAGGCAGCAGTTTGGTTGACAGCCTTATGGACGGCTCGCGACAACAAATTAACCTTTACCGAATAAACAGACCACTTTTCTCCATGGGTGATTTTCGCAACACCGACCTTTATACTCAACGACTTTGCAAGAACCAATGCCTCGAATGCCGCCACCATTTTGTCTGCGTTGGATAGTTTGTTGTTCGGCACAAAACGAATCGGAATAAATTGGGGAGATGAATTTGTTCCTTCTGGTGGAATTCTCTGCACAACCTGAAAACTGGCCTCCCAGTCTTGCGTTCGGATAATTTGGTCGAGAGTGAAATGCCAAGACGCGTTTTTCCACTGGCCCGAATCGAGAGAACCACTGCACAACTCAAGAGAATAGACAGCCGTTAATTTCTGTATGCCTTCGCGACAGTAAGATTCTGTCCGCGTGACGACCCAAGCCGTGTAGTCGCTACCAGCGCCTACTTCTCCCTTGAATTGAAGATAGCACTTGGTTGGGCAAGCCAGATATGCCACGAACAGTCGAGAAGTCATCAACAACTTCTTTTGTTCGGACAACATGGGAGTCTCCACAATTATTTCTCCCGCCTCTGACCGCACTACCGATTAACGGCTATCAGGCAATCGCCATGAGTCCTTTTTTCTGGATCAAGGCCAGCAGACGCAAGGCAGGGCCACCCGGTTTTTTGACGCCGCGCTCCCAGTCGGAAACCAGGTTTTTGGATACGTTCAGGTAACGGGCAAATACCGGCTGGGAGATGTGTTCGCGCAGGCGCAGGGCTTTGATCTCCTCGGGACTGAGTGTATGCACGGGCGTCAGGCAGGTTTCGTCGAACTCGCGCATCGTCTGTTTGTTGATGGCACCCACATCATGCAGCGCCTCCATCGTTTCATGGATGGCGGCGAGAGCGTCGCTGCGATATTTTTTAGGCATCTTTTACTGCCTCCTCAAACTGTCCGTTTGCAACCAGTTCAAGCAACAGCCAGCATCAAATGCCCGACAGGTTCAGAGGTTGGCTTCACCTTGATTTCGATGTCGTAACCGAGCCGGTTCAAGCAGTCCATCAGCTTGCGCTCGGACAGGTTGGAGAAGTCGCCGCGCATCATGTCGGACACTTTCGGCTGGGTGATTCCCATGCGTTTTGCCGCCTCTTGTTGGGTCAGCCCAAGGCGGTGCATGGCCTTCCTGATCTCGATGACCAGGCCTGTTTTGATCTTGAGTTTTTCCGCGTCGGGCAGGCCAAGATCGGCATACACGTTGCCGGAACTGCGCTGCACTTCGATACCGTCAATGACCCGTTTTTTCATTTCGTAACTCCTTTGCAAACGCCTCGGCCACTTTCAGCCTGGCGTGGATGATGTCCATATCTTTTTTCGGCGTGGCGATCCCGCGCTTGCTCTTCTTCTGAAAGCAGTGCAGGACGAACACGGCTTCCTCGAACTTTACGGTGTAGACGGCGCGATATGTGCCACCGGCATCGTCTTCGACAACTTCAAGCACTCCGGCGCTCCCGAAGCCCTTAAGCACCTTGGCCGCATCGTGTTGATCCCCGGCCTGAGCGAGAGAGAGCGCGTAACCGAAGATCCGCCGCACGTCTGTCGGCAATGTCATCAGGTCTCTGTGACTGCTGCCAATCCATTCGAGCGGTTTTTCTGTGCCATCCATATTTTAATTATACATGTACTGGTATATTCGGCAAGCATCGCGCCAGCGCCGCCAAATGGCTACGCCGCAAAAATACGCTGACGACTGGCTGTTTGATATAGCACCCCCTGCGCTGTAGGCGGCAGACAGAAACCGTAGTTCACCAGGTTCTCCTTGCGCGCGAGGTCACCCTTGTACATGCCGCCGATCTGCGGGATGGTGACATGGCTCTCGTCGATGAACATCAGCGCGTTCGGCGGCAGGTAATCCAGCAGCGTCGGCGGCGGGTCGCCCGGCTTGCGCCCCGACAGGTGGCGCGAATAGTTCTCGATGCCCTTGCAAAAGCCGATCTCGTTGAGCATCTCCAGGTCGTGGCGGGTGCGCTGCTCGATGCGCTGCGCCTCGACCAGCTTGTTCTCGCGCTGGTAGAACGCGATGCGCTCCGCCAGCTCGACCTTGATGGTCTCCAGCGCGGCCAGCACCGTGGCGCGCGGCGTGACGTAATGGCTGGACGGGTACACAGTGTAGCGCGGCACTTTCTGCAGGATGTGCCTGGTGAGCGGATCGAACAGCGACAGGGTTTCCACTTCGTCATCGAACAGTGTCACGCGCAACGCATGTTCGCTGCTTTCCGCCGGAAAGATGTCGATCACGTCGCCGCGCACGCGGAATTTGCCGCGCGAAAAATCGATGTCGTTGCGCTCGTACTGCATCTCGATCAGGCGTCTGATCACGTCGCGCTGGTGCATCTTCTCGTTGTGGCGCAGATGCAAAATCATGCCGTGGTAATCCACCGGGTCGCCGATGCCGTAGATCGCCGACACCGTCGCGACGATGATGGAGTCCTCGCGCTCCAGCAGCGCCTTGGTCGCGGACAGGCGCATCTGCTCGATCTGCTCGTTGATGCTGGAATCCTTCTCGATATACACATCGCGCGACGGCACATAGGCCTCGGGCTGGTAATAGTCGTAATAGGAGACGAAATACTCGACCGCGTTCTCGGGAAAGAAATCGCGCAGCTCGGAATACAACTGCGCCGCCAGCGTCTTGTTCGGCGCCATCACGATGGCCGGCCGCCCGGTGCGTGCGATGACATTCGCCATCGTGAACGTCTTGCCGGAGCTGGTCACACCGAGCAGCGTCTGGAATGACAAGCCATCGTTGATCCCTTCCACCAGCTGCGCGATGGCCGTGGGCTGGTCGCCCGCCGGTTCGAACGGCTGGTGCAGGCGGTAGGGGCTGTTGGGGAAGGTGATGATATTCATTTAGCGAGTGCACCTGCAGGTTTATCGTTAAGCGTTCTCTCTTTCGCGCCGCTTTCATTCCGAAAAGCAAGTTCGATCAATTCCCGCATGGATCTCCAGCCAAACACCGGCGTCTGGCTGCGTGACTGATTTTCTTGCCCACCGTAAATCAACGCGGAGCCGGAGGCACCCGCCGCTTTGCAGAAATCTTGCATCGGCTTGAACCAGTCAGCCGCTACCGTCCGTCCTGCCTTGCACTCAATGGAGAATACCGTTTCCGGGCCGTGTTCCACCAGCAAATCAATTTCATTGCCCGTGCTGTCGCGCCAGAAGTACAGGCGATTGGGCAAGGCATGGTTACACAGGTGTTTGGTCAACTCACTTACTACCCAGGTTTCAAACAGCGCACCGCGCAAGCTGCCCAGTTCCAGATCATCAGCCCTGCGAACGCCGGCCAGCCAGGCCGCCAGGCCGGTATCGAGAAAATACAGCTTGGGCGTTTTGACCAGCCGTTTGCCCAGATTGCGATGCCAGGGCGGCAGCAGCACCACCAGATAGCTCGCTTCCAGAATCGAAATCCAGCTTTTCGCCGTGTTGTGCGTGATGCCGCAATCCGCCGCCAGCGCCGAAAGGTTGAGCATCTGCCCGGTGCGGGCGGCGCACATGCGCAGGAAACGCTGGAAGGCTGCCAAATCGCGCACGTTGATCAGCTGGCGCAAATCGCGCTCGATATAAGTGGCGACGTAATCGGCATACCAGACATGCGGCGGAATTCCCCGGTCGAACATCGGCGGATAGAAGCCTTGCAGCAGCATGGCTTCAAGGTTTTTCGGCGCAAACCCTGCAAGCAATTCGCCATGCGTGAACGGCAACAAGTGCAGATAACCCACCCTCCCCGCCAGCGACTGGGAAATACTCTGGTTCAGACTGAACTGCTGCGAGCCGGTAAGGATGAACAAGCCCATGCGGTGATCCGCATCCAGCCTGGTTTGCAGGTAAGAAAACAATTCCGGCGCACGCTGCACTTCATCCAGTATCGCACCGTCGGGAAACCGCGCGAGAAACCCGCGCGGATCGCTTAACGCAAATTCGCGCTGATCAGGGTCTTCCAGCGAACAGTAGGGTTTATCGGGAAACACGGCTTGCGCCAGCGTCGTCTTGCCCGCCTGGCGCGGGCCGGTAAGCGCCACTGCCGGATACCAGGTGGCGAGTTGTTTCAGGGTGGCGGTGGCGGAGCGGTTGATCATGACTGCGATTTTGCCAGTAATTTACAAATTGTCAATTCGATTTACAATTTACTCTAAGCAGCTCCTGCTGATCGCCCGCCGGTTCGAACGGCTGGTGCAGGCGGCAGGGACTGTTGGGGAAGGTGATGATATCCATGGTGAGGGGCGTATTGTACGGGGAATGGAGCGATTGCCAAACGGTGAGGTGTAGAGGAAAATGCAGACCCTGGAACAAGGCCGCTATATGACGTTCTTGGCTAACGCACCCGACGCGGTCTGGAATAAACCAATTCAATATTGAAGACGCACAACAATTCATGGAGGAACCTTGACTACCCAGGTTGAAATTTTAGAGTCAGAAGCATTGCAACTTCCGGCAGCCGAGCGGGCACTGCTGGTGCAGGCGCTCATTGCCAGCCTTGATGCGGAAGCCGGGGTCGAAGAGGAATGGGTGGTGGAGGTTGAGCGCAGACATGCGCAAATCGAATCCGGTGAAGTCCAGATGATACCGGGGCCTGAAACGCTCGAAAAAATCCGGGCCAAATACGCATGAATTATTCGCTGCATCCGGAAGCGTCTCAAGACCTCGACGATGCGGCAGCGTACTACCAGAAGCAGGCGGGAAACGCCCTGTCGCAGGCATTGCTTGCGAATTCGAGCGTTCGGTCGAGCGCCTGCTCCGGAAATCTCACCGAGCAACTCCGAGCTGATAGCAACAAGGGATTCGACAAGGCCGCAAAAGACATGATTATTAATCTTGATGGACAACTTGCCCGCTTCAGAGAGAAGGTGAAAGAACTACCGAATGAGTACGGGCTTATTAAATAGCAGGGAATTACGTTCTATACTTTTGAAATTTTCACATCAATAAATTTTGAATGTTGGAGGAATTATGAAACGTACAAACGGGTTTCTTTTAATAGCATTCCTGGTCTTCTTGCCCATTATCGCCTTGATTGGCGGTTGCGCCACGGGTACAACCAAACACGCCACCAGCGTAGTCGATTATCTTTTTCCAGACACTAAGGAACCTGTCGTGACGCCTGGCATTCCGGTGCTAACTTTGCCCCTGCGCGTAGGTATCGCATTCGTACCGAGCGACAGCACAAAGGGTGGGCGCGGCAGCCAGTTCAGGGGTGGTTTCCCGCCATTTCATGGTGGCGCTCTCGCGCTTACCGAAAAAAGAAAAGCAGACCTCATGCAAGAGGTTGCCAACCACTTCAAGAAATATTCCTTCGTCAAGGAGATCGAAATTGTTCCCTCGGCCTATCTCAAGCCGGGCGGCAGTTTTGCCAATCTCGACCAAATTCGTACCATGTACGGGGTTGACATCATCGCGTTGCTATCCTACGACCAAGTTCAGTTTACCGACCAAGGTAAGCTCAGCCTCACGTATTGGACCATCGTGGGAGCCTATGTCATTCCCGGCGAGAAAAATGACACCCACACCATGATTGATGCGGTTGTGTATGACATAACGAGCCGCAAGATGCTTTTCCGTGCACCCGGCATGAGCCACATAAAAGGTTCGGCCACACTGGTAAATCTAAGTGAGGAGCTACGCGCCGATAGCGATAAAGGCTTCAGCGATGCTGCGAAGGAGATGATAGTAAATCTGGATGATCAACTCGCACACTTTAAGGAAAAAGTGAAAGAGCGCCCGGCGGAGTACAAAGTTGTGCGCACACCGGGTTACACCGGCGGTGGCACTGGCGGCGGAAGTATAGATCCAATCTCGCTGATGTTACTTGTAGGTTTTGGTGGATACTTCTTTTGGAAGCAGAAGCGCATTTGACCGCAGTGCGGTTCCCGGTTTGGACGCTGGTGATTTGCGCCAGTGCTGTACTCATTTTCAATTCTCCAGAGCTGCGAACTCTTTTAATTTACGACCGCGCCGCGATCACTCACGGAGAGCTTTGGCGGTTGGTAACCGGCAACCTTGTTCATCTCTCGAACACTCACCTAGCCTACGATTTGGTCGCTTTTCTCATCGCAGGTACGATCATCGAAATCCGCTGTTATCGTTTTTTTCCAACGCTGTGCCTCTCAGCAGCCATACTCATCGGCATCATTCTTTACGGGGTTGAGCCTGGAATGTATTTTTATGCAGGCCTATCCGGTGTCGTGACCGCTGCTATTACATATCTGTGCTTGCACGGACTGACCGAGAAAGGAATGTGGCGTTGGCTATGCGCCGCCATGTTGGCAGGTGTGATTGCCAAGATTGGAATTGAGTTGATGCTTGACCAATCTTTCTTGTTATCAGTCGGCACAGAAGAGTTTGTACCAGTCCCACTTAGTCATCTTATTGGAACCGTTACCGCAATACTTCTTTTTTTGATGAGTTTATCAGCAAGTTTGGAACACCCAAAGAATGCCTTGTGACAGCGTAGCAAACACTATATGCGCAGCACACGCTAACTGGCTTTCAGAGGCGCAGGTATAATTCACGCCATGGGAAGACCTCAGATATATCTTAGCCAGACTCGATTAACTTCCTGAACACCATCACATGAAGAATCTCGCTCACCACATCGCCTCTCTGGCAATTACCGCATGGGTCGGCGGACTGTGGGCCATAGGCTATGCCGTGACAATTCTCTTCCGTGCCCAACCGGACAAACAGCTTGCCGGGATGCTGTCCGGGCACATGTTCGCGGTGACCAGCTATGTCGGGATCGTTTGCGGTGCGTACCTGTTGCTCTACCGTCTAGCCATCTCCGGCAAAGCCGCTGTGCGTGAGTGGTTGTTCTGGCTGGTTGCGGCGATGCTCGTCATCACGCTGCTGCTCGAGTTCGGCGTCTACCCCCTGATGGCGGAAATCAGGCTGCAAGCCCATTCACCGGACGTGATGCAAAGCGCGGTGGCCGAGAGCTACAAGATGTGGCACGGGATATCGAGCATTCTGTATCTGGTGGAGAGCCTGCTCGGCGCGGCGCTGGTCATCAAGTCGATGCAAAAGCCGGCGTAGCCCGGATTGCATCCGGGCTACAAACAATTCCATCTCTCTGCACCGGCAAGAAAACCTCTTGCCCCTTTATTCGCATCGGCGCGCCTTTGGCGAATCAGCCCGGGTTGTCTACCGAGAACATGCTCCACGAAATTAAACGGGTCGGCATCGCATTTCACTCTCGTTGCTTCGCCGCCACTTCAAATAGAACGGCCCAGCTTCGCATCACGTTTTCGCATTGTGCTTCTCGAGTTCTTCCATCGCCTCACCTGCTATTTCCCGCACTTCTTCGTGTGCATCATTGAGGCAGTTTTCAACATGAGTGCGCGCGGCTGCGCTGCCGGTGAGGCCGAGCAGATGGCATGCGTCGGCGCGCACGCGATGGTCGGCATGGCGGGTGAGTTCGGCCAGTTGCGGCAGCAGCTTTCGTAGTGCTGGTGTGTTGGCATGAGCTTCCAGCAGCGCGCTGACGCCAAGGCGCACTCCGAGATTGGCCCCGGGATTAGCGATGATGGCGAGCAGCGGCTTGAGGCGCTGTGTATCCGCATCGATAAATGCCACGGCCTGCTGGTAGCCGCCTTGCTTTAACAAGTGTTCGACATAGTGCGCTGTACCTTTTTCGCCACTCGCCCATTCGGCCCATTGCCGCAGCTCGGCAGGGCTTTGCGCGCCGGTGAGGGTAAACGGTCCCAGGCGCAGCCAGGGGGCGGCGCGCACGCCCTGTTCCGCAGCCTGTTCGGGATGCGCGGCAACATTCACTACCGTCAATTTCCCGATAAGCGCCTGCTTCATCAACTCGTTCAGCCCCTGCAAGACGGTTGCGCAGTGTGGGCAGCCGGGGGCGATAAAGAGCAGGGCATCGGGAGGAGGCATGTGATTCATAGGGATATCTTTAACCCAAATATCTCTTTTCGTCCACGAACAACACGAAAGTCACGAAATAATTTCACGAATCAGATAAGGACAGCAAATCACCCGGCAGGTGATGGCGCTAATCACAATATATGTTTGGCTCTGTTCGTGTTTTTTCGTGTATTTCGTGGACAACGGCTTGTTCCATGATGCCTAATGTGATCAGCATCGCAATACGTTTCAACTACTTACCCTGTATCGTGACAACAATGCGGCGATTGCCGCCATGGTTGCGGTGCTCACACAGGTAAATTCCCTGCCAGGTGCCCAGCCTTGGCTGGCCATCGGCAATCGGGATGTTCAGGCTGTTGCCGAGCAGGCTGGCTTTCAGGTGCGCGGGCAGGTCGTCAATGCCTTCATCCCGATGCCGATACCAGGGCTGGTCTTCAGGCACGGCGTGGTTGAAGTAGCTCTCAAAATCCCGGCGCACCGTGGGATCGGCATTTTCGTTAATGGTTAATGATGCGGAGGTGTGCATGATAAATACATTCATCATGCCGATCCTGAAATTGCGCAGCTCGGGCAGTTCACGCAGCAGCTCTTCTGTAATCAGATGAAAGCCACGGGCTTTTGGTTTCAGGAGTATCTCTCTTTGTATCCACATATCGATGCGCCGTCTGTCAAAAGGTGCCGGGATCGACAAACAAGGTGAAAAAAACAATTCGCTCCCATTTATTTGCATCGGGTCGCATTGTGCGAATCAGCCGGGGTTATCTACCGAGAACATGCTCCAAGGGTAGGTAATCCACAGCTGGCTTTGCGCGCCCTCTCTGCCATTTGCCAGATCGAAGCGGATGATCACGCCGGAAAGCACCACGCGTGCGCCTATCCCGTAACTCTCGCGTCCGTCTTTGAACAGTTTGCTGAATTCATCCGCGACCATGCCGCGTTCCCAGAAAGCGGCAAGCTGGATGCCGGTGCGTACCCCCTTCGCCACAAAGATATCGAACGGGGTGCGCTCATCTGTCAGGTTCCAGCGGTACTCGGCGCCATAGGACAACGCCTGTCCGGCATAGAAACGCCCGTTATCGTATGAACGCAAGCGCTGGGTTCCTCCCAACGGTGAGGCGGTGCCATACTGGTTGTTTGCCTGCATACCCGCCAATAGCTTGGCTTCGACAGACTGGCAGCTATTGCGATCAGGCCCGACCGGGTATTGGGTGCAATTCAATCCATGGCGCTGTTGCAGCAAGGCGTAGTCGTTAAGACCCTTACGGGTGACATGGGCACGCGAGTAAAACAAATTGAATACCAGCGTATCCCATTTGCGCGTCGGCAAATAGCCGGTGAGATTGTAATCGTTGACGAAATACTCGCTCATATCCGCATTGCGGCCATTGGGCAGGCGGCTGGAAAACTCCAGGCGCACTCCATCGCGAGGATCGACTCTGTCATCGGTCAGATCAAGGGAGCCGCCCAGGGTATATGAGTTGCCGCTATTCCAGCTGGTATCCACCCCCGCAAACGCCTGTTTATCCTTATCCAGCACTTCAAGCAGGCGATTCCGCCCGCTCAACATGCGTGCAAAAATCTCATAGCGGCGCTGATCGAAAGTCAGGGTCATCTGCCCCAGCACATATGCGCCTTCCACTTTGGGGTAGATCACATCGTCCGGGTCGGATAAGACGCCGCGGTTGTAGGATGTCGCTGCCACGCGATAATCATTATAGCCTACGTCAACTAACAGGCGCTGCGGCACGATGTGGTAATCCAGCAATGCGGCGCCGGTCGCCTTGATATCGCCGCGCACATAGTAGCCGGTAAAGTCGGTATCGCCATCGCCCATGTTCAGCACGCTGACCCCGAATCCGGCCGCGCTGCCCATGCCAGGTATTTCACCGATAATCGGATAGAAATAGTAGCCAGAATCCCGGCCAAACTGATCCTTGCGCCGCTCGACCACCTCGGCAAAGCTCGCACTGCTGAACAGCATCAGCAGTATCACCCCGATCCAGAACCTTCTGAATTCGTTTTGCATGATGATGGCCTCCTGCCTATCCGATAACCTGTATGGTTTGAATCAAGAATGGCATCAATGTACGACGACAAAACCATTTCAGTTCAGCATACACCGTCCAGCATACCTCGTGAAGATAGCGTGCATTTCCAGGACTCGTACAAACAATTCGGGCTACTTGTGAAGGTTACTATTGCCTTGGTCAATAACACATTGCAAGGGTACTAGTTTGATTGCCAAACGGAAAACCATGGCGGAGAATGACCGCTCGCCTATCTATTGATGGGAGAAAACCATAATGGAAGAGAGCCACCATGAAAACAATCCGCATAAACCGAAAATTCTCCCTACTGTTCGCGTCACTGGCGCTTGCGATTTCACCAGCGGCATGGGCCTACGACTCGGCAGTCAATGTCGGCCTCGGCCAGTATTCGTTAGACTATCAAGATCAGGCGCGAAGCGCGAATGGGAAAACGACTGGGTGGCGTCTGGGCTATGTCGGCCGCTTCAACGAATACCTCGGTTTCGAAATTCGCCTGGGCGGGACCGGCGAAACCAGCGCCGCCGGCCTGAAACTGAATCCTGCACTCTTTTTGTCGCCATTGTTTCGCCCGTCGTTTCCAGTCGGCGAAAAAGTCAAACTCTATGGCCTGATCGGTTTCACCAGCCTGGCTGTTGGCCGCACAACGGCGACTGCCACAGAGGAAATCATTGCCCGCGTTGGAGGAAGTCTTGGCGTGGGCGCCGATTTCTATTTCAACGAACACATGGCGGCCGGCATCGAGTTGATTTCATATCAGCGCAATGTCGATTACGGCCCGAACAGCGATACTTCAAACTGGACCGGCGTGACTCAAGCCAAGGTTTCGCTGAGCAGTATAACGGCCAGTTTCAAATACCAGTTCTGAGTGAAGCAAACAACGTAGCCCGGATTCAATCCGGCTTCCCCCGATTTTTTCCGTGCTCAGTCAAGCTGATTCCAGGCTGCTGACAACTTTACCTCTGCGCCCCGATTCACTCTTTACCCGGCGCGGGTATAATTCGCACTCTCATTTAAACCGCTAGGAAATATCTTGGAACTCTCTACTCGCGTACAAGCCATCAAGCCTTCCCCCACCCTCGCTGTCACCGCCCGTGCAGCGAAGCTGAAAGCCGAAGGTAAAGACATCATCGGGCTGGGCGCGGGCGAACCGGATTTCGACACGCCGCAGCACATCAAGGATGCGGCGATTGGCGCGATCAACAGGGGTTTCACCAAATACACCGCCGTCGGCGGCACGCCGTCGCTCAAGGCAGCGGTCATCGCGAAGTTCAAGCGCGACAACGGGCTGGACTACACGGCGAAACAGATCCTGGTTTCCTGCGGCGGCAAACAGAGCTTCTTCAACCTGGCGCTTGCCTACATCAATCCCGGCGACGAGGTGATCATCCCCGCGCCTTACTGGGTTTCCTATCCCGACATCGTGCTCATCGCCGAGGGCAAGCCGGTGATCGTGCAGGCGGGCATTGAGCAGGGTTTCAGGATGACCGCCGCGCAACTGGAAGCGGCGATCACGCCGAGAACCAGAATGGTAGTGATCAACAGCCCGAGCAATCCGTCCGGCGCGGTATACACGTTTGAGGAGCTGAAGGCGTTGGGCGAGGTGCTGCGCAAGCATCCGAACATTCTGATCGCCACCGACGATATGTACGAGCATATCGCGCTGACCGATGCGAAATTTGCCAACATCCTGAATGCCTGCCCCGACCTGTATCCGCGCACGATGGTACTGAACGGCGTGTCCAAGGCCTATTCGATGACCGGCTGGCGCATCGGCTACGCTGCGGGACCTGAGAACATCATCACCGCGATGGAGAACGTGCAGTCGCAAAGCACTTCGAACCCGACTTCGATTTCGCAGGTGGCGGCGGAAGCGGCATTGAATGGCGACCAGGGCTGCATCGTGCCGATGCTGAAGGCTTTCCGCGAACGGCATGTGTTCGTGGTGAATGAACTGAACAAGATTCCCGGTGTGCAGTGCATCATGGCGGGCGGCGCATTCTATGCCTTCCCGGACATGCGCCCGGCGATTGCCAGGCTGCATCAACGCGGCACGATCAAGGAGGCGACCGACATCGCGTTGTCCGAATACCTGCTGGAACAAGGTGGCGTCGCGGTGGTGCCCGGCTCGGCCTTCGGCAGCGAGGGCTATGTCCGCCTGTCGTTCGCCACCTCGATGGAAAATCTCAGGATGGCGCTGGAGCGGCTCGCGAAAGCGCTGTCGTGAGATTTCGGTGAAGGCTAATCTTCAGGTTATGCCGAAACCACAATTTCACAAAAGCGCTGGAGCGGCTCGCGAAAGCGCTGTCGTGAGGTTTCGGTGAAGGCTAACCTTCAGGTTATGCCGAAACCACAATCTCAAACAGGCGCTGGAGCGGATGCACAAGGCGATTGCCTGAGCAGTTACCCGGTAGCGTACATGACGCATGGACGCACACCGCTCTCCCCCACACCTTTCCCCCAAGATCAGGGAGCTTTTCCTCACGCTCCTTCGGGGAGAAGAACAGAAGGTGGGGCACTTTGTGGCGGATCATCTATTGCCATGTTCTGTGTAAATCTCAATAGACACCTGTTTGCCGCCGGACTTGCCGGCCTGATGATCGGCGCGCCTCTGCCGGCCTGGTGGCCGGCTGCGCTGCACGGCATTTCCAGTGCCCATGCCGCTGCTGCCGCAACCCCGCGCGCGGCGACGCCCCGCGGCCCGCTCGGCGAAGATGAGAAGGCGAACATCGCTTTGTTCAAGTCCGCCTCGCCGTCGGTCGTGCATATCACCACACTCGAATACGCACGCAGCCTTTTTTCGCTCGATGTGATGCAAATCCCGCGCGGGACGGGTAGCGGTTTTGTCTGGGATGAGCAAGGGCGCATCGTCACCAACTACCACGTGATCCAGGGCGCCAATGCGGCAACCATCACGCTTCATGACCAGAGCACCTGGAAAGCCCGCCTGGTTGGCGCCTTTCCCGACCGCGACCTGGCGGTGCTGCAAATCGATGCCCCCCATGAGAAGCTCAAGCCCATTGCTATCGGCACCAGCCGCGACCTTGTTGTCGGCCAGCGGGTCTACGCCATCGGTAATCCCTTCGGGCTTGACCAGACCCTCACCATCGGCATCATCAGCGCGCTGAACCGCGAGATAGAATCGGCCACACAGCGCAAGATCCGCGGCGTCATCCAGACCGATGCCGCCATCAATCCGGGCAATTCGGGCGGCCCTCTGCTCGATTCTTCTGGCCGGTTGATCGGGGTGAATACCTCGATTTACAGCCCGTCCGGGGCATCAGCCGGTATCGGGTTCGCCATTCCGGTTGATGAGATAAACCGCATCGTCCCCCGCCTGATCAGGGACGGCAAGTTCGAACGTCCCGTGCTCGGCGTACAGTACGCACCGGCGCAACTCCTCCCGGCGCTTGGACTTAAAAATGGCGTAGCCGTGCTTGATGTCGTCCCGGGCGGGCCTGCGGGAATTGCCGGCCTGAAGCCGTTCTACCGGAATTCGTTCGGTAACATCGTGGTCGGCGATGTCATCGTCGCCATCGACGACCGGGCGGTCGAGAATACAGATGATTTATTTGAAGCTTTTGAGGAACACCAGCCCGGGGACAGGGTCGTCCTGACCGTGCTGCGCGGGAAAAAACAGGTGCGGCAACGCCTTACGGTAAAGCTGGCATCACCGGATTGAGCCGGTTGGAGTACGCAAAATACCTGGCGAAAAAGCAATCCCTAAGTGTCGTTTCTCAATAGGTTGTTCACCCGAGATGAGAGAAGATGAGGGTTCTCAAATCCTTTCAACTACTCTCGGAGTCCCGGATGAACAGCCATAAGAATGCCCGTTTAACGTCTTTAGGTCGAGCCCATTTAATCAAGCAAGTTGACCGCCTCGGTTTGCATGTTGCTGCCGCTCAAGCCGGTATCAGCACCCGCCGTGCCAGGGAATGGCGGCGGCGCTTCGATGAATACGGCAAGGATGGCTTGAGCGACCGAACGTCGCGCCCGCACCGCAGTCCACGCTCGACTGCGGCTTCGATCTGCGAACGCATCATCAATCTGCGCCGCAATCACCGGCTGCCCTATACACAGATCGCATGCCGAACCGGTGTTTCGCCGGCAACGGTGGGGCGCATCTGCAGCAAGGCTTGCGTCGCCAAACTGCCACCTGTCGAGGCAGCGCCGCCCAAGCGTCGTTACGAGCGCCAGACACCTGGCGAGTTGTTGCACTTGGACACCAAGAAACTGGCCCGCTTCGATCGGCCCGGACACCGGGTGACCGGTGACGTCAGCCGGTTTAGCAAGAAACCCGGCTACCAGGCGCTTCATGTCGCCATCGATGACCACTCGCGCGTCGGATTCAGTCTGATGCTGGCCGACGAAACGACCAGGAGCGCCATCGCGTTTGTCTTTGCCGCGTTGCGCTATTACCGTGCGCTGGGCGTTAAGGTAACCGGCATCATGACCGACAACGGATCGGCCTGCCGCTCAAAGAAATTCGCCAAGCTGCTGCGCCGCCTTAAAATCCGGCATCTGCGCACCCGGCCTTATACCCCACGCACCAACGGCAAGGCCGAACGGTTCATCCAGACGCTGCTGCGGGAATGGGCGTATGCGTATACCTACCCCAACTCGGAGGCCAGAACTTGTGAGTTGCCGTACTGGATTATCCATTACAATTTCCATCGCCCTCATTCCGCAACCGGGAATATGCCTCCCGTGTCTCGTCTCGGATTTATAGGGAACAACGTGGTGAGAAACTACACCTAAGGGACAAAGCGTAAAGTGGGTCTGTCGATCACCCCGCCGATTTGCAGATCGACTGGCTTCATCCCTTCCCCAAGCGCCAGCCTGGCGGTAATGCTTCCCGACAATTGTTGCTTGTCGATATCCAGCGTAGCGGACGCATCCAGCACCTTCGTGGTGATTCTTGTCTGCTTGAAATGAAGGGTGTTGTCGGCATATGCAACGTCGCCGCTGAGTTCATCGAAGTGCGTCCTGCCGCCCGGCAAGTGTTCCCTGCTGTGCGCACGCGCAGTCTCGACGATGTCCATGCCGCCGATCACCCCGTTTTTGGCCATGAAGCTGCCCTCCAGCAGCACGGAGTCAGCCAGGCCGGCCAGGTCTGCTGCCGCCATTTTGAAGTTCGCCGAGCCTTCAACGTTGCCCTCCAATAAATTGTTCAGGCGCTGCATGGTGATTGTTTTAGCCACGATGTCTCCTTGCGCACGCCAGCCAGAGCGCCAAGCGATGCGCGCTTTCCCATGCAATATGCCCCCCAAAATCCGGCCATCGAATTCGCTGATCGATAAGTCGTTGTCGCTTAATTCACCCTTTGCGGTCAACTCTTCAAAGTGCCAATTCGGCAGCAGCGGCAATGCGCTGTCGCGCACTGTTAGCGCAATTTTCAGCTTGTTACCCAAAGTAGCGCTGATATCCAGCACGTATTTGCCGGCATTCGAGTGCAGATTGGCATTGGCAAATTCGCCAAGCGGATCAAAATTCAACACGCCCTCTACGCCAGTCAATTGGACCGCCTCCGCATCCAGTGTGCCTTGACTGACCACCATGCGAGCCACCGGATATTGATTGTCAACAGCCAGTTGTTGCATCCATGCGGATACGTTCTGCAAACCCGCGCCGCTCACCTTGACACCCTGCAACTCGATACTGTCGATTGGCTTTGCATCAATGAACAGCCCTGTGACGGAAAAATTGATCAGTGCCTGCTTCGCCTGAAATTGCTTCACTTCACCAATATATATCTCACCCAATTCCAGACGCGGCATAGGCAGAATACGTCCGGACAAGCGGCCTATGTGAACCGGCTTATCCAATTTTGCGGACAGTAATTTTTCGACATTGGCCAGATAGTCACGCGTCGGCAATACATATGGGGCAACAAACAGCGCGCCCAGCAGCAGTACCAACAGGATCACACCCATCATTAACATGAATCCCGCCAGCTTGCCCCATGAAAATGGCTTGCGCCTGACTCGTGCAACCGAAGCCGGTTTGGCGACAGGGACGACAGGGGCAGCATCGGCAGAATATTTAACCTGCTTTGCGGCTTGCTCTATTTCGGCCCTGGCAGCTTCTGCTGCGCGCTGTTCTGCTCCAGCCCGAGCCTTGGCCTGGGCTTCTGCCTGTTTTTTCGCTGCCAGAGCTTCCTCCTGCATGCGTTTTTCTACCGCGATACGCTCTTGCGTTGCCCGATGAATTTCTTCCTTGCTGGGCGTATCCCCGGCCGGTTTACTCGCGACCAATGCGGGTACTTCCTGCTGAACAGGCTGCCTGGACTCTACAGGCTGAGCCGCTCGCGCAGCATTACCCGGTTGTTGTGCGGGAATGACCTTTTCTTCTTTCGGAGGCTCGACTAACGGCAGTGATACGTCGACCTGGAATGAATCGAAGGCAAATGTATCCTGCTTGCCCGCAGGTTCTGTTCCGGTTGGTCTGGCTTTTTGCGCAGGCTGATTGTCTTTATGCAGCTTGGCCTGGGACTGGGGTTCATCGACTTGAAATGTGTCAAAAGCAAACTCACCCGGCTTGGAAAGATTTGTCTGTGCCTCCGCAGCCGATTCACTGGTTTGCGACAACATGGCTTTCCCTTCAGATGCATGACCCACATACTCATAGACCGGATGCTCGCGCCCGTGCTTGTCTTTCTGCATGCCGCGATAGCGGAACATGTCGGCATATTCATCCTTCAGCCGCGAAATAAAATCATAATAGGGACGGGAAATATAAATCTGGTCGACACCCGCGAAGCTCATCACGCGCTGCGCATCATTGATGCCGTCACCTACCATGTTGCGCTGTCCATTCATATCTTTGACGATATTGATGGGGCCAAGGTGAATACCGATTCGTACTTTCAGATCTGGAAAATCCAGATGTTGATTGGCCATGACAGTTTTGCGAAACTTCATCGCCACTTCCATAGCGTCTTCAGGATGTTGCAAAAAACCTATTGCCGCACCGTCCCCGGTATCAAGAATGATGTGCTCACCACCTCCATGGGTTATCAGACATTCGGAGACTATCTGATTGAACTGCTTTTTGATTTCGATCTGTCTGTTGACAGATTGCTTGGTATACCCGACCACATCAAAAAACAACACTGTCACAATGCTGGAGCGTGAGGTCGTTGCCTCACCGAGCCTCGGCTTATCCGCTCCGCTCAACCCTTTGACAGGATCCGTATTTTGTACCGGTTGAATCAGTATCGATTCTGCTTTCTGCCGCGTCTTCAAGCTGGCTGATTCTTCATGCGCTTTGGCAACTTCCTGCTCGGCCTTGAGGCGAGCTGCTTCGGCCTCTTGCTGATCATGCAATCTGGACGCTTCAATTTCCTGCACGGCTTTTGCTTCCGCGCTAGCACTTGCATCACTCTCGGCCTTGATGCGCGTCGCTTCCTGTTCAAGCTTGACACGCGCAGCCTCTGCTTCCTGATGCGCCTTTAATTCCGCCGCCTCGATTTCCTGCCTGGTTGTTGCTTCGGCTTCAGCCTTCAATTTTTCGGTATCTGCCGCTGCCTTGTTTGCCTTGTCTGCCGGCGTTTTCGAAGAAGATGCGCTAACTCCAGACATGAAATCCAGTTCACCTGCATCATCATCCGCCGGTTGGGTTTTATGCGGTGTAGCCATCCTGGGTGGAACCGACATCCTGGGAATATTGCCTGCCTTGGCTTTATCCGCAATGTAACCGTCCTTTTCCAACTCTTGAAGCATCGCGTCGAGGCTGGCACGCAGGCTGGGCGCGGCACGCTTGGTGATTTCACCGCAAGTCGCGGTTCCATCCACCATCAGCAGGGCACGTTTCAAATCACCAGGAAGATGCATAGTCCTGCTGTGCGCCTCATCCTCGCCTTTGCTGGTTCTGACAAAAACGGTTTTGCTATCCATATTTTATTTTAACTGAAAGCTCGCTGACTGGCAGCGGCATCCTGCAGGACGAAAGATTATCCTCCCAACAATCATCGGCAAGGTTAACAAAGACGCTTCAAACACCGCAAAAGATACTAATTTGAGGTTGACCGAGCAAAGCAAAATCACTATCATGCGCACCTCTTCATTCCCTGATAGCTCAGTCGGTAGAGCGACGGACTGTTAATCCGCAGGTCCCTGGTTCGAGTCCAGGTCGGGGAGCCAGATAAAATTTACCATGCAAATCATACAGTTTGGTCATCTTTCGAGGTGGCCATTTTTGTTTTCAGTGTATGTTTCAGTGATCGATATTCAGATAGTCCGTGGGTCGCATAGCTCAACTTTGTTGTCGGTATAAAATTTTTTGGGGCAATAAAACTGGGAAAATGAAACTATGAAAGAAATCATACAGTATCTAAAAACGAATGGAGAACGATTCGATACAGAAATAGCTAAAGCTGCCGGTATCTCTCTTGCAGCCGTCCGCCTCCATTTGACAGAGCTTACTACCAAGCATGAGGTCGTGTTGTGCCATTCAATCAGGTTTGTGAAGGGCAAGAAAGTCGAAGGGACAATTTACAGAATAGCTGGATATACTCCGCCTGCAACACCGGGCAGAAAAGCAAAGGCACAACAGTTGAACGCATCGTAGCCCTGAACAGACACTTCAACTTATCTCCACCACTCTCGCCACATCACCGTGGCACTCCGAACACTTTCCGACTAGCAGCAAGTCGCCAGCTTTAACCGCCCCTGTGAAATTGGTAATGGTCACCTCATGACGGCATTTTCCGCACCAGACATTTGAGAGCAGCATCTTGCGTGTATCAGTTGGGATGGCTGCCCATAGCTTGGCTGCGGGCGCGGTGAATTTCGGTATAAGTTCGATGGCCATCAATTTAGGAGTGGATGATCCTTGTTGACCTGGATTTTACTCTAACCGACGAGACATCCCGCCTACAGTTTCATTGCCCGATACCAGTCGTTCACGAAGTATCACTCGACACATAGGAGACGGTGAAAAATCCGAAAAGCAGACCTTCACATCGTGGAGCTAAGGGGTTGCGCGCTTTTGCGCAGTCCCGCTTGAGCGCAGGGTTGGGCAACATTTTACTTGGTAGGCTGCCCCACAACTTTGATGTCCGCATTTTGGAGCTCATACCACCCAACCACTGACCATGTGTATTTTGGATGTTGGCTGATCTCGCCATATTTGCTCTTTTCGATTTCAATTTTTCCAAGTCCACCTCTGACAAGAACGATTGCCAAGTTAGGTTCTGAATTGGGGCCCAGTGATTCATCACGTATTTCAAGTAGAGCAACTACGTTACGGTCACTGTTTATGTTTCGAGCGACGACATTGCCTGAGCCCTTGAATTTGTTCCATGCTTTCGAATATGTAGTGGCAGCTTCTTGCTCCTCTGTGACAACAAAATCTCGAAGCTCGAAGGCCGGCGTAGGTGGTTGTGAAACCCGATCACAGCCAGCAAGAACTACAGCCAATACGCATACAGAAAAAAGGTGCCGGATCATTTTGGTTCTCCTGTTGTTGCCCAACGAAGCTGTAGAAAAAGTATCTTCATAAGCGCATCCTGCCGTGAACCAAAATAAAGCCTCTTTCAAATCCCAAGTGGGTAATGCTTCATTCCGAGCAGCCGATACGGCATGATTGCACTTTCATTTTGTTA
>Ga0155952_1066_pt1 | contig 21464 bp, 20 predicted proteins | sample RifCSPlowO2_02_FD_107606 | JGI IMG/M metagenome (GOLD analysis project Ga0155952, IMG submission 107606) | Gallionellales bacterium RIFCSPLOWO2_02_FULL_57_47
ATCGAGCATGTTGCAACCATTTGTTTTTATGAATATTAAAAAGCTGTTTCTTGAGAGCCTGTCGAAGGAGCAATGTCCACGCTGCCTTGGGTGTTCCAGCCACCAGCCGTGTTGAGGTTGGTGAATGTCGCATTGGCGGCAACAGCGTATTGGGTGACGAATGTGCTGTAGTCTGGAGCGATGCTCATGCCGCCATAACGGCTGCTGCGCAAGCGGCCAAGGAAGGCCAGGCCAAAGCCCGCGCCCAGCGGGATCGGCAGCGGCACATCCTGACCCCCTCCCCCTTGCAGGGGGAGGGCTGGGGTGGGGGTAGAACCTGTAACACCCTCCACCATCTCCCCCTTCGCCTGCGCAATCAATTCCTGCATCAACGCCAGCTCCTCCGCGCTCGGCATGCGGCGCACGCCGGGGGTCAGTGTGGTGGCCATGTAGTCGTGGTTGTCGGCGCTGTGCTCTATCCCCAACGCATGGCCGTATTCGTGCAGCAATACGCTGAGCATGTCCATTTTGCCGTAGGCGGCAGTGCCTTCTTTCGCCAACCACTCATAGGGATTGGAGGTGGGGAGGTATTCGCTGTTGTCGGCGGGAGTGGTGTCGATGAACCAGTTGTGTCCGGCGGCGTTGGTGTCGAGGGTGATGGTGTTGCCTACGGCTTGGCCGACTGCGCCACCGGGAAGGTCGGCGAAATTCACCGAAACCGAAGCCAAGTTGTAGCCCGTGCCATAACCGGAATCACCTGTTGAGGGTTTGGTGACCTTGATCAGTTGCGGTGCGGGGCACTGCGGATCGTTTTCGTTGATGGTCATGGAGACGACCACATTGGCGATGATCTTGTAGCGTTTGCCTTCGAATTCGGCCATGAAGATGGCTTGGTCCTTGCCCACATAGCCCGGTTCGGAGCGGTACTCGTAAACCACCCTTCCATCAGATGTTCCATCAGCTGAGTGGGGAATCAATTGCCCATGTGTAACGCCTTGCAGTTGGGTGAGTTTAACGGAAGCAACCAATGCCATTAATTGACTTTGTGTTAACACTTGGGGGCCATTTTGTGGCCTCTTCAACTCACCTACCAGCCAGGCAGCAGGATTCACCAAGTTCATGGCTGTGACCGCCCCCCCCGCCGTCGGCACCTCATCGCAAGTCTTGAGTAGGTAATCGGGTGGGGATGATGTATTTGTGGCTTGCGCCAAGACAATAGGAGCATCCTGCGGTGGGACATAGGGCACATCCATGGTAAACATGAGTTCATCTCCTGTAATGAGGGTCTGGGTGTAATCGAACAAGGCTTGCGTTGTCGCGGCGAGCGCCACCGTACCCGATGCCGTATCTGGCGACATCGCCAGCGGGTTGCCGGACAGCAGCAGCGATGGGCCGATTTCCAATGGGTCGGGCGGGTTCAGGTAGATATGGAAATGGTGTTGGTGATCATCCTCAGGGGTTGCGTATATCCCCAGCCGGTCCAATATCTCGCGGATGTCCTTATAGGAGTTCCGGTTGCCATCGCCGATATGTACCCCGGAGATCAGGCCACCAATCTTGGCACCGCTGCCGAACAGGGCGGCGCGCACCGCCTCGCCGTTCTTGACCGGCAAATGCGTCCAAGTGCCGTTGCCCGCAGCCGTGTCGACTTGGGTCAGCGCATAGAGCGACAGGAATTCATGCAAGGCGGCCTTTTGATTATTATCTCTATCACCCAATAAAAATCCAGACAGATAAATGGCGTTGGACAGGCTCCATCGCTTGTCGTTGTAGGCATCAATGTCCGGCATGTTGGCCAGCCTAGTGCCCATTTCTGGGTGCGACGGGTCAAGCGGGGTGTTGGCAAGCGATGCCTCTTTCAATTCATCTGTATCATACGCAGCCCCTTGGAAACCCGAATAAAAAATGGGGTCAGGTCTAGCAAAGATGCACGCCTCTTCAACACGCATCACCCGACTGCGCCCCCCTCGCTACGCTCTCCCCGAACAATTCTTCCCACCGTCGTAAAATGCACCCCGAAGTAATCGGCGATTTGTTGGTAAGAGTAACCTCCTGTCGCGTAAGCCGCAATGATGGCGGTGTCTCGGTCTGGCGAGCGGTTCTCGATCTCTGCAAACGGCGGCGGCTTGGGGCGACGCTGCGCCAGGGGGATTTGCACATCATCTTTGCCCGTCTGGATATGAGCTTGCATGCGATTTACAAACTGTTCATCGCCCAGAAATACCTGCCCCTTGAGGTTAGCCCAAGGCGAATCCGCCTTGATTCCTTCTAGTACAAATTGCGCGTACCGTTGTTGTGCCAGGCTGCGCCGTTTTGCAAAACACGCCAGCAATCCATCTATCGCGAGCCAAGGCGGGAATGGCTCCAGCCCCATACTTGCCCGATAGCTGCTCCATGCCCAGTCAGCCGGTGTCTTCACCATGCCTGCGCGAACCGGGTTTAGCACAACATACCGCGCCAATTCCAGCAGATAGGCGTCGCTGTCTACCAGAATGGCTTTGAACCGCCCCTGAAACAAATGCCCGACACGCAGATGCCGCCGATTGCTGGCTTGCGTAAATACGCCGTTGAGCTGGCGCATGCCTTTGGATAAATTTCCGTCGGGTGTCTGTATCAGCAGGTGGTAATGGTTATCCATCAGGCACCAGGCGTAGCAAGTCCAGTTGAACTGGGTGATGACCTGCTCCAATATCGAAAGAAACTCCCGCCGATCATGATCGTTCTCGAAAATGTCTTCGCGCCTGTCGCCACGCGCGGTGACGTGGTAGAGCGCATCTGGAAATTCTATTCGGATGGGGCGGGACATGATGGAAGAAATATAACAGGGGATTTGCTATTTTGCTAGACCTGACCCCGGTTTCTCGGTTTCTGACCCGGTTTCCGGTTTCTAGGCCTGACCCCGGTTTCCGGTTTCCGGAGAAGGAGACTTGGATTCGAGGCACCTAATCAGGTATCCTTCAAGTCGGGTGTTGCGCTTCAAACTTGAAACCGCATTATTCAAAAGGCAATTCTAACCATGCAAAAACAGCTACTGATCTTTGTCACATTTTTTTTACTTCTTTCCGGTGCACTGCTTACCGGGTGCGACCGCAAGGAAAAAGAAGTTGTCTCGCCCACGCACACGCTTTCCGCTGCACAAACACCCAAGGCAGTCGTGGCTCCGGCTCCAGCTCAAACCTCCATACAACCGCAACCGGTTTCTGCTGCCGCCCCTGACTTGGCAAACCTGGCTATCGGAGAGAAGGTGTATAAAAGCACTTGCAGCATTTGTCATAAATCCGGACTGAACGGGGCGCCACGCATGGGCAGCAAGCAGGATTGGGAGCCACGCCTCGCCCAAGGCAACGAAGTTCTTTATAGTCGCGCCATAAACGGATACAGGGGTAGCAAAGGCTCGATGCCTTCCCGTGGCTCCAACCCCAAGCTATCAGGGGCCGAAGTAAAAGCAGCTGTCGATTATATGGTCGCGAATGCAGTACCGAGCTGGTCGGTGGAATAGCGGCAGTCAAAATAAAACAATTTTGCCTGCCGCACATCATCAGGACCAGATATCCGGCAAATTTCTGTAGCTTATTCCCGCTTCAATATTTCTTTTGCTGCATTATCCCTCTCGTTCAGGCTGCGCAGGCCTGAACGGAATAACTCCAATTCCATGGCCAGCTCTTTGATATCGGCGGCAGATGCCCAGAACAGCCTGACTCGCTCGTGCTTGCGCTCGACGCGGCCGCGCAGGCGCGGTTCCCGCTCTCTGTTCAGCCGCTGCGCCGTCCATAAGCCTCCCAACCGGTGGTAGCAGTCGTTCTCGCGGCAGCCGGTAATAAATACACCGTCAATCTGATGCTCATACAGAGCGTATTCGATAAAGGACGGCGGCAGCATCGCAGTGCATGGCAGGCTCATTACGGCCACGCCTGCACTGCGCAATCTTTCAACATCAGCCGCGTTATCGCAACCGAATACCATGACCCGCGCATCGCCTTCCAGCCTTGCCAGGTCGCCCGTCATTGCGGCACGCAGCCCGGCCATCGTCATGGAAGGCATTTCGATTCCGCTGACATATTCGGCATCGCTCCTGTAAGGGGTCGAGGAGGGACATGCCCCTACGCAAATGCCGCAACTGACACAGCGATCCGGCACGACCACAGCCTCTTCCGGAAATTGCATACCATCGCTGCGCGGGCGCATCACCACTGCTTCATACGGGCAATCGGCGACGCAGCGCCTGCATCCGCTGCAATCCTTGAGGCTGACTTCGGCAATCGGTATTTGTTTGTTTCTGCTTGGCAGCCACGGCAGTACGCTGATGAGCAGCGTGATCCCCATGACCAATGCCCATACATGGCCTGCCGACCAGGTATCCAGCAGCGGAAAAATAAACAGATAGAACCAGTCAATGCCGATATTGCGCGGCTCAATCCCCATATCCGCCGGCCCCTGGCTCAATGCCGGCTTGATCAGCGCCAGAACCAGCAAAGCCAGCAGCATCCCGAGCGCAAGTCCGCGCCTCGGGTTAACCACCGGATAACTGATGCGCATGATATGCACCCAGAGCAGGAACACTATAATCAGCGGAATGGTCACATGGGCAAACGATATCAGCGTAAAGAACCGGTCATTGAGGACTTCCTGGGTAACAAAACTCTGCGACATCGGTTCGCCGAATATCGGCAACCAGTCTAACCATTCCATCGCAGCCACGGTGGAATATTGGGCAAGCATGTCCCAAACCATCATGTAGCCATTGGTGCCGGAGGCAAATATCAGCCAGATCAGCGGCACACCCGTAAACCATGCGAACCAGCGCGCCCCGGTGTAGCGCCCGAGGATGAATTCACGCAACAGGTGCAGCACCATCACCACCACCAGCGCATCGGAAGCGTAGCGGTGCAGGCTGCGCATGATGCCACCGAGATACCATTGCTCGTGCGTGAGATATTCTACGGAAGGGTAGGACAATTGTATGCCGGTCTTGTAGAAGGCATAAATATAGGCGCCGCTGACAGCAACTACCCAGAAAAAAAAGAACCCCAGCGCGCCCAGACAGTAAAAAGGATTGAGGTCGTTACCGAAAATTTTATTCAGAACGCCTTCAAACCGGAGCAGCATCTTGCGCGCAACAGACTCGTTGTGGCTGGAAGTAGTCAAGGGAATCCTTATATCAATGCCGTCAGCAACCAATTATGCATATAACCGGATAAATTCATCCGTTCAAAGCGCGACAGCATAATATAATAAGCAGGTCATAAAATATTAATGGGGAATGAGCGTGGAAGTTATTTATTACACTCTGGTGGCTACAGGCCTCTACTTCATGTCAGACTGGATACTTGACCGCATCGAGGTTTCGCGCGGGGAGCGCTTCAAAAACCGCAGCGTTATCTTTTTTCTCATCATCCTGACACTGGCATTTATCTCTTTCAGCCTCATGAAGTATCTTCTGCTTACCTCGGAGGTAGCCTCTCAATAATGGGGTCATTGCCCATTTCGGCAGGCATGGTATTCCTCGCCGTTGGCCTTGCAGGATGCAGTGTGCGGGCTGCGCTGTGTAGTCATTCACCTCAAGCAGGCCACAAAGCCGCGAGTGGTTGAACGGTTGAGCGGCTGTTCAGCCGCCTTGAAGCCTGCCCGAATAACGAAAGCGGATGCATACAGTTATCCTACGCTGGGCGGCGCATGGCTTTGAAAACCACGACCAGGAACATTATTCCGCCAGCCACTGCTATCAACCCGCCCAAACCCATCAATCCCATACCCGCCGTCTGCGCAAAGCCATGCAGTCCTTGCGCGGCTCCCGCAACCTTGCGCTGCACGCCGTATCCGCCGGACCACAGCAACCCGATTATGTGGAGCAATTGCCCCGCACCGTATATGTAAGACATCAATGTTGCCCACTTCAACTCCGGCTCACGGTAGCCGAGGCGCGGCAGCAGATGGATAGTCAATCCCATGAAGGCCAGGCTGATTGCCCCTCCGGTTCCATGATAGTGCGCAGTGATGATCGTATTGCTATCCCCAATTGCCAGGCTAATCCCTCCGCCGACGGCAAACAATACGATTGATGAAAGCAGTGCTGCACGCTGCGGCTTTGTCGCCGGCGGGCTTCCTGCCGCGCCGAGCCCATAAAGTACTGCCAAGCCCAGCGGCACGGGGGCGAAGGCACCGCCAATTTTCATCAACTGGGTAAACTGCTCCATATAGGCACCCATATCCCCGGCAAAGGACAGATAAATCACGGGAATGAAGAATACCGGCAACAGACCCAGCACAAGAAAGGCTGATGCCAAGCGCGGGGTCAGCGGGATTTTCGCACCGCAGGCATCCGCCAGCCACAGCCAGCCGGCCAGCATCAACAGCGAATAGGTAAACTGCAGCACATGGCCACCGCCCCAGAACAGCAGGTCGTAATACTGCGTGCTTTCAAAAACGTCCGGAATAATGTCATATGACCAGCCGAAAGCAGCCAGGGCAAACACCGTGGAGATGGAAGCGGCATAGAAGCCGAGGCGTATTGAACCTTCGCCTCCCTGCCACAAACCTGCAGAGGGCACCGCTATCAGGCTGCGCAGCACCAGAACGGCGACGCCAACGGCAAAAACAATCAGCCCGGTAAAAAAGAAGGTGCTTTGAATGACCGGCACATAATTGCTCATCAATGGTTTGCCGACTGCAACAAAGGGAGACAGGACAATTATCGCGGCGCCGACCGAAGCCAGCACCAGAGCCAGCCAGCCAATGCCGATGAAACGGGATGAAGAATTCAGGCTCCACAACACCCCGGCAAAGGCCATGAACCATAACAGCACGGACAAGTCCACATGCACCACCAGCGCAGTGTGGAAGAAATCAACCCAGGGAAAAATATCCTGCACATAAGGGGTGCGCGACAGCACCAGCAGGATGGCGAACAGCCCTGCGCCTACCAGCGATGCAATGCCGAGCCACAGCCAGCCTGAAGCCAGTTTGCGGTTGGCAGCCGACGGCATGGAAAGGGTAAAACCGCCACCGTGTATTTCATCCCCGGCCGCATCCACGCCTTGTCCGGCATCTGCTTGCTGATATGTTGAACTCATTTGTTGCCTTCTGATTGCGTGTTGGTTGTGATGTTTTTATTCCTGAAAATAAATCCGCCGGTCGCCGCCTTGAAATCGATCACCATGATGCGCCCCGGCGCAAGGTTGACCGTTTCCTCGCGCACATAATTGAAGTCGTCCCCGGGATGGTCCTTCAGGCTTGCCTTCAGGGTATGTACTCCCGCCTTCACCGGGATGCGCCGGTAAATGTTGGCATTACTGCTGTGCGCCAGCCCGGTCGGCCTCAACACCTCATGAAGGAGTTGCTTCCCGTCCATTTCCAGCTCGACGACCAAATCAGCCCGTTCGCGCGGGCATATTTTATTGTCCGCTCCTTTGCGCTGGTATACAGGCAGTTTGGCAATCTCTTCAGGGGTACGATCGCGGCACTCTCCCACGGGCTGCCCGGCATGCCTGAAACTCAGTTTGATCAATGTTTCATCCGGGGGCAGGTGAGTGTATGCCGGAAGAGCAGAGAAATAGCCGATCACCCCCATAAACAAGGCATAAAACAACCCTTGACCGATATATTGTAATGGCTTAGCCATGTTTCACCTCCCCGGAAGGTATTGATGTATCCGCAACCGGAGCGATGTGGCATGCAATCGAAAATTTATCTGCAAAATACTGATCTTCCGGCAATCCTTTGGCGACGAAAGGCGCACGACCCGCGTCGACCATCTCAGGCGAACCGCAGGCATATACCTGACAATTGTCCAGTTGCTGATAATCCTGCAGGATGGCCTCATGAACCAGGCCGGTTCTGCCCTGCCAGCCATTATCCGGTTTGGGTTCGGACAGAACCGGTACGAATTTGAAATTATCATGTTCCCGCTGCCATTTTTCCGGCAAATTCGAGTATATATCGGCTGGTGTTCTGGCGCCCCAGTACAGCGTCATGGGACGGTTCAACCCGATTTTAAAGGCATGCTCCGCCATACCCTTGACCGAGCCGAAACCACACCCTCCCGACATGAAGATGATAGGTTTGTCGCCTTCTTCATGCAGGAAGAAAGCGCCATGCGGACCATCCGCTTGCAGCACATCGCCCACCTTCATTCCGTCGAAGACATGGCTGGTGAATTTTCCGCCTTTCACCAAGCGGATGTGCAGTTGCAGATGATCCGATTCATGCGGGGCATTGGCGATGGAATAGCTGCGTTTGGTGCCATCATCCAGATGCACGGCAACATACTGTCCAGCGACAAAATTCATCCGCTCCTCGCCTTCCGGCCGCAAATCGAGCAGCATCACATCCGGTGTTGCCCGCTCCATTTTTTGCACCCTGAACTTCATGGTCTTGACCGGGAAACCTTTCAACTCATCGGCTTCCTCATATTCTATGCTCAGATTGGATAGCGGCTTGGCGCAGCAGAACAGGGCTTTGCCCTCTCCTTTTTCCGCATCGGTGAGTGCGCCTTTCTGGTAAGTGCCATAATCAACCATGCCGCTCAGTATCTTGCCCTTGCAGACGCCGCAGGCTCCGTCGCGGCAGACATAGGGCAGATTCAATCCCTGGCGCAGTGCAGCTTCCAGTACGGTTTCGCCTTCTCTGGAAATCACCGTTTCCCCCCCTGGAACTGTGGTGATCTCGTATTCACCCTTGCCGCGCTTCTTCCCCCCCAAAAACGGCAACAACAACAGAATACTAGTAATACCCCCTACCAATACCCAAACCTTGCCCGGCCCCCAGGAATAAAACAGCGGGTAACTCCACAAATAGAACCAGTCCAGATTCAAAACAAATGGCGCAGAGTCAAGGTCCGCCTGCCCCTGGCTTAATGCAGGCCAGGTCAGCGAAAGCACCAGCATGGATAGAATCAACCCGGCTGTAAGTTCCCTTGGCGGAGAAGTTTTAGCCTGAGGTACACGCTGGGTGTGAATCCAGATGAGTCCAAAAGTACCCAGCGGAACACCCAGGTGGATAAATGAAAGCAGCGAGAAGAAGCGATCATTTACACTGCCCTGCTCCAGGAAATTGCGCACCAGAGGGGCACTGAAAATTGGCAGCGCATCCAGCCATTCCGCAGTCGCCACTGCGGAAAACTGTGCCAGCTTATCCCAAACCAGCCAGTAGCCATTTATGCCCGCCACATAAATCAGCCACAGCACCAGGATGCCCGTATACCATGAAAACCACCGGAAATTCCGGTAGCGGTCAAAGACAAAGTTGCGCAGCAAGTGCAAGACGCCAAACAATATCAACCCGTCGGAAGCATAACGGTGCAGGCTGCGCATGATGCCGCCCAGATACCATTGCTTGTTGGTGATCTGCTCCACCGAATTGAAAGCATCATTCACGCCGGTATCGTAAAAAGCGTAGATATAAAAACCGCTGACTACGATGATCCAGAACATCAAATATGCAATCGCGCCCAGGTAATAGAAAGGGTTCAGTTTTGGCCCAAAAACGCTATTGAGGACACTTTCCAGGCGCAGAAAAATACCTTGACCTACACGATGCATGAGTTCGATCATCGCAAATTCTTAAAAAAGAAATCTGATAATGCGGATTGTGCGCAAACCAATACGGCAGCTTTGCATGTGTCATTCATTTTTTGGGTAGCTCCTCTTCGGGCTGCGACGATATTCAAGCACGATCAACCAGGTAATAAGCAGAGTGGCTAAAACACCCAGTCCGGTTCCGTAAAAATAACTGTAGTCTAATTTGTATTTTCCCGTTTTCACGTCATACACCGTGCAAAAGAGCTTCACTTTATTGGTCAGGCCTGCAATTCCCGGTTTTGCTGTTTTGATGTTGTAAATCAAGTCCTTTAGCGGCTGAAGCAGCGTCTTGTTTTCAAACTCATCCCCGTATACATGGAGATATACCCTGCCCTCACCATCAATAAAAGTAGTTTGAGTTATATGATTGAAGCCCCCATCAGCAGACGGCATAAAGGTAAACCCCAAATCTTTGCTTAGTTTATTGATCGTATCCGGGTCAGAACTAACGAATTCCCAATTTGGCAAGTTCACATCCATATGTTTGGCAAAATCACCCATCGTCTCTGGAATATCATTTTCTGTATCAAAACCAACCGTCAGCACTCCAAAGCTGTCAGCACCAAGCGCGTCTTGAGACAGCTTGAGCGCACTTAAACTGCGCGTTGTGGTCGCACAGATGATCGGGCAATGGGTATAAATCATGCTGACGACCAGAGGCTTACCCAGATAATCGGACAAACGCACGGTGCGTCCGCTACGATCCTTAAATGTGTAATCTCCAAGCCGATTGCCTATCGCGTCCTGGCTTGCTTTCAGGGCCTGTTTTTCATCAAAAACCTGGGCGGCCACCTCTTCAGGTTGCACCTGCAACTTTGCCGTCAAAACTGTGTTTTTATACAGACTTGCACCGCTGATATTGTGACCCTGCGCCACGGAAGGGGATGAAACAGACAATAAAACAGCTAAACTCAGCGGTATTAACAGATGATGCATAATTTGCATATTGATGTGTCTATAATTTCTCGAAATAGTCCAACACAAGCATGGAATGCAGTCGTTTTGCTTAAGCAGATATGTTTAAAAATTACCCGACTATTTTAATAATATATACCAAAAGCGCAACCTTAATTTCTGTGTATCTTAAAAATTGCATGGCTCAGGTTGACCCAATCTTAGGCAAAGATTCATTGAGTGCATCCGGAGCACACCCTCCGAGAACGAGCACCAATTCTTTACCAGGCTTACTCGTTAGCAGACGGCTTATTCCCATTTGCGTTAATAACGACAAAAATTCTGCCGGATATTGGAGCTGCTATAGCCGTGATGCATTTTGGTTCTGCGGCTAAAGCCGCTCCCGCAATTAATTATCAATCACAGGGTTTAAACCACCGGCTTTAGCCGGTCAGCTTTAGCTGCGACAATATGCTGCACGAAAGGAGGTGCGGCATGGAATACAGGTACGGAAGTCATACGGTTTTTCAAATTGAGTACCACTTTGTATGGGTAACGAAGTACCGATACAAGGTACTGAGCGGAGAGATAGCGGAGCGAATACGGGGGCTGGTGAGAGAGACCTGCGAAGCCTTTGAGATCAGGATAGTCAAGGGCGTAGTGAGTAAGGGTCATGTGCATATTCTGGCCAGTTGCCCACCGACCATGGCACCGAGCGAGATCATGAGGCGGATCAAGGGGCGCACGTCGAGCAAGCTGTTCGAGGAATTTCCGCATCTGAAAAAGAAATATTGGGGCAGGCATTTCTGGGCAAGAGGGTACTTCTGTGCCACGGTAGGCCAAATGACGGAAGCAATGATAGAGCAGTATTTGGAGCATCACTTTGAGCCGAGACCGAACGATGATTTCAAAATGGAGCCAGATTAAGACGCGTCGTTTAGGCGACGCGTATCCGGACTTTCAGTCCGTAATTCAAACCCACCGGCTTTAGCCGGTGGTTGTTTAGTCTGTAATTAATGCGAAGCCCCCAAAAAAAACAGCCTGCTCAAATATCAGGCAGGCTATATATCTGAGCAATGCAAATCAGGCGGCGAAATTCACTTCCAGCATCAAGGCTAACATCAGCACACTGAACTGCACCAGCGATGCCACAAAATTAGCCATAGCTGCCTTTTTAGTGGGATCGCGCACCAACTGCACGCTTTTAAAAATAAAATAAATCCCTCCCGCCAAGGCACCAATAAGATAAATCCAGCCTAAACCGTAAAACACCGGCAAAAGTGAAACCAGCACCAGAAGAATGGTGTGCCCCAGAATAATGCGAGCCGCTTTTTTATCGCCCTTTACCACCGGTAGCATGGGCACTCCTGCTGCTGCATATTGCTCGCGAATGACGATTGCAAGACTCCAGAAATGCGGGGGGGTCCACAAGAACAGCACCAACGCCAGCAGCCCGGGAAGCGGGCCAAATGACGGGTCGACTGCAGCCGCACCGGCAAGCACCGCGAAACTCCCCGCCAAACCGCCAAATACTATATTCAGCCAAGTGCGCCGTTTCAGCCAGGCTGTATAAACAATAGCGTAGGTAAACGCACCGAGAAAAATATTCAGTGCCGTCATCGCATTTAATGCGAGGGCGGCGGATGTCACCGCAATCGCCAGCATCATCCCGATTATCACCAGCCACTTACGACTGTGCTGAAAAAAACCATTTACAAAAGGACGGTTTTTGGTACGCGTCATTTTTGCATCAATGTCGCGTTCAAAGTATTGGTTGAAGGCTCCCGCAGCTGCAGATGCAACCATAACCGTCAGCGACAAAATAATAACTTGCCAACTGGTCAGTGCTTGCCCCGGGGTAATTGCCATGCCGCCCAATGCCGCGAGCGTAATTACTACACCGATGCGTAATTTGAAAAGATTAATATACTGTTTGAACATCATCATCTTACGTCCGTATCCTTAATCTCTCCACTTTCATGAAAAGTTGTTAGTTGATATTTTCCGGGCTTTTGCCTGTGAATACTTCTAACCTAAACCATGTCAGCTTGCAGTGTTACCACTACCCACCGTAGACAATTGTGTGCATAGGCCACAAAGGAACATATCAGGCTTAGGTTAGAGGTCTCCCTCTAACAGAATCTCTACTTTAAATCCTGCAGGAATCAGGAGGGATGCCAGGCATCCCTCCCATCATCCTACTTTAGGACATGCCCCATACGGTGGACAGATACTTGAAGTTGATAAAGTAGTACAGCACGATGGTCACGAACAGGATCATGGCGAGCACAAAAGTTCCCGGTGCTTCCATACCCCACGTTCCAATGTGTTTTCTTCCAGCTTTCTCGGCCGCAACATCGGCATCTTCCACTTTCGGCCATGGTGCGGAACCTTCCGGAATGCGCTCACCCGCAAAGATGGAGGCCAGCACGACCAAGATGAACATAACCGCGCCAACCGTCATGATCACAGCGAAGATCTCACCCAGGTCCATCAACCCCTTGGCGATTTCCGGATATTCATAAGCCAATGGTTGACCGGCAAAGGTAATGTCCGCATGACGGCGCTGCACACCCAACGTGCCTGCACCCATCAGGGCAATCGAGAAAACCCATGCGCCGAGACTGAATACATAGGGCTGCCATTTCGCCATCCCGGCCAGAGCGATCTTGCGTTGGAACACCACCGGAATCAGCCAGTAAGTTACCGCCATGAATGCCATGGTAGTACCGGCTACCAGCGTGCCATGGAAATGGCCTGGCAGATACGTGGTGTTGTGGATGATCATATTGATCTGCTCCACGCTCATCACCACGCCGGTGATGCCTCCGATGAAGCCGAAACCGACCAGCGACAGGAACATGCCGGAGAAGATCGGATTGCCCCAAGGCGCCTTGCGGAGCCAGGTAAACAAGCCGGTATCGAGCCCCTTCCTGCGTTGGGCGACTTCAATGGAACCAGGGACAGTCAAACCGTGGATCATGCTGGCCAAAACTGCCAGATAAATCATGTAGCTGGTATTGAATATCTTCCATGCCGAAGTCAATCCCGGGTCGGACAGCAGGTGGTGCGCGGAACCCAGTTGCAGGAACAGGATATACAGTAGGAACGCAAAACGGCTGACCTTCTCGGACATCGGCTTGGCGCCGAATACCAGCGATGCAATCAGATACCAGATGGAAATGTGGGTAACCACGTTGATTTGCTGCGAGGAGTGACCAAAACCCCACCAGATAACCCGATACATCATCGGATCAATGTAGCTGATCAGCCCTATCGACCATAAGAAAGTCGGGATCAGGATCAGCGCGCCGGAAACGATGGTGAAAACAGCAATTACGGCGGCCGTCACGCCACCGAATACCACCAGCGGAAGCGATCCGTTATAGGTTTTTTCCCTCTTGGCAACTACCAGCGTGGCGAAGAACACGAAACAGCCGATCAGCGCACCCACGGCAAACAGGATCAAACCAAGATAGAAATGCGGTTGTGCCTGCAGCGGCGGATAGGAAGTCATCATCACGCTCGACTTGCCACCCAACACTGCTACTGCAACCAAGGCTGCGCCGACAAGCATGAGCCAGAACTGCGCCCAGGCCCACTTTGGTCCCGCAATCCGGTTACCCAGCACATGCGCCCCCAGGAAATACAGCACGGCCATTTCAAAGAATATGATCCACACCGCCAGGTTAACCAGACCATGGGCTGTTAATGCCAGGTAAAAAATCTCTGGTGAAAGCAGCTGCACGCTCGGCATACGGGTAAGCGCCACGCCGAGACCAAACAGGCCACCGACCAGCAGGAACACGACTGCTGCAAACGCATTCCACTGTACCAGTTTGTTGGCAGTTCGGTGAATCTTGAGACCGGACACCGGATCAATGCGGAAATCAGACATTGTTGTCGTCGCCATTTTCTACTCCTTTACGTAAATTCTGCCCAGCATTGTGTGATGTCCCATGGCGTCAACCCCGCCACAGTACTCACCGCATGCTATGGCAAAAGTGCCGGTTTTATTGGGGGTTATGGTAGTAACCTGCTCGTAGCCGGGATAAACCTGAAAGTTGATGTTCTCAGGCTGCAACGAGAAACCGTGGCCCACATCCAGAGAGGAAAGATGGATGCGATATTTCTGCCCTTTTTGAAGCTCAAGGATGGGACGAAATTGCCAAGACATGGCGGCCAGATAGACATCGCTGCCGGGTGGTGGTGCCACGACATCTTCACCGGTAGCCTCATCCTTGCGGACAGTGTACTTCGCCTGCATCTCAGCTACCTGCTTGGAAAACTTCTCAGGCGTGGTCTTGTAGGTCTCATTACTCATGTTCTGCGGGCCGAAAAAATGCCAGCCGGTCATCCAGACGAACATGAACACACACCATGAAAAAGCAAGAACAATCCACCATATCTCGGTGCGTTCGATTGGTTCACGCCACCAGTCAGGATTTGTTGGGGGGGTATAAGACGTTCCCATAGCTATTTTTCTCCCTAATATTTATTTAAACAAAAGCGGCGTTGTTACGGAGCCGTTGGTATGTTGATTACGTCCCATAAACCCCAAATAGTATAAAACACCATAGGTGTCAATATTCCCAGCGCTAACATCAGCCACTGATTGTCCAATGCCTTTTGCATGAAATGGGGGCTTGCACTTTTTAAAGTTGGTTCTGACATCGTTTATTCCTCCCTTAACAATTGATGGCTGACGCCATTGAAAGTTGACACAAAACAATCTAAAAAAAAACAGGTTTTTTCCTGCTACCCACGCGGATATTCCAGCTGCCGTTTTAAAGACATCCTGGAAATTCCAGATCAAGGCGTTTTTTAATGGCTGAGCAGCATGAAAAGACCGATGCCGAAGTAAGCCGCAGCACTGACAGCCAACAGTACGGTTAACATCAACATATTGTTATGCAGCATCTGCTGCACAAAGGGAACTGGCGCGCTCCCAATCTTGGATGATTCCATTGGATGACCTCCCGTTTGTATTATATTTGCGACGTGCTTCACGCGATTGCTCTGCGACAATTTGCCGCGCATAGGAATATTGTTCCAACCGACAGAATGTGTCAAGTATATATTGCGAGTGTTTTTATCAAGTATTTTTTTACAGCAATATTTTCATTTAGATTGAGCCCGTAAATTGCTGAAAATCTGGGAGCTTTCATACTGGATCGCGGTTGCCACGCTCGTTTCAATCCCGGAATTATCAAACGACAAATATTACTTCCTGAACGCTATCGCCAGTGCCCATATGCCCAGCGCGATGTAACACAGCAACGACCATTCAGGAATACCAAGAGCAAGAAAAGTCCAGCCTCTTGCCGCGCATTCTCCCGATCCGTGCATGAGCTGCTTGAGCACGTCAGCCATCGGCATGGTTTCAAGCATGTAGTCCAGACCGGGGCCACAGGCAGGAACCTGGTCTTTTGGCAGATACTGAATCCAGATGTGGCGCGCCGCGACACCCACGCCAGACAGAGACAGAAATACGATTAAAGCAGCATAGACGCGCTCACCCACGCGTTTCGGGCCGTGCAAGGCTGCCAAGGCAAACACAACCAATATGGCGATAAAAACCACCCGCTGCACCATGCACAATGGGCAGGGATCCTGATGTTCGACATATTGCAGAAACAAGCCAAAGCCCATCAAACCGCTGGCAAAAAGCGCACCTGCCAGATATAGCCAGCGATTGGAAATGGTGCGCCAAAGTTTGCACATGGATATACGGCTTTCCCAAATAATTGCGACCGGAAACACTGCAAGCTACCGATCGCGCAGCTTGCCGAACTTTTCGGCGAGATTAGAAAATCACTTTTCCGCCAACGGCGAAGCGACTGCAGAGTTGCATTACCAAAGCAGCAGCTTCAGTTCCTCCGCCTCATGCATCACTTCCATCCAGACCTGGATTTTCTATAACCTGACCGCTTTTTTCAAGCCAGCGTCCGACACCCCGGTGATACTCTTGCTATGGCTGTCGACCAACTGTTGCAGAGTAACCGCATTCAGATATTCCAGAATCTTCTCGTTCAGACCCATCCACAATTCATGGGTGATACAAGAATTTTGTTCCCCGCGACAATTGCCCTTGCCGCTGCATCTGGTCGCATCCAGCGGCTCATCCACCGCTAAAATGATCTCGGCTATCGTGATTTTTTCCGCAGTTCTGGCAAGATAATAGCCGCCGCCCGGACCGCGCACGCTTTCCACGATCTGGCTGCGGCGCAGCTTGCCGAACAATTGCTCCAGATAGGACAGCGAAATTTTTTGCCTCTCACTAATGGCAGCCAACGTTACCGGGCTTTTCTCGCCGCGCGTTGCCAAGTCAGCCATCGCCGTTACGGCGAAACGTCCTTTAGTGGTTAATCGCATGTCATTCTCCAATCATTTAAAGAATACGGATAAAGCAAAACTGCGCTAAATGCACGCAGTGAATACTGATTTGCGGATGATAGAATACCCCAGCTTTTCAATCAACTATCTTGTTCAAGTGATTGGGGTCGAACTTGTCGGCAGTAGCGCGCTCATCATCCACAGGCACACCCATCTTCTCGAGCTGTTGCATAATAAACTCGATGCGCTGATCCACCGTTACGCTATGTCCGAGCAATCCGTGTATCGCCTTGGAAAATGGATCGTCCTGGTCATTGCCAATACCATAGGCTTTGAAGCCGCCGGCAATTTTCTTCTCTTCATCAAGGATACGCGCTGGTATACCGGCCGCCGTCGCTCCTGCCGGGACATCTTTCACCACCACCGCATTCGAGCCGATTTTCGCGCCGTCGCCTATGGTGATCGGGCCGAGTATCTTGGCTCCCGCCCCCACCACCACGCCGTTGCCCAGGGTGGGGTGCCGTTTGCCGTGCCGCCATGAGGTGCCGCCCAGGGTAACGCCGTGGTAAAGCGTGACATCATCGCCAATCTCGGCAGTCTCGCCGATCACCACGCCCATGCCGTGGTCGATAAAGAAGCGCCGCCCAATGGTCGCGCCGGGATGAATTTCGATGCCGGTAAACCAGCGCGCGATATGCGACACAAAACGCGCCAGCCATTTCAGGTTAGCGTGCCACAAGGTATTGGCCATGCGGTGTATGACACGCGCGTGCAAACCCGGGTAGCAGGTCAACACCTCGAAAGTGCTGCGCGCTGCCGGATCGCGTTCGAAAACGCTGGCAATGTCTTCTCTAATGTTATTGAACATCTGAGTGCTCTTCCAAATAGCTTTTTTTAAGCCGCGCATTGTACTCGGTTGTCACGCTCAATATGCCGCGCAGGATATTGACCTCCTCACCCTCCAGCCGCGCCCGCGCATACAAACGGCGCAGGCGCTGCATCAGGCGCGCAGGGTTCTGCGTGGTAAAAAAGCCGATCTCAAACAGGGTTTTTTCCAGATGCGCGAAAAAACCCTCCACCTGTTCATGCGGCGCCGGACGGACTTCCGGCATCACCGGCACATAGCTTTGCGCCGCCACGTTCAACTCGTAACCCATCACCTGAACCGCAGCAGCCAGATTGAGCGAAGAAAAATCCGGGTTGGCGGGAATATTTACCAGCATCTGAGCCTTGCCCATTTCCTCGTTGGTCAGGCCGGACATTTCGGTGCCGAACAGCAACGCCACCGGCTGCTGTGCGGCCTGTTGCAGCAGCAGCGGCATCGCCTCGCGCGGACTCTTTACTTCGATGGAAATATCGCGCAGCCGCGCGGTCATCGCCACCGTGAACACCACGCCCTGCAAGGCTTCATCGATGGAACTGCACACCACTGCATCGCGCAGAATGTCATCCGCGCCGGCGGCCATCGCATCGGCCTGCGGGTCGGGAAAATACCTGGGATTGATCAGATACAGATGGCGCAGGCCCATCGTTTTCATCGCGCGCGCCGCCGCCCCGATGTTGCCCGGGTGGGTGGTGTGGCTGAGAACGACCCTTATGTTCTCCATAAAATGGCGTTCTCCATAATATTCTGTTTATACAAAGTGTAATTCCAACTAAAATGTGCGCTGAATTCCCCCAGCTCATTAAAAAGGTCGTACTTATGCACCCCATGCTCAACATCGCGGTGAAGGCCGCGCGTCGCGCCGGCAATCTGATTCACCGCTCCGCCGACAAGATCGATCATCTCACCATCACCAGAAAATCCCACGCGGATTTCGTCAGCGAAGTGGATCGCGCCGCCGAACAAACCATCATCCAGACACTGCTGGATGCCTATCCAGACCATGCGATTCTAGCAGAAGAGAGCGGCAGCCAAGGCGAGTCGGAGTTCCTGTGGATCATCGATCCGCTGGATGGCACTACCAATTTCCTGCATGGGCTCCCGCAATATTCCGTGTCCATCGCGTTGCAGCACAAAGGCATCATCACCCAGGCGGTGGTGTACGATCCGGTCAAGAATGAACTGTTTACCGCCACCCGCGGACGCGGCGCGTTCCTCAACGACAAACGCCTGCGCGTCACCAAACGCCTGCAACTTGCCGACAGCCTGATCGGCACCGGCTTCCCCTATACCCGGTTTGAACACATGGATGCGTACATCGGCATTTTCAAAGACCTGATACAAAAAACCGCCGGCCTGCGCCGCCCCGGCTCCGCCGCGCTGGATCTGGCGTGGGTGGCCGCGGGCCGCTACGACGGCTTCTTTGAAATCGGGCTGAAACCGTGGGATATGGCCGCAGGCTGTCTGCTGATCACCGAAGCGGGCGGCATGGTCAGCGACCTGCGCGGCTCGGATACTTACCTGAAGACCGGACATATCTGCGCAGGCAATCCCAACATCCACCCGCTGCTGCTGCAAACAATTGCGCCGCACCTGACCCCTGCCCTGAAAGGCTAAAAGCCAGGCAATGGCAGCGCAACTTCCGGACACAGGCAGCGATGCTGCTGCAGGTATCGCAAAGCAGGCAGGTGTCCAACACACCCCGATGATGCAGCAGTACCTGCGCATCAAGGCACAGCATCCCGACATGCTGCTGTTCTACCGCATGGGAGATTTTTACGAACTGTTCCATGAGGATGCCGCACGTGCCGCGAAGCTGCTCGACATCACGCTGACCCAGCGCGGCGCGTCCAACGGCCAGCCGATCAAGATGGCGGGTGTGCCCTATCACGCTGCCGAGCAATATCTGGCGCGCCTGGTCAGGCTCGGCGAATCGGTGGCGATCTGCGAACAGATCGGCGACCCCGCCACCAGCAAGGGGCCGGTCGAACGAAAAGTGGTGCGCATCGTTACGCCGGGCACGGTCACCGACTCCGCCCTGCTGGAAGAGAAGCGCGACAACCTGCTGCTGGCGCTGCACCAGCGCAGCGGCAAGGTCGGGTTGGCATGGATGAATCTCGCCTCGGGGCAATTTTTCGTCTGCGAGACTTCTGCCGGAGATCTGCCCGCCGAACTGGAACGCCTGCAGCCATCGGAAATATTGCACACCGAAAATGCCAGCCTGCAAGCCAGTATCCATACTGCTTTCAAGACACTGCCCGACTGGCACTTCGAGCTGGAAACGGCGCGCCGCGCGCTGTGCCAGCAGTTCGCCACGCTCGACCTCGCCGGATTCGGCTGCGATGATTTTACCGTGGGATTGGAAGCGGCCGGCGCACTGCTCGGTTACGCGAAGCTCACTCAGGGCCAGGCCATCAGCCACATCCGCAGCATGCAGGTATATAGCGCGGATCGCTATGTGCGCATGGACGCCGCGACGCGGCGCAACCTGGAAATCACCCAGACGTTGCGCGGCGAACCTGCCCCCACCCTTCTGTCGCTGCTCGACACCTGCGCCACAAACATGGGCAGCCGCCTGCTGCACCACTGGCTGCACCATCCGCTACGCGACCGTGCCACCCTGAGAGCCAGGCTGGATGCTGTCGAGCAACTGAACGACCTGCACAACAAAGCACACGACCACCTCAAACCCTGCGTCGATGTAGAACGCATCACCGCCCGCATCGCGTTGCGCAGTGCGCGCCCACGCGACCTGTCCGGCTTGCGCGACACGCTGCTCACCTTGCCGCAACTGCACGCCGCGCTGGCCGCCTGCGACTCATCGCTGATCCGGACTCTGGCCGACGCACTCCACCTGCCCGTTCGTCCTGAGCATGTCGAAGGATCGTCGCGCAGCGACGGCGAACCCGAAAACATACAGGCTTCGACAGGCTCAGCCAGAACGGAAGGTAATGAACTCGTCGCTATTTTGCAGCGCTCCCTGCGTGCCGAACCCTCCTCTGTCCTGCGCGAAGGCGGCGTGATCGCCGACGGCTTCGACGCCGAACTGGACGAGCTGCGCGGCATCCAGACCAACTGCGGCGATTTTCTGCTGGCGCTGGAAGCGCGCGAACGGGCACGCTCTGGCATCGCCACATTGAAAGTCGAATACAACCGCGTGCATGGTTTCTACATCGAGGTGACGCACGCGCAGAGCGCCAATGTGCCGGATGATTACCGCCGCCGCCAGACGCTGAAGAACGCCGAGCGCTACATCACGCCGGAGCTCAAGACCTTCGAGGACAAGGCGCTGTCCGCGAACGAGCGCGCGCTGGCGCGCGAGAAATTCCTCTACGAACAACTGCTCGACCAGTTAGCACCCTTCATCCCGCAACTGCAACGCATCGCCGCCGCGATCGCCGAACTGGACGTGCTCGCCACTTTTGCCGAGCGCGCCGCGACATTAAACTTCAGCGCGCCGCAATTCAGCGACAATGCGCAGATCAGCATCATTCAGGGTCGCCATCCGGTCGTCGAGGCACAAGTGGATCGGTTCACACCAAACGACACCACGCTCAACGACGCGCGTCGTACGCTACTGATCACCGGCCCTAACATGGGCGGCAAGTCCACCTACATGCGCCAGGTCGCGATCATCGCGCTGCTCGCGCATGTCGGCTGTTTCGTCCCCGCGCAGCAGGCCGTGTTGGGCGAGATCGATCAGATCTTCACGCGCATCGGCGCATCGGACGACCTCGCCAGCGGACGCTCCACCTTCATGGTCGAGATGACCGAGGCCGCCAACATCCTGCACAACG
>Ga0155952_1103_pt1 | contig 21163 bp, 17 predicted proteins | sample RifCSPlowO2_02_FD_107606 | JGI IMG/M metagenome (GOLD analysis project Ga0155952, IMG submission 107606) | Gallionellales bacterium RIFCSPLOWO2_02_FULL_57_47
CGGGCGCAACGGGGCGGTCGTACAGCGGCGGATAACACCCGCGCAACATCGTTTCATCGGGCGCAACGGGGCGGTCGTACAGCGGCGGATAACACCCGCGCAACATCGTTTCATCCAGCGTTGCGGGTAGCAAGCCGCCTTCCCTCAACTCGGCCAACGAAAACGGCAGCAACTGCAACAACCCCGCCCGCCCCGCCAGCGACTGGCTGATGTTGGACATCAAGCCAAACTGCTGTGATCCCGTGAGAATGAACTCGCCCAACCGCTTGCGCTTGTCCACCACGCCTTGCAGATAAGAAAACAAATCCGGGCAACGCTGCACCTCGTCCAGGATCGCCCCCTGCGGAAACCGCGCCAGAAAACCGCGCGGATCGGAATCGGCAAACGAACGCTCCTCCGGGTCTTCCAGCGAAACGTAAGGCTTGCCGCCAAACAGCGTGCGCGCCAACGTCGTCTTGCCAGACTGGCGCGGCCCCGTAATCGCCAGCACGGGAAAGCCCTGCGCCAGACGCAATGCGGTGGAAAATGCGGATCGGTTTAGCATATTTGCAATTTGAAAGTGGAAACTTCAAATTGCATGGTAAGGGAAAGAAAACGGGGTGGAGGGGAAGGGGCCGTTAAAACTATTGTGACGCTGAACATCCCGCTTAAATTTTCAAGCCTTATTTTGAATTTTCTTCCCGGATTTCGTATTTTCTACCCTGTTTAACCAAAGACCAAATCACCCTCACCAATTGTCGCCCCAAGGCGCGGATTGCCTGATTATGTTTTTTTCCTTCGGCGCGCTTCCTGTCGTAGTAGGCGCGCGATGCGGGGACGCATTCGATATGCCGTGCTACCGCCACCATCATAGCAGCCTTGGCGCGTGTGTTGACTTGCCGCGGCGCTTTGGTGCTGTTTTTCTTGCCGGAGCTGTTGTCCAGGGGAGCCATACCCGTGTAGATAGCCAACCCCGATTCCGTTTCGAAGCGCTCCAGCGTACCGATCTCTCCCGCAATTTCGGCCATCGTGGTTTGGCCGAATCCCGGAATGCTGCCGATGCTTTGCGCCAGTTCGGATAGCACGGAAATGTCCGCGATTTTCTGATCCATTGCCTTGATGTCTTCCCCCAGGGCGAGGATGCGGCGCGCGTCCTGCTGAATCATTTCGCCCACCCATTCGAACTCGGGCGCGAATTGCGCCTGTGGCTGCCACGCCTGTATCCGTGCCGCATAGAGTTTGCCCACGCCACGTATCGCCAGCAGGCTGCTCTGCCGCAGCTTGGCCAGCTTGGGCAGTTTGTCGCGGCAGGTAAGGAAGTTGAGGAACCACAGGTTGCCCGCTTCACCGGTGATCGTCAGCAGGCCGGGGCACACCGCATGAAGGTCGCTTTGCAGTCGGTTGAGGATGCGCACACGTTCCCAGACAAGCTGTTTGCGCCGCCGCGTGAGACGTTTGAGCTGGTCGTTGGCAACCGGTGTTGGGGCAACTTCATGCAGCGCATCTTTCGCCAGCGGCAGGTGCTCTGACAGGCGGAACAGTTCGAGTATTCTGCGCGCATCAATCGCGTCGGTCTTGGCCGGCGCCGGGAAGATTTCCTTGTAGCGGGCAAGTTTGAGGTTGTTGACGCTGTACAGGCTGTAGCCGTGACGGAGGATGTGCCCGTCTAGCGGGCGCGCCCAACCGTTGTAGCTTTCCATAGCGACCGCTACCGGCAAATGGTGGCGGTGTTCGATAGTTTCTATGTGGCTGAAGAATTCGCCGAAGCCAACAGCATTGTGGTCGATATCGAATTCGTCCAGAAGTTTGCCGTCCGGCAGCCCGATCGCCACACGGTGGCGGGTGCTGCCAACATCAACGGCGACGCGGATTGAGAGGGGGTTCATCATCGTCTCCTTGAGAAACAAGCCAGTCGGATAAAATCATCCATACGTCTCGTCTACTTTCAGAGCCACGATCTTGGTAGATTGGCACCATCCCGGCAGGCGTGTTGGATGATGCGGATGACGGGGGCGGCATTTCAGACATGAGCGAAACCCGTTTCCAAGTCCGCTGACCCCAAGAGCCACACCCCCGTCAGCTAATTATGCTACGCTTTTCACTAACGGTCGTCATCTGCAAATTCAATGGTAGACCCCAGCTTTCGACCCCAGCTTTCCACAAAAAAAATGGCGACCGTCGCGGTCGCCAAATTAAGGAAGGAGTATGAAAGGAAGGGGGAATCAACAACGTCATACTCGGAATGAACTATATCCGTCCAGCCTAAAAAATACCTTGATCCGCGTCAACCTTAATGCAAATTCCAATCTAATATTTTCGAATCTTGCTAACTGCTGGCAACTGGCGACTCAACTCCCCCGCCCTGCCCGTAAACCTCCGTCAATATCTCGACAAATCGCCGTGCCTGCGGCGACAGGAATTTTCCTTTACGCAACACCAGACCATAACCACGCTGCGGGAAATACTTGTTGAGCGGGATACGCACCAGTTTCTCCTGTCCGGTCAAACAAATGTCGGTGACGATGGAGATGCCCATGCCCAGCTCCACATATTTCTTGATGACTTCCCATCCGCCCGCTTCGAGCGTGACGGTAAAGGTCAGGTTGTTTTGCTGGAAGACGTATTTGACGATGCGCCAGGTTGAAAGATGGCTGGGCGGCAAAATCATGCCGTAATGACTGATGTCCTCCAGCGTGACACTGGGCAATTGCGCCAGAGGATGATCCAAGGGTGTGATCAGTGCCGGGTCATAGGTTACTACCTGCTGGTAGGTCAGGTCGTCCGGCATGTCCAGCATGGAACCCACGGCGAAATCGATCTCGTCGGCGCGCAACATCTTCAATCCGTCCCGCCCGGTAACGTTATTTATCCTGAGCTTGACGCGCGGATGCGCGGCAACAAAACGGCGCACCGCTTCCGGCAGGATATAAAGGATCGTGGATTCGCCCGCGCCGATGTTCAGCTCACCCGACTCCAACTGGCCGTGATGGGCGGCAAAGTTTTCCTGCAAACCATCCATGCCGTCAACCAGCGGCCCGGCCAGCATGTAAAGAGACTCGCCGCTCGGCGTCAGTTTCAGGTTAGGCCCGCGCCGCTCGAACAGCGTGACCTCCAGCTCACGCTCCAATGCCTGGATTTGCAGCGTGATGGAAGGCTGACTCAAAAACAACCGCTCCGCCGCCCTGGTGATGCTGCCGCTACGCACCACCTGGCAAAAAGCCCGCAATTGCTTGAGGTTATTGTTTTTATAGTAAAGCTGTTTCTCTGTTACCATTTCAACTTCCGATAATTATCATTTATTTGAAAAACCAATACTGAACATTAATACAATTAATTAGCTGAATAATACTAATTTAATTAGTCTTATGGAACTAGATATTATGAATTACGGGGGCAAATGTACGCTTCGACCCCCGCCTTCAGAGATCCCCAATAGTTACCGAGTGAGTCCAGCTGTTACATCCAGGCTGGGGTAAGGTATTGGGATTGCTTTCAACATGGCGATACGCAAATTTATAAAATATTCCGGGCAACCGGACACCAGATACTGACTTGAGGAGTTTTTGATGCATCAAACGCAGATGGTTACGATCGACGGGAATGAAGCCGCCGCCTATATTGCCCACCTGACCAACGAGGTGATCGCAATTTACCCGATTACCCCCTCTTCGCCGATGGGTGAATATTCCGATGTCTGGTCGGCAGCCGGCACGCCCAACCTGTGGGGTACCGTTCCCGAGGTGATCACGATGCAGAGCGAAGGCGGAGCTGCCGGCGCTATTCACGGCGCGCTGCAAACCGGCTCGCTGGCGACCACTTTCACCGCCTCTCAGGGCCTGCTGCTGATGATCCCCAACATGTACAAGATCGCCGGCGAACTGACGCCGTTCGTCATGCACGTGGCGGCGCGTTCCCTGGCGGCCCAGGGGCTGTCCATTTTTGGCGACCACAGTGACGTGATGTCGGCTCGCTCGACCGGTTTTGCTTTCCTTGCTTCCAATACCGTACAGGAAGCCATGGACATGGCGCTGATCGCCCAGGCTGTTACGCTGGAATCGCGCATACCGATCCTGCATTTCTTCGATGGTTTCCGCACTTCCCACGAGGTGGCCAAGGTCGAACAGGTATCGATCGAAGTGGTGCGCGAAATGATCGACGACAAACTGGTTTTCGCCCACCGTGCACGCGCGCTGACACCCGACCATCCGGTGCTTCGCGGCACGGCGCAGAATCCGGACGTGTATTTCCAGGCTCGCGAAACGGTCAATTCCTATTACGATGCGATGCCCGCTATTGTGCAGAAGGCGATGGACAAATTCGCCAGACTCACCGGCCGCCAATACAAGCTGTATGAATACGCAGGCGCAGCGGATGCCGAACGGGTGATGATCCTGATGGGGTCGGGCGCGGACGCGGCGGAGGAAACGGTAGAGCATCTGACAGCAGCCGGCGAAAAGGTGGGGCTGGTGAAAGTGCGCCTGTATCGGCCCTTTGCCGCCGATGAGTTGCTCAAGGCGATCCCGGTCACGGCCAGAAGCATTGCCGTTCTTGACCGCACCAAGGAACCGGGAGCTGACGGCGAGCCACTGTACAAGGACGTGGTGACGGCGATTGCCGAAGCGTTCACCGCCGGCGCCAGCAGATCTGCTGCGATGCCACGTGTCGTGGGCGGTCGCTACGGCCTTTCCTCCAAGGAGTTCACGCCGGGAATGATCAAGAGCGTGTTCGATGAACTGAAAAAAGCTCAGCCGAAAAACCATTTTACGGTCGGCATCATCGACGACGTCACCCACACCAGCCTGGAGTGGGATGAGCATTTCCGCAACGATGCCAGCCGCGGCGTGAACCGCTGCATATTCTACGGCCTGGGCTCGGACGGCACGGTGGGCGCGAACAAGAACACGATGAAGATCATGGGCGAGGAGACCGAGCTTTACGGCCAGGGTTATTTCGTCTATGACTCGAAAAAAGCCGGTGCGGCGACCATCTCCCACCTGCGTTTCTCGCCAAAACCAATTCACTCCCCTTACCTGATCGGCCATAACGAGGCGAACTTCATCGGCTGCCATCAGCCGGTCTTTCTGGATCGCTACGAGATGCTGGATGCCGCAGCCGAAGGCGCAGTGTTCCTGCTCAACACGACAACACCGCCAGACAAGGTGTGGAGTCTGCTGACGCGCAAGATGCAGCAGCAGATCATCGACAAGAAGATCGAGTTCTACGCGATCGATGCCTATCCGATCGCCAAGGCGACCGGCATGGGCAACCGCATCAACACCATCATGCAGACCTGCTTCTTTGCCATTTCCGGCGTGCTGCCGCGTGAACTGGCAATCGAGAAGATCAAATACGCCGCCGAGAAATCCTACAGCAAGAAGGGCAAGGCGGTAGTGGAAGCCAACTGGAAAGCGATCGACGAAACCCTCGCGAACCTGCACAAGGTGAAAATCCCGGCCACCGCCACCAGCAGTTTTGAAATGCCCGACCCGGTGGGCACGCATGCGCCGGATTTCGTCAAACGTGTAACCGCCGAGATGATGGCTGGCCGCGGCGACCGCCTGCCGGTGAGCGCGCTGCCCGCAGATGGCACCTGGCCCACCGGCACTTCGATCTGGGACAAGCGCAAGCTGGCACAGGAAATCCCGGTGTGGGACAAAGAGTTGTGCATCTACTGCGGCAAGTGCCCGTTCGTCTGCCCGCACACCGCCATCCGTTCCAAGGTGTTCCCTGCCGAATTCGCCAAGGACGCGCCGCCCACCTTCAAGCATATTCAGATCAAGGGCAAGGAATTCGAACAGGGCATGCACGTCAGCTACCAGGTGGCGCCGGAGGACTGCACCGGTTGCGGATTGTGTGTCGACATCTGCCCGTCGGTATCCAAGACCGACCCGACCTACAAGGCGCTCAACATGCGCGAGGTAGGGCCGTTGCACGATCAGGAAAAGGAAAACTTCGAGTTTTTCCTCACGCTGCCGGAATTCGACCGCACCAAGTTGCGCACCTCCACGATCAAGGGCGCGATGATGATGCAGCCGCTGTTCGAGTTTCCCACCGCCTGTGTCGGCTGTGGTGAAACTCCCTACATCCGCCTTGCCAGCCAGTTGTTCGGCGACCGCATGGTGATCGCCAACGCCACCGGCTGTTCGTCGATTTACGGCGGCAACCTGCCCACGACGCCCTACACCAAGAATGCCGAAGGACGCGGCCCGGCCTGGGCTAATTCGCTGTTCGAGGATAACGCCGAATTCGGTCTGGGTTTCCGCGTCAGCATCGACAAGCATGCCGAACACGCGGCTGAATTGCTGAAAAAATTGCAGGGTCGTATTGATGGCGCATTGGCGGATTCCATCCTCAACGCCGATCAGGCCACGGAGGCCGGCATCTTCGCCCAGCGCGAGCGCGTCGAGCAACTGCGCAACGCACTGGCCGGCATCGATACCGCCGAGGCACGGCAACTGGCAAGCATTGCCGATTATCTGGTGAAAAAAAGCGTATGGATATTCGGCGGCGATGGCTGGGCCTATGACATCGGCTTCGGCGGACTGGATCACGTGCTGGCTTCCGGACGCAACGTCAATATTCTGGTGATGGATACCGAAGTCTATTCCAACACCGGCGGGCAGATGTCCAAGGCCACGCCACGCGGCGCCCTGGCGAAATTCGCTGCCGACGGCAAGAAAACCGGCAAGAAGGATCTGGGGTTGATTGCGATAAGTTACGGACATGTTTACGTTGCCCATGTTGCCTACGGTGCGAAGGATATCCACACGCTGAAGACCTTCATCGAGGCCGAATCTTTCGACGGTCCGTCGCTGATCATTGCCTACAGTCCCTGCGTCGAGCACGGCTACGACATGAACAAGCAACACCAGCAACAGGAACTGGCAGTCAGCACAGGTCACTGGCCACTGTACCGTTACGACCCGCGCCGCGAACAGGAAGGCAAGAATCCGCTCGCGCTCGATTCGCAGAAACCATCAGTGGCTTACCGCGAGTTCATCAAGAACGAGCCGCGCTTCCGCGGCCTGGTCAAGAACATGGATAGCGATAAAGGGAACGTGCTGGCAACGGCCTACGAAAACGAACTGAAGAAGCGTTTCGCGATCTATGAGCAGATGGCAAATGAATCCGGCACAGAAGCAGCCGGCAAGAAGGAACCGGCTGGCGCATGATCAGGTTGAAACTCTCGCACGTGTGTTTCATGCAACCTGTTGAACTTTCTTTGGTCAATGGATCAGTTTGCTTGAGATCTTCATCTGCACAAAACAAATCGTTGGTTATTTAATCGAGGTTACTCTGATGCCTGCCATAATGACTCGCCGCCGCTTTATCACTTTCATGGCCGTTGCCGCCGGCTTGCCGATGTTGCTGAAAGCGGGTGGCGCCAAAGCCAGGCCGGTGCGCTGGGAAGGCACCGCCTTGGGCGCGCCGGCTTCCATCCAGCTTTTCCATACTGATGAGGCTCAGGCACGCGCCGCCATTGCTGCCGGACTGGAAGAACTGAAACGCCTTGAGGCGATCTTCAGCGTTTACCGCGCGGACAGCTCCATCTCTGAACTCAACCGCACGGGCGTGCTCGAAAACGCACCGGACGATTTCATCGCGATGCTTACCCGCGCGTTGTCTCTGGCCAGGATCAGCGACGGGGTTTATGACCCAACCGTACAACCGGTTTGGCAAACCTATTTTCGCCACTTCACCTCAAGCAACCCCGATCCTGCCGGCCCGGCACCGCGCGATCTCGCCGCCGCGTTTGCGCTGGTGGACTGGCGCGCAGTCGAGGTGGATGCCGGACACAACCGGGTTTCCTTCACCCGCCCCGGCATGGGGCTGACACTGAACAGCGGCGCGCAGGGCTATATCACCGACCGCGTCGCCGATGTGCTGCGCAGCCACGGCTTCGACCGCATGCTGGTGGACATGGGCGAGCCGCGCGCGCTGTCGGCCAAGCCTGACGGCTCGGCCTGGCGCATCGCGATAGCCAATCCCGCCAACCCCGGCAGCGCGGTCACGACGCTGGATGTGGTAGACAAGTGCGTCTCTACCTCGGGCGGTTACGGCACGCTGTTTGATACTGCGGGCAACTTTACCCACCTGATCGATATCCGCACCGGGCGCACCGCGCCTGCACTGCTGAGTGTTTCTGTAGTGGCCGACACCGGCACGATAGCCGACGGCCTTTCCACCGCAATGCTGATGGCGCCGGTCGAACGCAGACTAGCCATACTCAAGGCTGCCGGGGGACAGAAGGCGATCTACGTCACTCCCGAGGGCGTAGTCTCAACGGTAGAGGCATGACCATGGGCGAAACTGTGGACAACATGACGGATTTCAGCGCTCCCACGATGATCGAAGGCATCGCCCAAGTCGTGGCCGTGGATGGCAACATGGCATGGCTGGTGCCAGAGTCCGGCACCAGTTGCGGCGGCTGCTCTTCCGCAGCGGCATGCGGATCCAAGGGTATCGGCACTGTGGCCAGCCGCCTGGAGGCGCGCCGCTTCCAGCTCGTCAACGATGCCGGACTCCGGGTCGGAGAACGCGTGGTATTGGGTATCCGCGAGAACGCGCTGCTCAGGGCTTCGATCACCGCTTATGTGATTCCGCTCGCGACGCTGCTGATAGCCGGTGCGCTGGCGCAGTGGGTTGCCGGCAGCGATACCGTCACGATGGCGGCGATGCTGGCAGGCCTGGTGCTCGGACTGTGGTTTGCGCGCTTGCGCGCCGGACGCCTCATGGCCAAGGGCGAACTCGCACCACGTTTTATTCGCCGCGCCAGCGCGGGCGAAACGTGCAATTCTTGAATAGCCTAGGAACAGCAGAATGCAAGGGATAGCAAAATGAAAGAATACGCACTTTTGATTATAAGCGCGGCGCTGGTCAACAACGTCATCCTGGCGCGCTTTCTCGGCCTGTGTTCGTTCATGGGCGTTACCACGCGCATCGACACCGCCGTCGGCATGGGCATGGCGACCACCTTCGTGATCACTGTATCGTCGATGGCCGACTGGGCGGTCGGTGCCTACCTGCTGGAACCCTATAACCTGTGGTACCTGCGTACCGTAACCTTCATCATGGTGATCGCCGCCGCCGTGCAGTTCACCGAACTGACCGTCAAAAAGGTGTCGCCGCATCTGTTCCAGATGCTGGGCATCTACCTGCCGCTGATTACCACCAACTGCGCGGTGCTGGGGATAGCCATACTGCTGGTCGAACACAAGATGAGTTTCATCGAAGCCACGCTGTTCGGCTTCGCTTCTTCGATCGGCTACAGCCTGGTGATGGTCATGTTTGCAGGACTGCGCGAACGGATGGCGTTGGCCGATATTCCCCGCCTTTTTGCCGGTCCGCCGATCGGCTTTATCGTCGCCAGCCTGCTGGCGCTGGCGTTCATGGGTTTCTCTGGCATGACAAGTTGAGGAGATAAATTATGTGGATCGCGATTGGCAGTCTTACGATGATGGGCGTTGTGCTGGGCGGCTTGCTCGGCGTGGCGGCGCGCTTCCTTGCCGTAAAGGAAAACCCGCTGGAAGAGGAACTGAAGGAAATGCTGCCCGGTTCGCAATGCGGCCAGTGCGGCTTTGTCGGCTGCAGCCAGTACGCGGCAGCGCTGGCAAAGGGTGGTACTTCGGTGACCCTGTGCACTCCCGGCGGCAAGGCAGTAGCCGAGGCGCTGGCCAAGAAGCTGGGCATCACCGCCGACCTCTCCGGGCACGAGGAAAAGGGGCCGGAATACGCCGTCATCAACGAGGCGCTCTGCATAGGTTGTACCCGTTGCATCAGGGAATGTTCGGTGGATGCCATTCTGGGCGCCAACAAGCTGATGCACGCGGTCATCGTCGAGGCTTGCCACGGTTGCGGCAAATGCGTCAAGGTCTGCCCCACCGACGCGATCATGATGTTTCCGGTGCCGGTGACGCTGCGCAACTGGCATTGGCCCAAGCCCGAAATTGAGACCACGCATTCGAAGCCAGAAGTTGTGCACGCACATTAGTGTAGGAGCGGGCCATGCCGCGATATCGTGCTTGTACGCGGACATGGCCCGCTCCTGCATCACACGAATTAAACGTTATTGATTGAAGGAACAAGATACTGATGAAACTTTTCCCGATTCGCGGCGGCATACATCCCGACTACCGCAAAGAGCGGACCAGCGAGAAAGCCATTGTCGCCCTGCCGATGCCGTCCGCGCTCTATATTCCGCTGCAACAGCACATAGGCGCACCGGCCGAGGTGCTGGTAGCCGAGGGTGAACTGGTCAAGAAAGGACAGATGATTGCCCGCAGCGGCGGCGCCGTGTCCTCTCCCCAGCACGCGCCCTCCTCCGGCCGCATCATGGCCGTGACCGAGGTGGCAGCTCCTCATCCGTCCGGGCTGGCGCAATCAACCATCATCCTCGAGACCGATGGCAAAGACGAATGGGGTGACCTGCCAGAACCCATCGCCGATCCATTTACCGTCGATCCGCACGTGATCCATGACCGTGTCGCACAAGCGGGCATTGTCGGCATGGGCGGTGCCGCCTTCCCCTCTGCGGTGAAGCTGAACCTGGGCACCCAGAAAAAACTCGAAATTCTGCTGCTCAACGGCGCCGAGTGCGAGCCTTACCTGACCTGCGATGACCGGGTGATGCGCGAGTATCCCGATGAAGTTATCGACGGTGCACGCATCATGGCCCACGCACTGGGGACACCCAGGGTGGTCATCGGTATCGAACAGAACAAGCCGCAGGCAATCGACATCATGACCAGGGCGGCCTCCGCTTTTCCCAATGTCGAAGTTGTCGGCGTGCCGGTGCAGTACCCGATGGGTTCCGAGCGCCATCTGGTGCAGGCGATCACCGGCCTCGAAACCCCGGTGCGCAAGCTCACCGCAGACCTTGGCATCGTGGTGCACAACGTCGCCACCGCCCGCGCCGTGCATCATGCCATTCGTTTTGGCCGCCCGCTGGTCGCACGCGTGGTGACGGTGAGCGGCGGCGCGATACGCGAACCCAACAACATTTTGACACCCATCGGCGCACGGGTAGCCGACCTGGTCGAATTCTGCGGCGGTTTTGCGGCACGTCCCGAGAGCGTAGTCAACGGCGGGCCGATGATGGGCCAGCCGCTGCCCAGCCTTGAGGTGCCGGTGGTCAAGGGTACCTCGGGCATCCTGGCGCTCACCGCCGAAGAGATCAATGACCGCCCGGCCAGCGCCTGCATCCGCTGCGGCAGTTGCGTCACCATCTGCCCCTGCGGCCTGTCGCCGGTGGATATGGCCGCCTTTGTCCGCAAGGATAATCTGGAAGGCGCCGCCAGGCTGGGTGTAATGGATTGTTTTTCATGCGGCAGTTGCTCGTGGGTATGCCCGTCGCACATTCCGCTGGTGCACTACTTCAACTACGCCAAGGGTATGTTGAACGACCTGGATCGTGAGCTCCGTAAGAATGAGCACGTCAAGGCACTGGTAGAAGCGCGCACACAACGCCTGGAGAAAGCGGCCGAAGCAAAGCGCGCCGCATTGGCCGCACGCAAACCGGCTTCAGACAATGCCCCGTCGAGCACTAGCGGTGAAGCAAAAACTGCAACCGAAGAAAAGGCCAACGCATGAGTATCGCAACAATTACCAAGAGCGGACCGTTTGCCCACGCGACAAACAGCGTCCAGAAAACAATGTTCACGGTGCTTCTTGCGCTGGCCCCGGCCACCGCTTTCAACCTCTACCTGTTCGGCTGGCCGGCGATCCTGCTGTTTACCGTCACGGTCGGCGCCTGTGTCGCAGTCGAAGCGGCATGTCTGGCACTGGCCGATCGTCCGGTGGTGGCGACACTGAGCGACTACTCTGCGGTACTTACCGGCTGGCTGCTGGCGATGAGCCTGCCGCCCTGGGCACCCTGGTGGATCGGTGTGCTGGGCGCGGTTTTTGCCATTGGCCTGGCCAAACACGCGTTCGGCGGCCTCGGCCAGAACGTGTTCAACCCAGCGATGGTGGGACGCACGGTCATGCTGGTGTCGTTCCCCGTAGTGATGACTGCCTGGGTCATGCCGCATCCGCTGTTCTCATCCGGCGCGCCGGGACTTTTTGAGGCCTTTGCGATCACCTTCGGCGGCCACATGCCCGATGCGGTGAGCGCCGCATCGGCACTGGGCCACATCAAGACCGAACTGTCGCGCCACATCCCGGTGACCCAGTCGATGGCGGATGTCCCCGGCCTGATGGACATGATGCTGGGTTATCGCGCCGGCAGCCTCGGCGAGACCTCGGCGATACTGATCCTCGCCGGCGGACTGTTCCTGATGTCCAAGCGCATCATCTCGTGGCACATCCCGTTGAGCGTGATGGGCGGGCTGTTCCTGATGGCCGCGATATTCCACGCCGTCGATCCTGCCCGCTTTGCCTCCGGCAGCTTCCATCTGGTATCCGGCGCCACTTTCCTCGGGGCGTTTTTCATCGCAACCGACTACGTCACTTCGCCGGTATCGAAAAAAGGACAATTGATTTTCGGCCTCGGCTGCGGCGTACTGATCTGGCTGATCCGCACCTTCGCCGGCTACCCCGAGGGCGTGGCCTTCGCGGTGCTGCTGATGAACGGGCTGGCCCCGATTATCGACCAGTACACCCGCCCGCGCGCTTTCGGGCGCACCGGCAAGGGTGAACCGTTGCCGCTGGGTAAGGAGAAATCATGAAGAAGCAGCGCACATGGAGCCACGGGCTGATTCTGGGCGCATTCTGCCTGGGCTTCGGGATCGTGCTTGCCGCCAGCGACCACATTACCGTGGATGATATTGCCGCACGCGCCCTGGAAGACAGGCTGAACTCGCTCGGACAGGTGATTCCGGACAGCATCCACGACAATAATCTGATCGAGGATGCCATTACGATGATGAATGAGCGCAACAAGGAAATCACCGTCTATCGCGCTACCAGGGAAGGCAAGGTAACCGGTGTGGCCTACGAGATATTCGGCGTAGGTTATGCCGGACAGATGAAGCTGATGCTGGGACTGGATGCACAGGGAAAAATCCTCGGTGTGCGCGTCCTCGCCCATAAGGAGACCGCAGGCCTGGGCGACAAAATGGAAGTCAAGAAGAGCAACTGGATACTGCGCTTCGACGGTTTGTCCCTGGATAACCCGTTGCCAGAAAAATGGAAGGTGAAGAAAGACGGCGGCCAGTTCGACCAGTTTGCCGGCGCCACGATCACGCCCCGTGGCGTGGTTGACGCCATCCGCAAGGGACTTGAATTGTTCGCTGCACACAAAGAGCAAATGATGGATCTCAGCGCACCCAAGGCGCCAATGAAGGAGGAACATAAATGACAACTCAATACCGGACCATCGTCCGCGATGGCTTATGGGAAAACAATGGCGTGTTCGCCATGCTGCTGGGCATGTGCCCGGCCATGGCGATGACGGGCACTGCCACCAACGGGTTGGGCATGGGCCTGGCGACGGCGGCGGTGATGGCAGCATCAAGCATGCTGGTGGGCATGTTCCGCAACCAGATCACCCAGGAAGTGCGCATCCCGGTATTCATCCTGGTCGTTGCCTCCATGGTGACGCTGGTAGACCTCTTCATGAATGCGTGGATGCACGAGCTTTACAAGGTGCTGGGCATGTTCATTCCGCTGATCGTGTCCAACTGCCTGCCGCTTGCCCGCCTAGAGGCTTTCGCCGGCAAGAATCCGACGCTGCCCTCGCTGATGGACGGCCTGTTCATGGGCCTCGGCTTCACCTTCGCGCTCACCCTTATCGGCGCGGTGCGCGAGATCGTTGGCGTAGGCACCCTTTTCGCCGACGCTTCGCTGCTGTTCGGCCCGGCCTTCAAGTTCATGGAAATGCGCCTGTTGCCCGCCGATACAGGCATCTTGATGATGATCCTGCCGCCCGGCGGCTTTCTGGTCCTGGGTTTCCTGGTGGTCGGCAAACGCATGCTGGACGTGCGCGCCGGCAAAGCCATCCAGATGGGCGGCGCCCACAGTGCCGCATGAGGAAACAGCCATGAAAATCGGAATCGCTTACGCCCTGCCGCATCGCCAGGTGTGGATTGATGTCGTGCTGCCCGACGGCGCCACGATCCAGGATGCCATCGAACGCTCGGGTATCCTCAAGCAGGTTCCCGAGATCAATCTGGAACAGCAAAAAGTGGGTATCTTCAGCAAGATCAGCAAGCTGGACACCGTACTCAATGACGGCGACCGCGTCGAGATCTACCGCCCGATCACCTGCGACCCGAAGACCATACCCCGCAAGGCCAAAGCGGGAGATGCAGCGTCCGAAGCTGAAGCGGGTTAAGAGCCAGTCTCAAAAATTCACGCAAGGCGCCTGACCGGCAAAGTCCACCGATTATTTGCAGCAGTTTGCGGGCTCAATCCATTTATCTTTCAAAAGAGCAATAACCATGCAGGGTGCATTTCACCCTGCAATATTCCACTGTTGAACGGGAAATGGAATTAATCCCATACCACGACGATCACCCTCCCGGACGGCACGCGTGGTCATGTCGATCCGCATCTGGCCATTGCGGCACACACAACCAGAACAGGTTGCCGGTTTGTTGTACTATTCCGCCGTCCACACGGAAAGTAGGTGCCTGACATGCTGCTCTGGTTCCAGCTTCTGCTTTGTCTTTCCATCATCGGTTACGCGGGCTATTTCCTTTCCCGTTACGGCGACATCATCGCCGAGAAGTCCGGCGTCTCCGCATCATGGGTGGGCTTGATCCTGCTGTCCACCGCCACCTCGCTGCCTGAACTGGTGACCGGCATTTCTGCTGTCACCTTCGCCAACGCGCCCAACATCGCTGTCGGCGATGTGCTGGGCAGCACGGTGTTCAACCTTGCGATCCTGGTGATGCTGGATGCGTTGTACCGGCGCGAGACGCTGTATAGCCGCGCGGCACAAGGGCATATCCTGTCGGCTGCGCTGGGTGCCATGCTGATCGCCTTCGCCGGCTTCAGCCTGCTGCTGGATCATGCGGGAATCAGTCCGGCATTCGGGCATGTGGGACTCTACTCGCCGTTCATCCTGCTGGTCTACCTGGTGGCAATGCGCGCCGTTTACAGCTATGAGCGCCGCACCCTGTCCGAATTCGTCGAGGCAAATGCCGAGCGTTATCCGGACGTCACGCTGCGCAGCGCCGTCAAGGGCTACGCACAGGCGGCACTGGCCGTGGTGCTGGCGGGTTCCTGGCTGCCGTTTGTCGCCAAGGATATTTCAGACATGATGGGCTGGGGGCAGAGCTTTGTCGGCACCCTGCTGGTGGCGGCGGTGACCTCGGCTCCCGAAGCCGCAGTGACGATCGCGGCGCTGCGCATCGGCGCGCTGGACATGGCCATCGCCAACCTGCTGGGCAGCAACCTGTTCGACATCATCATCCTGGCGGTGGACGATGTGTTTTATACCAGGGGTCCGCTGCTGGCACATGTCGAGACCAGCCACGCGCTGACCGCCTTCACCGCCGTGATGATGAGCGCGCTGGTGATCGTCGGCCTGGTGTTCCGCCCACAGGGGCGTGTCGTGCTGGGCCTGACCTGGATCAGCCTGGGGCTGTTCCTGCTGTATATCCTCAACACCTGGGTGCTCTTCCATCATGGACAATAGCAGGCACCCCTGGCACACGCTGAGCGCCGCCGAGACGGCGCAATGGCTGGAGAGCGACCTGCAATCCGGATTGAGCCGGGGCGATGCGGCAAAAAAACTGGCGCAGTTCGGTCCCAACGCGTTGCAGGAAAAGCACGGTCGTTCGCCATGGCGCATGCTGCTCGACCAGTTCACCGATTTCATGATCGTTGTGCTGATCGGCGCGGCGATCATTTCGGGGATCGTCGGCGATGTGGGCGACACCATCGCCATCGTGGTCATCGTGATCCTGAATGCGGCGATCGGTTTCGTCCAGGAATATCGCGCGGAGCATGCGATGGCGGCGCTCAAGCGCATGGCCGAGGCCAGTGCACATGTGCTGCGCGACGGCCAGACGGAAATCATCAACGCATCGGAACTGGTGCCGGGCGATGTGGTGCTGCTGGAGGCGGGTAACGTGGTGCCCGCAGATTTGCGCATCGTTGAGGCGGTACGGCTCAAGATCGACGAGTCGGCGCTCACCGGCGAATCGGTCGCGGTGGAAAAACAGGTTCACGCGCTGGATACCGCCGACGTACAGCTCGGCGACAAATTATGCCTGGCATACAAGGGCACCATCGTCACATACGGCCGGGCGCGCGGCCTGGTAGTGGCAACCGGCATGAACAGCGAATTGGGCAAGATCGCCACCCTGCTCAATGAGAGCGGCGAAAGCAAGACACCGATGCAGAAGCGTCTGGCACACCTGGGCAAGCGCCTTGCGATCGCCGCGCTGGCGATCTGCGTGATGGTCTTCGTCGTCGGCGTGCTGCGCGGCGAACCGTTGCTGCTGATGTTCATGACCGCGCTGAGCCTGGCTGTCGCGGCCATTCCCTCGGCGCTGCCGGCGGTGGTGACAATCTCGCTGGCGCTGGGCGCGCACAAGATGATCAGGCAGAACGCCCTGATCCGCCGTCTGCCCGCGGTCGAGACGCTGGGGTCGGTCAGCTTCATCTGTTCCGACAAGACCGGCACGCTCACGCAGAACAAGATGCATGTGACGGCGCTCTACGCCGCCGGCGCATTGTGGGACGCAACGCAGGGCGATAAGCAGGCGGAGCCGTGGCCGACGCTGTTCCGGGCATTGGCGCTGAACAATGACGCGCATCTGGATCACCATAACAAGGCGCGCGGCGAACCGACCGAGGCGGCTTTGCTGCACGCCGCGCAGGAGGCGGGTTACAGCAAAACCGCGCTGGAGCAGAAATCGCCGCGCCTGCTGGAACTGCCGTTTGATTCCGAACGCAAGCGCATGACCACCTTCCACGGCACGGATGCAGGCGCGATTGCCTACACCAAGGGTTCGCCGGAAACCGTCGTTCCGCTATGCGTGCGCATGCTCGGCACCGATGGCAAACAGGACATCGACCAGGCGGCATTATTACAGCAGGCCGAACTCATGGCAGCCGACGGCTTGCGCGTCCTCGCCTTTGCCTGCCGCCACTGGCCTGCATTGCCTGACGGCGCCCCCCCGGATGAGATGGAAAGCGAACTGGTGTTCCTCGGTTTTGCCGGCCTGATCGATCCGCCGCGCGGCGAAGTGAAGGAAGCCGTGGCGCAGTGCATCACCGCCGGCATCACGCCGGTGATGATCACCGGCGATCATCCCGCCACCGCACGCGCGATTGCCGGCCAGCTCGGCATTCTTGTCGATGGCGACGCGCGCGTGATGACCGGCGCGGAACTGGCGCGACTCGATCAGGAAGCGTTCGAAGCGGAAGTCGAGCACGTGCGGGTTTACGCGCGCGTCGATCCGGCGCAGAAAATCAAAATCGTCCGGGCGCTGCAAGACAGGGGCGAGGTGGTGGCGATGACCGGCGACGGCGTCAACGACGCGCCCGCGCTCAAGGCGGCGGACATCGGCGTGGCGATGGGCAAGGGCGGCACCGACGTGGCGCGCGAGGCGGCGCACATGGTGCTGCTCGACGACAATTTCGCCACAATTGTGCACGCGGTGCGCCATGGCCGCCGCCTTTACGACAACATCCGCAAGTTTATCCGCTACGGCATTTCCACCAACTCCGCCGAAATCTGGACAATCTTTCTCGCGCCTTTTCTCGGGCTGCCGATCCCGCTGCTGCCGATCCAGATCCTGTGGGTCAACCTGGTCACCGACGGCTTGCCCGGCCTGGCGCTGGCGGCGGAACCCGCCGAACGCGGCATCATGCGCCGCCCGCCGCGCCCGATGCAGGAAAGCATCTTCGCGCACGGCATGTGGCAGCACATGGTCTGGGTCGGCCTGCTGATGGCCGGGATGTGCCTGCTGGTACAGGCCTGGGCTTTGAATAGCGGCTCTGCGCACTGGCAGACGATGGTGTTCACCGTGCTGACACTGTCGCAGCTCGCGCACGTGATGGCGATACGCTCGGAAAAGGAGTCCCTGTTTGTCATCGGTTTCTTTTCCAACCGGGCGATGGCAGCCACCGTCATCTTCACCTTTATTCTCCAGATGGCGACGATCTACCTGCCCGCGCTTAACGCTATCTTCAAGACCGAACCGCTCACCATGGACGAACTGGCGATCTGTCTGGTCTTGTCGAGCGTGGTGTTCTTCGCCGTGGAAATCGAAAAGTGGCTGGTGCGGCGCGGGTTGCTGTACCGCGCATCCTGAACCCGGCACTCAAGCGGCCTATTGCAGCAGTTCGGCGCGCATCAGGCGCAGCAGCAGATCGTCGAATGTATAGAAACCGTTGGCGCATCCGGCGAGATGCTCCAGCGCAAACGCGGCGCCGGTGCCGAATGCCTCGCGCCGGATCGAGTCGTGGATCAGCCGCACGGTCTGGTGCGGAAAGCCGAAAATTACTTCATGATGACCAACGATTCCGCCGAAGCGCAGCGATGTGATTTGCCCTTCATCCACTTCCAGCGTTTCGGCGATCTTGCGTGCCGTGCCTGAAATTTCCGGCTTGTCTCTGAAATGCTGCTCGACAATATTCACGTCGGCGAAAGGCGCGGCCTTGCGCAACAGGTTGGCCGCCACGATAAGGAAATTAATGCCGAGCGTGATGTTGGGGGAACACAGTACGCGCGTGTCCCGCCCCAGGCTGCGCGCATAGTCCAAGTCGTCTTCCGAATAAGCCGAAATCGCGCTGACCAGAGCGACACCTCGTTTGCGCACTTCTTCGCCATAAGCATGGAGACTTTCCCGCGAAGAAAAATCCACTACTGCATCCACCGGCATAGCCTCGAACAGATCGGCAAAGGAGCGCTGTTCCAGACCGATTATTGGAGTATCGGTATCGGGGTGGTTCCGTGGTTCCGCGCTCGCCGAATGGCGTGCAATCCATCGCAATTCAAAACGCAAATCGTTGCTCAGCACATTGGCAACCGCCTTGCCTGCCTTGCCATAACCAACCAATCCAATGCGAATCTTCTTTGACAAAATAACTTCCTCTTTTCATTTGTTATGAGTTGCTCTGGTGATGTGCTGACTTCTGGATAAAGCTTTTAGCCATCGTGTGGTATAGCGGTGACGGGCAGATCAGTCGTGAACAGAGCTTGGCAATGAATGCAGCGGCCATAAGCGGCAATACCATTTCGTGGTTGGCTGTCATTTCCATGACGATAACGAAAGCCGTGATCGGCGCTTGGGTGACTCCGGCGAAGTAGGCGACCATCCCGAGAATGATTGTTGGGCCTGCCGGTACCGAGGTGAAGAAGTGTGCGATATTGGCGCCGAATCCTGCGCCGGCAGAGAGCGTAGGCGCCATGACTCCACCCGGTATACCGCTGATATAGGAAACAGCGGTGGCTGTCATTTTCAGCAGGCCGTAGCTTTCCGGCAATGCCGCAGTGCCATCGAGCAGTGATTTCGCTTCGCTGTAGCCGCTACCGTAAGTGGTGTTACCCGAAGCCAACCCGATCAGCGCAAGGATCAATCCGCAGACAGCTGCGAATGCCACCGGCTCTGCGCGCATCAGTTCACCAATGCGCCCGGACAGGCCTTTGTTAACCTCGATCAGCGCACGACTAAACGCGCCGCCCAGCAGCCCTCCCGAGATACCGCAGATAGCGACCACGAACCATTCGCTGCCGAATGCCAAGGATTCTGAGGTATGTCCGAAATATGAATAATTTCCGAGCAAGGCGAGCGAAGTGATACCGGCGATGATCACCGTCATAAGGATGGTCGAGCTATTGTGCTCTTCAAAAGAGCGGCTCATCTCCTCAATGGCGAAGACAATCCCCGCCAGCGGGGTGTTGAACGCAGCGGCGACTCCGGCTGCACCGCCCGCAAGAATCAAGCCCTTCTCCAGGTCATGTTTGGGAAAGCGGGCAAGACTTCCCAAGCTGTGCATGATGGATGCACCGATCTGAACGGTAGGTCCTTCGCGTCCCACAGATGCTCCAAAGAATAGTCCAAGGATGGTCAGGATGGTTTTACCTATCGCCACGCGCAGAGAAAGCACTTGCTCGCGGATTCTACTGTTTCCTTTTGGGTCAAGCGATGCAATTGTTTGGGGAATGCCGCTGCCTTGCGAACCAGGAAAAAACCTCCCGGTTGCAACGACGATCAGAACGAGTCCGAGAGGCATGAACAGCAGTGGAAGATAAGGCGAAATTTCAAGCAACTTGTGGAACAGTCCATTCGCCTGCTCGCAGGCGACCGCCAGCAGAATTGCGACCAAGCCCACGCTAATAGCGCCGCTCCAGAATACTAGCCGACTCTTCCAGTCCATAATCAGGATCACCACACACTGGAAAATCTTAACCGGCTAAGCCTCGGTAACACGCTTGCGGCGAATTGGCTCTGCCATTCAAAGACCTTGGCCTGCTTCATTATTTACTTTTGTATTTACATCTGCAAACACTACTCCGGACATATTGAATAATTTGCTTGATCTCTTTATCGGTAAAAGTTTCCGCCCAGCTCGGCATAGACTCGGAAAAACCCACCGAAACTCCACCAGACTTGGTAACCTTGAAAAGAAACTCGTCTGTTCGAGCCGATAGCAGATTGGCATCGCTCAAATTACGGGGCTTCACCCCTTCACCGAGAGTGTCTGCCAGAGGGCCATCCCCTTTCCCGGTTTCTCCGTGGCATGGAGAACAGTTCGCGATGTAGTTATCCTTGCCTGCTTCCCCTGTGTACGTTCCAGTATTAGCAGGATCAAGCTCTATATGAGAGCGACTTCTTTCTTTTTTAAGCGGTTCTTTAGCGAATCCCGCATTGGAAAAGGCAGTCATGCTCAAACATAAGACTGCGAAAATCGCGCCTATTCGATACTTGTTCATCTTGCACTCCGTTTTCTGGTTATGAAACATTAGGGAGGGTTATTTGCCAGGATGCACCTGGCCGTTTGTTGCACCTAAATCAGGCTTTTTTGCGGCTATTCTGCTGAAGGAGAGTTGCTTTTCTCTGGATTCACGTGCTTGTGTTACAGGAACAGCAACCGTTGACTTCTCCAATCATCGAAATACCTTCAGGCATTCCAGTCATCGGATCACCATGTCATTGTGGGTTCATAGACATGGCGCAGTTGCCAGTTGGCATCCTTGTAGATACTCTGTTTGAGGACAAGCATTTTTTCTGTGATTTTTGCATTTTTTTGGCTCAAGCAGGAATTGCGTAAAAACGGGTGTTGT
>Ga0155952_1107_pt1 | contig 20456 bp, 17 predicted proteins | sample RifCSPlowO2_02_FD_107606 | JGI IMG/M metagenome (GOLD analysis project Ga0155952, IMG submission 107606) | Gallionellales bacterium RIFCSPLOWO2_02_FULL_57_47
GGCCTTCCCGGTGAAACGTAAAACTTACTTAACCTCCTATACAGGATTTCATTAAATTCGATCATACAAGGAGCCCGATTTATCGGGCGATTTTAGATTGGCTATCGCCCGATAAATCGGGCTCCTACACATGAACAACAATTTTTTGTGGCTTTAATTTCTGACTGCTGAGTAATTATGTAATGTGATTCAATATCCAACAGGGAGGATATGCGTATGTTAAGACCTGCACACCTTGGTTTATCCGTCGCAATATTATTTTGCTTTCAGGTATCCAGCGCGGAAGCGGGCATGAATAAATGTACGGATGGAAAGCAGATTACCTATACGAACGAGCCATGCGAAAAAATGGGATTGAAATCCGCCGGCCCTATCAAGGACGCGGTGACAGTAATGCCTGCTGTCCCCGTTCCCCAGAAAGAAAAATCGGGCAAAGATCGCGGGGAAGACAACGAGGCTCCGAAGAACAAATCTCCCAGTGATGGTGCTTCAGGGGCTGATGTTTCCAGGGCAGCAACCATCAAGCCGGTAAGCCCGCTGGTAAACAAAATGCTGGATTGGTGAGCTTTCCAAAGAATGGGGGCAATAGCAGACCGGAATGCACTGCTCTGTCATTGCGAGCCGCGGAAGCGGCGTGGTAATCCAGAGATTGCCTGGCCGCTGAACGGCTGGATTGCCACGGCCCTGCGGGCCTCGCAATGACGGGCTGTCGTGCCTGGAGAGTTCGCCTGTGCAGCACCGCCATATGCAAATGGTTTAAACCCGGTTTCAGGTAAAAATCCCGCGCGGTTTTGATTATCCCGGTCTGCCGGCGAGACTCCGCTGGCGAAATTTCAATTTCCATCGCCACTCAATTTTCCGCCTCAACCAGCAACACTTTACCCCTTACACCCTCCGCCCCGCTTGCCGTGGACGGACCCGAAGCAAACCGGTAGGCGACGGCCATAAACAGGGCGCCGCTGATCGTGTTGCCCAATGTCACCCACAACAGGTTGTGTCCCATGCCCGCCAGGCTGATCGTATCGGGATACTCGCCCAGCAACGCGATGCTGAAAATCGTCATGTTGGCCACAGAGTGCTCATAGCCGCTGGCGATGAACGCGAACAGGCACCAGAAGATCATGACCAGCTTCGCTGCATCGCTGGTTGTGCGGCTTGCCATCCAGAGCGCCAGGCATACCAGCCAGTTGCACAATATCCCGCGTGCAACCAGTTCAACTGCAGGTGCGTTCATCTTGGCGCCGGCTACCTTGAACAACAGCGGAGCGCCGTCGAAGAGCAGCACGCCCCCGCCCCCCGCAACGAAGATCAACGCCAGCAAGACTGCCCCCGCCAGGTTGCCGATCCAGGCTGTCGTCCAGACCCTGCCGATGTCCGCAAGCCCTACTTTGCGGCACAACCAGCCGATCGGCATGATCATGGTATGTCCCGTATAGAGTTCCGAACCGGCGAACACCACCAGCGTGAGCGCGATACCAAAGGACGCCCCCATGATGAGTTTCTGGTAGGCCGGATCGACCTTGGCGCCGACACTGAAAATAAGAATAATACCCAAGCCAACATACGCGCCCGCCATCATGGCGGCAACGAAGAATGATGGCATGGAAGCGCGCACGGCTGCGGCCTTGTTTTCCGCTGCCGCCGCAAATTTCAGGATCGTATCGTGATACATGGCCAATCTCCTTTATAAGCAATTTAATTCCACAGATTTCTTTGTTGATCCCACCTTTGTTGCTTATTTTTAACATCAGGAAAGATTGAGATACACCTCGCCCTTGTCCACGCGCGCCCGGTATCGGTGCGTGCATCCCTTGTCGGGAGCGACCGCCTCCCCGCTGTCGAGCTGCACCGTCAATCCGTGCAGCGGGCAGGTCACCTTGCGGTCAGACACGATGCCCTGCGATAGCGGTCCGCCCTTGTGCGGGCACTGGTCTCTCAGCGCGAAAACCTCGTCCGTACCGCTGCGAAACACTGCGATATCGCCCTTCCCGGTTTGCACCACCCGTGATCCCAGCCTGGGAATTTCTTCAAGCGGGCATATCCTCATCCATTCACTCATGTTCATCTCCTGACGTAATTTTTACGGCTGATTACATTTGTTTTTCAAAACAGCAAAAGCCTTGTAGGGTTGATTTCATGCGCCTGTGTTAAATGGTGCATGGAATGCACCCTACGATATTTCACTGCCGATTTCAGGTTGAAACCTGATCGGCTCAAACTCCCGCGCTGCCACGCCGCGCACGCGTTCCTGCCATGGGTCTTTTTCATCGCGCAGCGCATCCTTCAGTCGTTCATAAAGAACCCTGCGCCCTGCTGCATCTTCCACGATGCGCGCTTTCACATAGTCCATGCCGACGCGCTGCACCCAGTGCACGGTGCGGTCGAGGTAGCGCGCCTCCTCGCGGTAGAGCTGGATGAAGGCGCTTGCATATTCCATCACTTCCTCCGCGCTCTTCACCTTGACTAAAAACAGCGATACTTCCGCCTTGATGCCGCCATTGCCGGCAACGTAGATTTCCCAGCCCGAATCGACGCCGACGATGCCGACATCCTTGATCGTGGCCTCGGCGCAGTTGCGCGGACAGCCGGACACGGCGAGCTTGACCTTGTGCGGCGCCCACATGCGGTCGAGCTCCTTCTCCAGTGCGATGCCCATGCTGGTCGAATCCTGCACGCCGAAACGGCACCACTCCGAGCCGACGCAGGTTTTAACTGTACGAATCGACTTGCCGTAAGCAAAGCCCGAGGGCATGTCGAGATCGGCCCAGACTTTAGGCAAATCTTCCTTTTTCACGCCCAGCATGTTGATACGCTGGCCACCGGTACACCTCACCTCGCGGATGTCATATTTCTCCGCCACATCCGCGATGCGCCTCAGTTGCGCGGGAGTTGTCACGCCGCCGTAAATGCGCGGTATGACCGAATAGGTGCCGTCCTTCTGGATATTGGCGTGGGCGCGCTCATTGATGAAGCGCGACTGCGGGTCATCCCGGTAGTCATGCGGCCAGGCGCACAATAAATAATAATTAAGCGCCGGACGGCAGGAAGCGCAGCCGTTCACGTTACGCCACTCAAAAAACCCCATCGCCTCGGGAATCGATTTCAGCCTGCGCTCGACGATCGCCTTGCGTACCTCTTCGTGGGTGTAGTCGGTGCAGCCGCAAAGTGGCTTTCTGCTGACATCCACGGGCTGGTAGGCGCCACCTATGGTGGAGGCGAGGATCTGCTCCACCAGGCCGGTGCATGAACCGCAGGAGGCGGACGCCTTGGTGTGCTTGCGCACGTCATTCAGCGTGAACAGGCCTTTCTCCTTGATTGCCTTGACGATGGTGCCTTTGCACACGCCGTTGCAGCCGCACACTTCCATGTCGTCCGGCATGGAGGCCGCATTGTTCTGGCCATGATGGCCGCTGTTGCCGAGATGGCTCTGGCCTGACATCAGGCGATCACGCAACTCGTGGATATTCTGGCCGTCGCGCAGCAACTGGAAATACCATGACCCGTCTGCGGTATCACCGTACAGCACGCTGCCGACAATTTTGTCTCCCTTGACCACCAGCTTTTTATAAACGCCGACGGACGGGTCGCTCAGCACGATTTCCTCGGTGCCCGCGCCGCCGGTGAAATCGCCGGCGGAAAACAGGTCGATGCCGGTGACCTTGAGCTTGGTCGACGTCACCGAGCCGGTATAACGGCTGATGCCGAGCTGCGCCAGATGATTGGCGCACACCCTGGCCTGCTCAAACAGCGGCGCCACCAGGCCGTAGGATGTGCCGCGATGCGACACGCATTCGCCCACCGCATAGATGCGCGGGTCATAAGTCTGCATGGTGTCGTTCACCGCCACGCCGCGGTCGCAATGCAGCCCTGCGGCTTCGGCCAGTCCGGTGTTGGGATGGATGCCGACCGCCATCACCACCAGATCGGCGGGGAGCGTTTCGCCATCCCCTTCGACTCCGCTCAGGGCAGGCTTTAATCTGATCGCGCAGACGCGTCCAGATTCCCCGGCAACCAGTTCCGCGGTCTGTTTTTCCAGCTTGAATCTGAGGCCTTTGGCTTCCAGCGATTGCTGCAACAGGCCGGCAGCAGTGCGGTCGAGCTGCCTTTCCATCAGCCACGGCATCAGGTGCACCACGGTCACGTCCATGCCGCGCAGCCTGAGGCCGTTGGCCGCTTCCAGTCCGAGCAGCCCGCCACCGATGACCACCGCGTGGTGGTAACGCGATGCGGCTTCGATCATCTCGTCGGTGTCCCTGATGTCGCGGTAGGAAATCACGCCGGGCAAATCTTTTCCCGGCACCGGCAGCATGAATGGATTGGAGCCGGTGGCCAGCAGCAGGCGGTCATAGCCGGCTTCGGTGCCGTCGTCGGCGATCACCTTGCGCCGCACGCGGTCGATCTGCGTCACCGTCTTGTTCAGATGCAGGGTGATGCCGTTTTGCGCGTACCAATCGACATCGTTCAGCATGATGTCCTTGATCGTCATTTCCCCGGCGAGCACCGGCGACAGCAGGATGCGGTTGTAGTTGCCGTGCGGCTCGGCGCCGAACACGGTGATGTCGTACATGTCGGGTGCGAGCTTGAGCAATTCTTCCAGCGTGCGCATCCCGGCCATGCCGTTGCCGATGACCACCAGCCTTGTTTTTTTTGTATCCGTCATGCCGTCCTTTCGGTCAAAAAAGCGTCGTCCAGCCCTTAAGCTGAAGCGACGCCTTGCTGACATTACCTTCACTGAATCGTCGCTGTTTATTACTCCGCAATAGTCATGCCAAACATCCCGGTTGCCATTTATCCAGTGCTGCAGGCGATAGCCAGCGGCTACGGCAATACAGCACCGTCACAATTCCGCGCAAGTGTGGTGCGTAGTGCATGCAATTGGTGCAACAGGCGTTGATGCGCTCAGGCAGCGTTCCCACGCAGAGCGTGGGAACGCTAAGGAAACGCCGATTTATTCACTCAATCCGTCATTGCGAGCGAAGCGTGGCAATCCAGTTGTTTGATATCAAACGAACTTCTGGATTGCCACGTCGCTACGCTCCTCGCAATGACGATTTAATCTGCGTTTCCCTAAATAAAAAAGGGCACCTTGCGGTGCCCTTGAGATGGAGCCGGGAGGCTCCGTGGGGAAACAGTTCAGAGGTTGTAAGCGCGTTCGCCGTGGATCGCGGTATCCAGCCCTTCGCGCTCCGCTTCTTCCGAAACGCGCAGGCCCATCGTCACGTCGAGCAGCTTGAACAACACGAAGCTGACCACGCCGGACCACACCACCGTCACCAGCACGCCGGTCGCCTGCGTCATGACCTGACCACCCATGGTGTAGCCGTCCACACCCACGCCACCCAGTGCCGGCGAGACGAAGATGCCGGTGCCGATGGCGCCGATGATGCCGCCGACCGCATGGATACCGAACACGTCCAGTGAGTCGTCATAGCCCAGTGTTTTCTTCAGGCCGGACACCGCCCACAGGCAGACCGGACCGGCGATGGCACCGAGGATGATTGCGCCCATCGGACCGACCAGGCCTGCTGCGGGTGTGACCGCGACCAGGCCGGCGATAGCACCCGATGCGATACCCAGCATCGAAGGCTTGCCGCGCAACAGCCACTCGGCGAACATCCAGCTCAATGCCGCCGCACCGGTAGCGACGATAGTGTTCAACAAGGCCAGCGCAGCGCCGCCGGTGGCTTCCAGGTTGGAGCCGGCGTTGAAGCCGAACCAGCCCACCCACAGCAACGAGGCGCCGATCATGGTCATCGGCAGGTTGTGCGGGGCCATCGGCTCCTTGCCGTAGCCGATGCGCTTGCCGATCACGATCGCGCCGACCAGTGCCGCGATACCCGCATTGATGTGCACCACGGTGCCGCCGGCGAAGTCCAGCGCGCCCTTCTCGAACAGGTAACCGCCGGTTGCCCACACCATGTGCGCGATCGGCAGGTAGGAGAAGGTAAACCACAGCGCGGAGAACACCAGCAGCGCGGAGAACTTGATGCGCTCGGCAAAGCCGCCGATTATCAGCGCGGTGGTGATCGCCGCAAAGGTCAACTGGAAGGCCACGAAGCTCAGTTCGGGGATCACCACACCATCCGTGAAGGTCGCCGCCGTGCTGTCCGGTGTGACGCCGGCGAGGAACAGCTTGGACAGGTCGCCGATCATCCAGTTGAGTGCGCCGCCGTCACCGAAGGCCAGGGTGTAGCCGTAGACCACCCACAGGATGGACACCAGCGCGAAGATGGCGAACACCTGCGACAGCACCGACAGCATGTTCTTGGCGCGTACCAGTCCGCCGTAGAACAGCGACAATCCCGGCACGATCATCAGGATCACCAGCAGCGTGGACAGCAGCATCCATGTGGTATCGCCCTTGTTGGGTACCGGCGCGACCGCCGCCGAGACCGTTTCGGCGAGCGCAACCGCGTCTCCGGCATAAGCTGTTGCGGACATGCCGCACAACGCTGCCAGCAGTGAAAAAAATACGAATAGTTTCTTCATGGTGTTCTCCTCACAGGGCATCCGGGCCGGACTCGCCGGTGCGGATGCGGATGACTTGTTCGAGATCGGAGACGAAAATCTTGCCGTCGCCGATCTTGCCGGTATTGGCCGCCTTCTCGATCGCCTCCAGCACCTGGTCGAGCAGGTCGCTTTTGATGGCAGCTTCCAGTTTAATCTTGGGCAGAAAATCCACCACATATTCCGCACCGCGATACAACTCGGTGTGTCCCTTTTGCCGCCCGAAACCCTTGACTTCGGTGACGGTGATGCCTTGCACGCCAATCGCGGAAAGTGCTTCACGCACCTCGTCCAGCTTGAACGGTTTGATGATAGCGACGACCATTTTCATGACATTCTCCTTGGTAGCGGCGGGATAAATCCCGCCCGGTGTTTAATTACATCGCATGGGTTAAAGAAAGAGCAACGGCACTCTTGCCCCAGTCCTTGCCGTTGAAGGTGTAATAACCTCCTGACTTGGCATTGGTATTGGTGTATGCCAGGCCAAGCACGTAGCCGCCAAAGTCTTTGCTAACGTTCACCTTGTAATCAGCGTAAGAGGGATCAAATCCCCCCGCGACCAGAGCGTCGGCAGCGGCGCCCTTGTAAGTTTGCTTTCCGTAGTGTGCGCCGAGCGTCACGCCGCTGTCTGCCAACGTGTAGCTCGCGTTTACTTCCAGGTAGCTGGTGCCTTTAGCCTCGGGTACAGTCAGGAAGTCACCCAGGCTGTATGAATACTTGGCGGTAATCCACTTGTATCCGATCGCACCGTAAATTTCGCTGGTATCTGCTTTTACATATCCGGCAGGCGGAACATAATCACCAGGATAGTTATAACGCACCAAACCGACGTCATAACTGAAATCCTCGGCAAAGCCACCCTTGTACCCAGCGTAAGTGTCTAATTCCAGACTGGCATTACCTGCAGACCCGCTAGCGGTAATCCAGCTTACATTGGACCCCCATACACCAGCATAAACACCGCTCGCGTGCGCATAATCGATACCGCCTTGCAGCGCCGGCTTGTTAACCGTTTGAGTAATGCCACGGAAAACATAATTGCTCACCAGGCCTATGTTCGCGGTCAATGTATGTGGTGAAGCCGGGACATCCTCTGCCTGTGCAACGCCGGGAATGGCCAAGGCCGCAAGGATCAAAAAGCACAATAATTTATTTTTGGCTCCGCTGAAACTCATTTCATACGTTTTCTTCATGACATTTCCTTTACATAAGTTGAGTAGGGGATAAAGGTATCCGCCTGGTAACTATGCAGGATGTGTGCCAAAACATTTTATTGTTTTAATACATTTGGTTATAAAGCACCAGAGATTCTCTTATCGAGTTCGGGCACCATTTACTTGCGCGATGACAACCTGATGCACTACTTGGGTGCAACAGGTATTTTCCTGAAGCGAGATGAACCTTATTGATGCGGCACGAACTAACCCGGTACGCAATCAAACCGCGCGCAGTTGTTCTTAAATGTTTTGTCAGAAACCTGTTTTTTGCGCATTGTGATCAATGTCACATACAACGATTACTATACTGCCTACACTGGGTTGCTGAAATTTTTGCGTCAAGCAATGAAAAACCCGGTTGTTGCCGCTATTAATTTTTAAAATTGCACCACTTAATTTTTGGAGATTCAACATGAACATAAGCAAAATCGCATTTTTTTCAGCATCCTGGCTATTCATCGGAGTTACAGCACTTACAGTGCCTTCCTACGCGGCAGATACACCTGTCAAGAAACCAGCGGCCTCACAGCCAAATGTTCACGGCATGATGGCTCCCAGTGATGAACAGAAAGAATGCATGATGGGCGGCCAAATGGGCGGCATGAAGTGCGATCCCAAAGGCGGCATGATGGGTGGGATGATGTGCGACCACAAGGGCGGCATGATGGGTGGCCAGATGGGTGGCATGATGGGTGGCCAGATGGGTGGCATGATGTGCGACCACAAGGGCGGCATGATGGGTGGCCAGATGGGCGGCATGATGTGCGACCACAAGGGCGGCATGATGTGCGACCACAAGGGCGGCATGATGGGTGGCCAGATGGGCGGCATGATGGGTGGCCATGGCGCAGGCATGATGGGGTCGCCGCATGCGCACATGATCATGTCACTTGACCTCAGTGACGAGCAACGTTCCAAAATTGTCAAATTGTCCGATGAACTCAAACATGATAACTGGGCAACGAAGGGCCTGATCATGGACGAATCCGCAAAGCTTCGCGATCTTTATGCAGCAGACAAGCGTGATCCATCGGCTATCGGCAAGGAATATCAAAAGATTTTTGACCTGAAGCGCAAAATGATAGAAGCGACGATCGCTTCCCAGAATCGCGTTGAGGCGGTGTTGACACCCGAACAGCGCACACAATTGAAGAACATGCACCACAAGAGAGCGCAGATGGATAAGTGCCCGATGCACTGATCACTAATCAGCTTTAGTTTCCATCAATACCCGGGTTTTTCTGCCTGGGTATTTTTTTGCCTTCCCCGATGGTTTCCCGCAATTGACCGGCATATAACCGCATCACCAATGCAGCGCGCGGAATTGCGCGGTCTTCTTCAGCTGATGATGCTGCATGCGGCTCACCACGCTGTCCAGCACGTCCAGTGCGTTGAAGATGTACGGCCCTTTATTGAGCATCACGCATTCTGCGCGTTCCGCCATCGCGGCATCGGTGATTTCGGCGCGCGACGGAATATCCTGCTTGACCATGCTCTCCAGCACCTGCGTCGCCCAGATCACCGGCACATGGGCTGCTTCGCACAGCCACAGAATCTCCTCCTGGATTTCCGCAAGCCGGTCGTAGCCGATTTCCACCGCCAGGTCGCCGCGCGCAATCATCACGCCGAACGGATGCCGCCCGGCGCCGTGAACGATGATCTCCGGCAGGTTTTTTACCCCGGCAGGTGTTTCGATCTTGGCGACAATACCCATGTCCTGCTTGCCGCGCGCTTGCAGTTCGGCGCTCAGTCTGTCCATGTCCTCCGCGCTTTGCACGAAGGAAAGCCCGACAATGTCGGCGATTTCCACGGCGCAATCCAGCGCGTTCAGGTCGTCGTCGTTCAGGATAGGCAGCGCGATTTTGCTGTCGGGAAAATTAAGCCCTTTTTCGGCGCCGATGGTTTCGCCCTGCTGGCGCGCACGCGTGATGCGCAGCCAGGCGCCCCGCTTGTCCAGCTTTTCGATGACCGCGCCGATGCGCCCGTCGTCGATCCACACCTTGTTCCCGGCCTTGAGAAAATTGAACACCCCGGCCTCGCTGCACGAAATATGTGCCGGTTTGACGACCTTGCCGGCGGCGTTGCGCTTTTCCGGCTTGCCCGCGATATCCTCGCGCGTCAGCAACAGCAGGTCATCCTGGAACACGCGTATCCTTGCCGGCGGCGGGATGAAATCGCCGCTCACTGCCGTGGCATCGGCGCCCTTGTCGCGTTTGGATTGATGCCACAGCTTCGTGCCGATGCCGATGTATGCTCCCGCCTCGCAGGTAGCCAGTACCTCGATCGGCGACAAGCGCTCCGCAACCACCAGGCGGTGCTCGCGCTTGCGCAAATCCTCGAACAGGATGCTGTCGCCAGCCTTGACTTTGTCCAGCCACGCGGCGGGAACGCTCAGGCGCGCCGGAACGCGCTGGCCGATCTTGTTGACCGCCGCGCCGCAACCGGGCGCGCCGGACGCATCGAGGATTACCTGGCCGGGCTGCAACACTCCTCCCCGTTCATCGCGCTTGACGCCAAGGTGCAATACGGCCGGACCGGCAGCCACGAATGCGGTGCGCAACTTGGGACCTGCCAGATCCATCATGATTTTGCACGGCCGCCCGGTCTCGCGTTCCGCATGACGCACATGCTCGGCCATCTTGCGCCACGCCGCATCGTTATCGTGGGCGCAATTGATGCGCGCGCAATCCATGCCGCGCACCAGCAGGTCGCGCACATACAGGTATTCCTCGGCGGCTTCGCTCGGCAGCGTTACCATGAAGCGCGTCCAGCGTTTCTGCGGCGCATCGCCCAGCAACAGGCTGGTATGCCGTTTCAACAGGGCCTCATCGCGCCCGATGGCACGCGCCGAATTGGGAACGTGTCGCGACGGGCGGACATCGCCGACCATGTGCTGCAGTACGTGAATCACCGAATCCAGCGTCAGCAGCACATGCGCCTCGCAACGTCCCAGCGATGACAAGCCGAGCATCGCGAGCTGTTGTTGCAGAGTGCGCAGGTCATGGCGCCGCAAACCGACATAAGCGGCCAGATTGGTCGCGCTGGAAATGAAGGTGCGATTCTTCAGATGCGGCCGCCACTTGCGCAGCAGCGTGCGCTGCGTTTCATTGACTGAGGCGCGCAGTACCTGCACCGCTTCCAGCAGTTCCCGCAAATTGAATGATGCTCTTGTGTAAGCCATAAGCCCTCTTTAATCCAGCCAGATCGTGCACATAGCGTACGCTACTCTGTCCTCTGTCTTCTGTCCTCTGTCTTCTGTCTTTTGGCGCGCCACTTCCATATCACCACGGCCCGCCACGCCAGGCGCACCGCGAAATAGCCGATGAACGCAAGACCCAAAGCAAGCAGCGGCAAGCCGATCAGGAACGGCTCGCCCAGCATCACCAGCCAGTCCCACAATTCGCTCATCAGGTTAAACCAGTGCAAGTCCGCAAATGACGGCCGCGCCACTGCCGCGCCGGTATGCGCGCCGCTCACCCATGCGCCGAGCTCGTAAGCGAGCGCATACAGCGGCACGATGGTCAACGGGTTGGTATAGAGGGTGGTAAACGCGGCCACCGGCAAGTTGACGCGGAATAATATCGCCAACAATGCGGCGGAAATCATCTGGAACGGCCCGGGAATCAGGCCGCAAAACAGGCCAATCGCCACCCCGCCCGCCACCGAGCGGCGATGCAGATGCCACAGGTTGGGATGCTGCAGCCAGGCGCCGAAAGGCTTGATCCAGCGATGGCTCTTCACCGTCTCGTGGTGCGGCAGGAATTTACGGAAGAATTTGCGCATCTGGTCATTCTACCAGCCGCCCCGGTCATGCAATTCCATAAAAATGGCTGTCTCGTTAAATATGAAATAATACGCAAACATTCCGTCACATTAATATCCTGACATGCAATCCACCTCATTGAAGCGCTACGCTTACCTTTCGATCGCTGCCGCCCTTTCCACGATCCTGCTCAAGGGTATTGCCTGGTGGCTGACCGGTTCGGTCGGGTTGCTGTCCGATGCGCTCGAATCCTTCGTCAACCTGGCTGGGGCGCTGATGGCGCTGGCGATGCTGTCGCTGGCGGAAGCGCCGGCGGACGACACCCATGCGCACGGCCATGGCAAGGCTGAATACTTCTCCAGCGCCTTCGAAGGCTTTCTGATCCTGGTCGCTGCCGTCAGCATTGGCTACGCAGCAGTGGAGCGCCTGCTCAATCCGCAGGCGATCGAGTCGGTCGGCATCGGTCTGGCCGTGTCGGTGGTGGCCTCACTGATCAACCTTGCCACCTCCCGCATCCTGATGAAGGTGGGACGCCAGCACAACTCCATCACGCTTGAAGCGGATGCCCACCACCTGCTCACCGACGTGTGGACGTCCGTGGGCGTGATTCTTGGAGTCGGGCTGGTATGGCTGACCGGCTGGCTCTGGCTCGATCCGGTGATTGCGTTGCTGGTGGCCGCGAATATCGTCTGGACCGGCTGGCAGCTGCTGCACCGCTCCGCTTCCGGCCTGATGGACGAGTCGATTCCCGCGGAGCAGCTCAAGGCCGTTGAAGCCGTGCTCGAAGACTACCGCCGGCAGGGGCTGGATTTTCATGCCCTGCGCACCCGGCAGGCCGGCATGCGCGCCTTCGTCACGCTGCATGTGCTGGTGCCCGGAGCCTGGACGGTGCAGCAAGGCCATGACTGGCTGGAACGGATCGAGGCCGACATCATGCGTGCGGTGCCCCGCGCCCATGTGATCACCCATCTCGAGCCTCTGGAAGACCCCGCGTCCCTGTCCGATCAGACACTGGACCGCATCGCCTGAAAGAATTTGCGGCAAAAAATCGGCCGCAGAAAATATAGATTTGTAGCCCGGATGCAGCGATAGCGGAATCCGGGGGTATCTACTCTTCCCCCCGGATTGCACTGCGTTTCATCCGGGCTACTTGTTCGATTCCTGATTGTCCGGCTTAGGGTTTAATTGTGACCTTCACCTTGTTGGCTTCTCGCTAATCCATACACATGGTCGTCTTCGCCATCTTCTTTGCGCTGGGCGTGTGGCTGCTGCAACAGCAGGCCGCGCTGCCGGATTTTGTCTGGGCGTGGCTGCTGCTCTGTTTCCCACTCCTGCTCGCGATTCCACTGTTCTGCTCCCTACCTATGAACCTCAAGTTTTTTGTAGGGTGGGCAAACAGCTTCATCGTTTGCCCACGCGATGCACGATACGAGAGACTGCGTGGGCACAAGAGCGTGCCCACCCTACGCGCCCGTTCCATCCGCCTCCTGCTGCTCGCCGCCTTCGCCTGCGGAGCGGGCCTCTATCACGCTGCATGGCAGGCCGAACAACGCCTTGCGGTGAGCCTGCCGGCGGAATGGCAGGGGCGCGACATCGAAGTGGTCGGCGTGGTTGCGGAACTGCCGCGCCATTACGAGCGCGGCTTGCGCTTCAACTTCGATGTGGAACAGACCCTCACACCGCAAGCCGGCGTGCCGCAGCATATCTACCTCAGCACCTGGTTCGACAACAAGACAGAGCCGCTCAAGCTTAAGGCAGGGGAACGCTGGCGGCTCACGCTGCGCCTCAAGCAGCCGCATGGCGCGGCAAACCCGCACGGCTTCGATTTCGAAATGTGGGCGCTGGAGCGCAATATCCGCGCAACAGGTTATGTGCACAACAAGGGTTACAACCGGCGCGTCGACGAACTCGCCGGCGGTCTCGGCTACCGCATCGAAACATGGCGCGAAGCGGTACGCGACAAGTTCGATGCGGCGCTCGGCGGCGCGCCTTATGCAGGGGTATTGAGCGCGCTGGCAATCGGCGACCAGAGCAGCATCCCGCCAGCGCAATGGCAGGTATTCACCCGTACCGGGGTAAACCACCTGATGAGCATTTCCGGCCTGCATATCACCATGCTCGCCAGCCTCGCTTTTGCCACCGCCTGGTGGCTGTGGCGGCGCAGCACGCGGCTGACTTTATTCCTGCCGGCGCGCAAGGCCGCCGCATTGGCCGCGTTGCTGGTAGCGCTCGGCTACGCACTGCTGTCCGGTTTCGCCGTGCCCGCGCAACGCACCGTGTACATGGTCGGCGCGGTCGCCGCCGCCTTGTGGCTGAACCGCAATTTTTCGCTCGGGCAAATCCTGAGCATCGCGCTGCTGGGCGTGCTGATCCCCGACCCGTGGGCGGTGATGTCGGCGGGCTTCTGGCTGTCGTTTGGCGCGGTGGCGCTCATCCTGTATGTCACCGCGCATCGCATCGGAAAAGCCAACTGGCTGGCGGAATACGGCAAGGTGCAATGGGCGATGGCCATCGGCCTGACGCCGCTGTTGCTCGGGTTGTTCCAGCAAGTCTCGCTGGTTTCGCCGATCGCCAACGCCATCGCGATTCCGCTGGTGAGCCTGGTCGTTGTGCCGCTCGCGCTGCTCGGCGCGGCACTGCCGCCCTATTTCAGCAATTGGGATGCGCCGCTGACGCTGGCGCATACCGTGATGGACGGCGTGATGCGTTTCCTCGAATGGCTGAACGCACTGCCGCAGGCGGTTTGGACGCAGCACGCGCCTCCCGCCTGGAGCGTCGCCGCCGCGATGCTGGGTGTGTTGTGGATCCTGCTGCCACGCGGCTTTCCGGCCAGGTGGCTGGGTTTTCTGCTGCTGTTGCCGATGTTCCTGAACAAACCTGAACCTCCCGCGCAAGACGCGTTGCGCCTGATCGTTTTCGATGTCGGACAGGGACTGGCCGTCGCCGCGCAAACCCGGCGGCACGCGCTGCTCTACGATACCGGCCCGGATTTTTCCGGCGAGGCCGACAGCGGCAACCGCATCCTGGTTCCCACGATGCGCGCGCTCGGCATCGCCGAGCTGGACGGCCTGGTCCTCAGCCATGACGACACCGACCACACCGGCGGCACCGCCTCGGTCATGCAGGCGATGCCGATCGGCTGGGTCTCGTCTTCGCTGCCCGCCACGCATCCGCTGCTGCAAAGCGACTCCCCTCGCCCGCTTGCGGGAGAGGGGCCGGGGGAGAGGGTATTGAAGCGCTGCCAGGACGGCGAAAGCTGGAACTGGGACGGCGTGCAATTCGAGATGCTGCATCCTGCCTATGGCAACGAAAGCACAAAAAAGAAAGCGCGCGACAACGACCGGAGCTGCGTGCTGCGCATCAGCGTCGGCAAACACAGCGTGTTGCTGGCGGGGGACATCGAGAAGAATTCCGAAATTCGTCTGCTCAGGGAACACGCCGACAAACTGTCCGCCAGCCTGCTGGTCGTGCCGCATCACGGCAGCAAGAGTTCCTCGAGTCTGGATTTCGTCGCCGCCACGCGGCCGGACTTTGCGGTGTTCACCGCCGGCTACCGCAACCGTTTCGGCCACCCGAAGGAAGAAGTGCTGCAACGCTACGCCGACAGCGGCGCGGAACTGCTGCGCTCGGACGAGGACGGCGCGATCCTCGTGGAAATGAGCGCGCAGGGCGTGCAGGTGGAACGCTACCGCAAGACGCATCGCCGCTACTGGACGCATACGCCGCAGCCTCAGCCATAGAGTTTCGGCACTTCGCTCAGGCATATATGGTTTTGCGCCAGATTGGCATTGAGCCTATACTGAAATCCGCTGTACACCGCGATGGATCGATAGGCGATTCCAGGCGAAGGCGTTTTCTCCCAAGCTGAAAGGCACTGGCAATGACGATCAGGAAAATTTCCATTCTGGGCGGCTATGGCAGGGCCGGAAACAGGGATACTGTCGACCGCGTCGACCTTGCGATGGGCGATGTGCTCAGCATCGTCGGCCCGACCGGCTCCGGCAAGACCGCCCTGATCAACGACATCGGCCTGTTCGCCGGCGAAAATACGCCATCCAGAAGGCGTGTCCTGATCAACGATGCGGTTCCTTCTACCGAATTTCTGGATGACCCTTCCAAGAATCCGATCGCACTGATCACGCAGCACACCAGTTTTCTGTCCGACCTGCCGGTCTACAAATTTCTCGATATCCACGCGCGGATCAGGCACAGCGGTCGAACCGGAACGGTAGTCGAGGATACGCTGGCATTTGCCAACCAGTTGACCGGCGAGCCGATCATCGTTGACAGCGCGATGACCGAACTTTCCGGCGGCCAGAGCCGTGCGCTGCTGATCGCCGATGCCGTGATCATCGGGAATTCCCCGATCATCCTGCTGGACGAGATCGAGAACGCCGGCATCAACCGGACCAAGGCTCTCGAACTGCTGCGGAAATACGAGAAGATCTTCATCTTCGTCACCCATGACCCGCACATCGCGCTGCTCTCGAACTACCGCATCGTGATGAAGGGCGGCGCGATGCAGGATGTCATTACCACCGGCGCCGAGGAGAAACGGGTCGCCGAAACGATCAACCAGATGGGCAAAGTCATGGACGACCTGCGCGACAAGATACGCGGGGGAGAGCTGCTGATAGAAGAGGAACTCAGGGTGATCATGGAGCTTTCCAGCCTGAGGTCAATATGAGGAACCCGCGATGAAACTCATCATGTGTGCCGGGCCGCCCACCAGCGGCAAGACGATGGTGCTGCGCCAGGTTGCCCGGAGGCTGCTGGCAAAGGGGTGCCGGCTTGCCTATCTCAAGATCGATGTGCAATTCGCTGACGAGGACGAACTGTTTCACGCCGAGTTCGGCATCCCGGCCAGGAAGGTGTACTCCGGCGAGCTGTGCCCGGATCATGCCGGGGTGCTGGTGCTGGGCGACGCGGTGAAATGGGCCGCCAAGGAAGGGGCGGACACGCTGTTCGTGGAAACTGCCGGGCTGTGCTTGCGCTGCGCGCCGTATATCGAGGGGTCACTCGGCATCGTAGTGCTGGAGGCGACCAGCGGCATGAATCTGCCGCGCAAGATCGGCGCGATGCTGACACTGGCGGACATCGCGGTGGTCACCAAGATCGATCTGGTTTCCCAGGCGGAGAAGGAAGTGTTCCGCGCCAACATCACCGACGCGGCCGGCATCGACGTGCTGGAAACCGATGCGCTGCACGGCATCGGTATCGACCGGATCGCCGCAAGGATCGAACGGGCACAAGAGATGAAGGAGCCGATGATGCTCAAGGGCAGCCCACCGATGGCGGTATGCACGATCTGCGCCGGGAAAAAGCAGATCGGCTGGGAACACCATTTCGGGGTGTTGCGCACTCTGGATTCAGACCTGTTTTACCGGGGGGAATGATGGCGGCGAACGTGCAGGAAATCCTGGAAAAGCTCCCCGGCAAAGACTGCGGGCAATGCGGATTCAAGACCTGCGCCGCCCTGGCCGAATTTGCCGCCGTCCATCCGGACGCGCTCAAGCGTTGCATCTACCTCGGTCAGCCAGCCGGCCTGGCGCCTGCGCTCCCCGCCACGAATGAAGATATCACCTGGAAGGACATGCTGGGCAGGGAGTATGACTTCGTGCTGGAGCCGTTCCCCGAAGATCCCGGGCCGCGCGAGACCATAGCCCCGCTCAATCCGCTGAATGTCGAGAGGCTCGCCGTCAAGAAGGGCGATGTGCTGTACGGGCGTCCGGTGGTGACCGGTTGCCCGGTGACGCATGTGGGGGTGGTGGTTGAAGACCCGGATTATTTGAGCGGCAGCATAGTCTGGTGCATAGTCGGTCTGATGGCTGCGCGGGAGCGGGGCCGGGAGATCGGCTACTATCACACCATCGCCTACGAGGGGATAGTCAGGCATGCCCGCCAGGAGCTTCAGATCGGCCGGCGTTATTTCTTTCTTCCGCGCATGTGCATGCTGCAATCGCGCCACTCGGGACTGGTCAACGCCCTCGGCAAGCGGGAGAACGGCATGCGGGTGCGGGTGGAAGGAATCTGGATAGCATAGACGCGCTGTCTTGAACCCTCCTGAAGCTCTCTGCGCGGAGAACACCTCGCGCTTTCCATTGGTCAAGATTTCCAGAACCAACAAGCCAAAAGGGTTTGCAGGGCAAGACAAATTGCCGGTTTGTTATGGTTTATTGACCATGGACATGAATGAGGGAACACTGCATGCAAGATTGGTATGGACTGCGGCAACTGATGCCCATATCATTCACGAGTGTCAACAAAGGAAAAAGGCGAACATGAAACAAAGTATGGCAATTCCAGTGCTCAGGTTAACCTGCCTGACCTGGAAATTAATTGGGAAAACATTTGGACTAACATTCGGGCTGGCATTCGGGCTGACATTAGCGGCTGCCGGCATGGCGGCGGAGCCTCCTGCGCCCCCGGTCAAAGTCGGCGTGTACGCCAAGCACGCCGGCAACAAGATCGTGTATTACTATCGCGTGGTCAATAAAAGCCCGCAGGATATTACCGCTGTTGCTATCGGGTACGACACCGGGAACGATGAATATCCCGGCAACGATGCCTGGGAGCTCACCGAGTTGCCGTCGGGATGGAATATCAAGTTTGGCATTCCCTCGACAAGTTCCAACTCACCCACCGGCTGGCGCGTCGGCATAACCACCCCCGGGGAAGAGAGCAAAACTCACGCCATCAACTGGGAAATCATCAATGACAAATCGCCCGTTCTTGCTGCCGGCCAATCTCTGGCCAGAATGAGCATTGCACTGGATAAAGCAGACATCAATTATTTGATCGGCCATGCGCTTGTGACTTTTTCTGATGGCTCAGCTGCGGCTGGTACCAAAGGATCTCCTGTGTATCTTACCGTCCCCATCGAACCCCTCGACACCAGCCCGCCCACCCTCACAGTTACCCTTACTCCCAACACGATCTGGTCAGAGGACAACAAATACATTCCCGTCAATGTGACCTTCGCGACAAAGGAAGACGACTACGACAACCTGCCTGAAATAAAGCTGGAGTCCATCACCGCCAACGAGCCTCTGGAACCGGACGATATTCTCGACGCAAGCTATGGCCTTGATGACCGGTATTTAAGACTCCGCTCCGGACACAATGACAGCGCCGATCGGATATACACAGTAACTTATTCGGCAACCGATGCTTCCGGCAACCAATCCTTTGCCTCCGCCACAGTAACGGTGCCAGCGACAGCACCAGCACCGCAAGATCAAGATGAAACAGGAAAAATCGAAGTCAAATAAACCAGCTGCGATCCACCCCTTATAATGCTAGCCTGCTGTATAAAAAAGAGCAGGTGTCTGCGGTTACCGTAACGGGATAAACCCCCTTCAAGGAATTCAACTGTGAAAAAATTGTTCTGCATATTAATTGTTGCATTGGTATCACCACTGCTCAGCGGCTGCCTCAGCAGCGGGTCGTCAGCCGAACCCCCAGCGGCGTTCACGTCAACAGCGGGAGATGGCAGAGTGGTGCTCACCTGGACAGCCAACCCGGGGGTCAACTACTGGCTGTTCACCGCGACCGATCCAGCCCTGACCGCATTCAACTGGACAGGTCTGCCCAATGCGCGTGTTTTTCAGTGGGCCGCTACGCCGTTCTACATGTGCGGCTTGCTTGATGGGACCCAGTACTGGTATGCGGCCAATGGCAGAATAGACGGCGGGCCCGGTGGGTCCAGCAGCCCGACGATCAGCGCTACTCCGTACAAAGCCGGTTCGGTGTGGACCACGAATGCTCCGCTGATCCAGAATCTCTTGTTCCCGAATATTTTCGGTGTGGGATATGCCAGCCTGACAACCTGCTCGAATAACGCCACCAGTGCCGCCGGCAGCTTTGCCGCAGTCGGCGCAGGCGGTGCAATCTTTACCAGTGCCGATGGGACGAACTGGACCAGCCAGCCCGCACCTGCCGGGTTTTCATCCGACCTTTATGCGGTTACCGGTTACGCCGCGAACCAGAATAACCCGGCCAATCCGGCACTGCGCTGGGTGGCCGTCGGCGCCGGGGGAGCCTCGGTATACAGCACCGATGGCGTTATCTGGGCTGTTGGCAGAGACTACAGCTTGAGCAATCCTGCATTACGTTCCCTGACACAGGTTGCGGGCACGTTCTTCGCGGTTGGCGATGCGGGAACAATACTCTCCGGCACGGATGGCATCACCTGGACGACACTCACTTCAGGCACAGCCAACCATCTGAATGGAGTCACTCATGGCGGCATTTATGTTGCAGTGGGAGACGGCGGCACGATACTCACCAGCGCCGACGGCACCACCTGGACAGCCCAAACATCCGGGACTACCAATATTTTGCGCCAAGCGAGTTCTATCGGGAATACCTATGTGGCGGTTGGCGACAGCGGCACAGTTTCGACCAGCGTGGACAGCGGCGTCACATGGGCTGCACAGACGATAACCGGAGCGCCCAATCTGGTTGGTGTCGCTGCAAACTCGCAGCTTGCAACTCTCGATAGCATCGGCCTGTCTTTCACAAGCACGGGTCTCGCCGCAAATTCCCGGTTTGTAGCCGTCGACAGCAACGGCAATGCATACACCAGCACGGATGGTATCGCCTGGTCAGACGCTATCGCCACCGGCGCGACCGGCCTGAATGCCTTGGTCAGCAGCGGTTTTGGGTATGTCGCGGCAGGAAACGCCGGTGCCACGGTGACATCTTTCTGACAGCGGAGTAAGCGTGTTTGTTGTTCAGGGCGCCTCTAAAAATTCAGAGTTCGCCCAAATGCAAGGCGCGGAAAAAATTTCGTAGCGCCGCATATGGATGATATGTAAGCAAGAAATTTTTTACGCAACGCAGCAGTTGGGATACAACGGAGTTGCTGTGAGGCTAACGAAGCTGTAGAAAAAGTATCTTCATAAGCGCATCCTGCCGTGAACCAAAATAAATATCAAGGTCGAAGTGGTGGACGATATTTTGGAGAA
>Ga0155952_1117_pt1 | contig 19874 bp, 22 predicted proteins | sample RifCSPlowO2_02_FD_107606 | JGI IMG/M metagenome (GOLD analysis project Ga0155952, IMG submission 107606) | Gallionellales bacterium RIFCSPLOWO2_02_FULL_57_47
TCATAAACAGGCGAACCATGAAAACCGTGCAATTTGACTCAGCTTTTTAGGTGAGGCAACGAATCAGGTTTCACTCAGCTTTTTACGTGAGGCAACACGGAAATTGCTTTTGATGCCGAGCGGAATAAATCCCATGCCGCTTGCCACCTGGCATATCGTACTGGGGCGCGTTAATGTGGCAGCGCCCGCACCGTCACTTCGCCCCAATCCTGGCCACGCATCGGAAGACAGCGTGGCGCGGGGTGATGGGGTATGTTCTTCAAGACAGTTGAGCGCGAGGATTTCTTTTCTCGCCCATGTTTTTTCAGCAGACGATTATTTGTTTTCGCTCTCGATGGTGATCAGCGTGATCTCGGGCGGGGCAAACAGGCGTATCGGCGGGCCCCAGGTGCCGGCGCCGCGGTTGACGTACAGCAGGCGTCCATCGGCCAGTTCGGTGAGGCCGGTGCGCACTCCGTAGGCCAGCCGCGTCAAGTAGACGAACGGGAATATCTGGCCGCCATGGATGTGGCCGGAGAGTTGCAGATCAAAGCGTGGCACGGTATCAACCACCGGCTGGTGTTTGAGCAGGACGATGTAGTCATTCGCGGTGGCTGAGGCGAGCGCCTTGCTGGTATCCACCCTGGCGGCCTGATCCGGTGTCAGTATGCTGGGATCATCGACACCCGCCAGGATGATGCCGCCTGCCTTGGCCGATTCGCCGCGCAACACGGTAAAGCCCGCGCTGCGCAGGAAGCGCAGGGAATTATCCAGCCCGACATAGTGTTCGTGATTGCCGATGACGGCGTAAGCGCCAAGTGGTGGAGCGTAGGATTGGAAGTGCCGTGCAAGCGCATCAAGGCTGTCTCCCTGGGCATCGACTATGTCTCCGGTCGCCACGACGATGTCGGGCTTGATCTCGCGCAGTTTGGCGATGACGCGTTCGAGTAACGTATCGCCCATCATGATGCCGAGGTGCAGGTCGGAAACCTGCGCGATGGTGACGCGTCCCGAAGCGAGCTTGGGTGTGGTGATCCTTATTTCTTCAACCTGTAGCTGCCGCGCCTCGATCAATCCGTAGCCCAGTGCGGCGAATGAGAGCAGGCCTGCGGTTCCGAGCGCCATCGTATCGCTCAGCGGCCACTTGAAATGCAGGAGTGCCGCGAGGGCATGGCCGAGATCGAATGCCAGGCCGATGCAGAAAAACAGGAACAGGAATCCCATCCAGGTATAGCTCGCCCAGGCGGTGACGACGGTAGCGCCGTGCCAGCTTTGCCTTTCCATGTACCAGACAATAAACGGGGAGAAGGTCAGGGCTATCCCCGCCAGCGCCAATCCGAACGAATGCGGAAATGCCAGCCACACCTTGCCGAATGCATAGAGATGCATGGAACCGTAAACCAACAACGCCACGCTCATGAAGGTCAGCATTGCCATGCTCCCCGGGGGTTATTTATGGCAGGAAATTAAACGGGTCGTTCCGGGGGGTGCGAACAACACAAATCGTGCATGTTGTCGGCATTATACTGTTCCTCATTCCGTCGGGAGCTTTGCCGCGAAGGATACGATCGAGGTAGACTGCACGGATGGGGCAATGAAGTTTGAGAAGGGTTGAGAAGAAAGGGTTACATGGATAGTGCAAACAGCCAGCAAATACCAAGCCAGCCAGCACCGGCAAAGAAACTGACGCCCAGCGCAATCGCAAACTATCTTGACCAGTATGTCGTCGGTCAGGATGAGGCCAAGAAGACACTCGCCGTGGCGGTGTATTCACACTACCGCAAGATCGGCAAGCAGAGGCAGGGCCGCGTTGAGGGCATCAAGAGCAATATTTTGCTGATCGGACCGACAGGCACTGGCAAGACACTGATGTGTGAAACCCTGTCGCGCATCGTGCGTGTGCCTTTCGTCACCGCCAACGCCACCTCGCTGGCCCAGTCGAAATACGTCAATGAGGAAATCGAGGCATTGATGCTGCGCCTGCTCGACAAGGCGGGCGGTGATGTTGAGAAAGCCCAGCGAGGAATTGTCTTCGTCGACGAGATCGACAAACTGAAATCAACGGCAGGTGAAGAGCGCGGCACCTCTGGAGAACGGGTGCAGCACGCCCTGCTGAAAATCATGGAAGGCGCTGCGGTCAAGCTGGGCAGCTCGCAAGCGATCGACACCACCAACATACTTTTCATTTGCGCGGGAGCGTTTGTCGGCATAGAGGAGATCACCGCCGCAAACCATGCCTACGGCTTCATTTCCGTTGACGAAGGCGACAGCCAGAAAATTCTCGAACGGCTGAATTCGCGCGTGAAACCCACCGATCTGTTCGAATTCGGGCTGATACCGGAATTCGCCGGGCGTTTGCCCATCATTGCCAACCTGCATAACCTGTCCAAGGAGCAGATGGTGAAAATCATGGTCGAGCCCCGCAATTCGATCTACAACCAGTTCCGCGAAATTCTCAGGGACGAGGGCGTCGAGTTGAACATCGAGCAGGAAGTTTTCCGGCAAATCGCCGAGATGGCGTACGAGTACAAAGTGGGAGCCCGCAGTCTGAGGGGGATTTTCGAGGAAATGCTCACACCCGTGCTGTATCAGGTTCCCGACCAGCCGGAGATACGCAAAGTCGTGATCAAGTCACTGTTTGAAGAGGCGACGCTGATTGGCGATCCTGGGAAAAATTAAACGCCACGCTCATGAAGGTCAGCATTGCCATGCTCCCCGGGTTTATCTCAGCCCATAAACTGAATGGGCCAGCATTAAACCCGGCTTGTCCATTAGTCACAATATCCCCTCCCCATTGCAGGGGGAGGGCTAGGGTGGGGGTAGAAACTTGGCATGTGTTACGTTCGATATTTCTACCCCCACATCCCGGGACACGTTACTGATACAACTACTAGCCATTCGACTAGGCGAGCAAACAACACTCGCCAAGTCGCTGGTTATGGCGAAGCCAGCCGTTTGCGGGAGCGGGTGTGAGGCGTCCATTCCCGCCCCGGATGCTTCGCAACGCCGTGTCATGGCCGCCATCCTGACCTTCCACCTGCAAGGGGGAAGGGACTGGTATGGCTCTAACGGACAATCCCGGTTCATAGCAATGGCTTGATGGGCATCGCCTGCCAGAACCTTACCCTGAGGCGCTTGGCGAAGGGTACATATTGATCCGGCAGGTCAATAGCCGCGTTCCAGCTGTTGCCCGGCAGCATGTCTTTTTCTATCGACGTTTCGACAGCGCGCGCCAGCGCTTCGTTCGGGACGATCACTCCGACTTCGGTATTGAGGTTCTCGGAACGCGGGTCGACATTGAATGTGCCGATATAGACGATCCTGGTATCCACCACCATGGTTTTGGCGTGCAGTGCGAAAACGGGTGGTTTTCCGTCCTTCTCCGCGATGCGCTGCGTCACTTGTTTTTGCGTCTCCGGATCGGGCTTGTATTCGTATATCTCCAGTCCCATTTTGAGCAAGTCATTGCGCTGCTGGCGATAGCCGCTGAACGCCTGGAGGTTGTCGGTGGAAGCCAGCGAATTGGTATTGATGCGCACGCGTACGCCGCGCCCGACGGTTTTTTTGAACAGATCCCTGGCATCGTCGGACAGCACCAGATAGGGCGTCTGGATAACGATGCTCTCGCGCGCGCTCTCGACCAGTTGCGCCAGCGCGGCCGTGGTCAGCCCGCCGCCGCCCAGGCTGATCCAGTTCTTGTTCTTGCCCGGAATGTCGCTGATGAAAGTCGCTTCGCCCCAGACCACTTCTTCGGCCAGCCGAGGGAACGAGGTGGGGGCGGCATCAATGGCGGCGTGCACCTCGGGTGCGAAGTTGCCGGGGGCATTTGCGTATTCATGCAGCTCGCGATAGATCCGCTCGATATCTTCATTTTTTACGCGCACATGCTTTTGCATCAGCCCCAGGCCATCGTAGAGCGATTCCACTGCCTCGCACAGTTCGCTGTTCCAGAAGCGCTCGAAGCTCGCTTGCATCGCCTTGACCACCTTGCCCAGCAGCAGCGCATCGCGATCGCGGAAATTGTATTCATGGTTGTAATCGAAATATTCATTCGCCATGTTGCGTCCGCCGGTGATGGCCATCTTGCCGTCGACGATGAAGGTCTTGTCGTGCATCCGCTGGTTGATGCCGCGAAAGTCGGTGGCCGCATTCAGTACCCGTTTGTGCGCCGGCGTGCCGACCGAATGCTTGGGATTGTAGATTCGGATTTCGATGTTCGGGTGCTTTGCCAGTGCAAGCAGGGGCTTATCGGGTGCATCGATGAGCAAGTCGTCCACGATGACGCGTACCTGAACGCCGCGATCCGCAGCACGCAGCAGCGCTTCCGAGGCCAGAATGCCGATATTGTCCGTGCTCCAGATGAAGTATTGCACCTCTATCGTTTGCCGGGCATGGTCAGCCAGCCAGGCACGGGCCAGCAGCGCTTCCATGCCGGTATCCAGTACGTATACTCCGCTCTGTCCCTCATGGGCGGCGATCTGTCCTTCGACAAAGTCCATGGGTGCATCCGGCGCAGCACGACCGGGCGACGGGTGCCATACGCACAGGCTGAAGAGCACAGCAACCAGCAATCGTTTCATTTTCATCCCGGGTTCAGACGGCTTGAATAACCGATGCATGATAGGTCAGGTTGAATCCTGTTGTCAGTAGCGATGTTCATAACTGAGCACCGGCAGCCAGCACGTGCATTGCATGAAGAACGCCCCGTAGCTGGCACCCATTGCGACGAAATCCTGTGGCCCAACCTTCAGCTGGTAGGCCAATGTTGCCTGCAAATCGACAATCCCGATCGCCGAAGAAACGGCAATGCCATTGCCTTCGCGGTTGCCATAATAGACGAGGCCTGCACCGACGAGGGCGGTTCCGAGTCCTGCGGTAACGAAGAAGGCCGTATGGTCGTCAAGCAGGTATTCCCTGGTGACTCCCACGTAGTTCCAGGCTTTCGGCGATCCTATTCCCGCGTTGAACGTCCATGTCTTCGGCTCGGTTGCTGCTGGAGGCGCAGCCGACTCTTCCTGCGCCGGTGAGAGTGCCGGGAAGAGCAGGGCAGCAGTCAGGATGAATTGAATAACGATCTTCATGGTTGTCACCGCTGGCAGGATGGGTATCGTTGCGCTGCAAATTCGATTCCAGATCAATCGTGCACTTTATGCAGGGCTGGCCACCCCCGCCGTATCAAGCCAGTCCCCTGCCTGGCTCAGTACCCCAGTGCCCTCGCGCCCTGATAAAACGCGAAGCTCACCAGCCATGCCAGTGCCAGCGACCAGGCGAGTGACAGCGCGGTGAATTTGAGCAGCTTGGATTCGCTTTGCAGCGTGGCGACGGTGGCGAGGCAGGGGGTGTAGAGCAGCGTGAACAGCATGAAGCTGTAGGCCTGTACCCAGTCGAGTTGTTGCCCGATCGCGCCGCTGAGCGCATCGCCGCTCAGGCCATAAATCACGGCGAGCGCGCCGATGACGATTTCCTTGGCGATGAAACCGAAGATCAGTGCGATGGTGAGCTGTTCGTTGATGCCGACGGGGGCGAAGACGGGTTGAAAGAAGCCGCCTATCATCCCTGCCAGTGTGTCTGCGCTGGCGGGGGCGGCGGACAGCGGCAGGTGGGTGAGCAGCCAGACCAGTATCACGCCGGCGACGATGAATTTGGTGGCGCGGCGCAGGAAGTGCCGCACTTCCAGCCAGCCGCGCAACACCATCTGGCGCAGCGTGGGAAAGCGGTACGGCGGCAGTTCCAGCACGAACGGCTCGTTGTTTTTGAACTGGTGCTTGAATATCAGCGCGGTCAGTATCGCGGCGACGAAGCTGAACAGATACAGGCTGAACACCACTATTGGCGCGGCTTTTGGCGAAAACAGCGCCGCGGTGAAAAAAATGAATACCTGCAGGCGCGCCGAGCACAGCGAGAAAGGAATCACCAGCATCGTGAGCAGGCGCATCGCGCGCGAGCGCATCACGCGCGTGCCCATCAGCGCGGGGACGTTGCAGCCGAAGCCCATCAGCAGCATGACGAAACCGCGTCCGTCCAGCCCCAGGCGCGCCATCAGCGCATCCATCAAAAAGGCGGCGCGCGACAGATAGCCGCTGTCTTCCACCATCGCCATGAAAAGAAAGAACAGGATGATGATCGGTATGAACGCCGCGACAGTGGCCACGCCGTTGTAGATGCCGTCCAGCAGCAGGCCCTGCAGGACTTGCGGCAACCCGCCCAACGCCGGTACCAGTGCCGTCTCGCGCAGCCAGGTGAAGAGTCCGGCGATGCCGGTCTGCAACGGCTGCCCGAACATGAAAATGCCCTGGAATACCAGATACATGACGGCGAAAAAGATCGGCAACCCCAGCCACGGATGCAGCATGACGCGGTCCAGTTTTTCGGTGAGGTTGTCCGACAGCCGCACGGGGACTTGCACGGTGTGCTTCAACACGCGCGCCATTTCCGTTTCGATATGCTGGTCCTGCTCCAATTGGCTGCGCAGTTGTTCCGCCATGCCGGGAGTGGGATAGCGCAGGGCTTTGGTGATGGCTTGCAGTGCTTCCGGATAACCCCTGCCATATTTGGCGCTGATCAGGAAAATCGGCATTTCCAGCAGCGCGGACATTTTTGCCACATTGACGCTGATGCCGAATTTCTTCGCCTCGTCCGACATGTTGAGCAACACCACGATGTTCATGTCGAGTTGCTTGAGTTGCAGCAGCAGACTCATCTGGCGTTCGATTTGTGTGGTGTTGAGGATCACCAGCGCGAGGTCTGGCACGTTGTCGTGAAGGAAGTGGCGCACCACCTGTTCGTCGTCGGAAAAACCGTGCAGGTCATAGATGCCGGGCAGATCGATGATTTCCACCATGTCACCGCCCAGCAGAATCTTGCCGCTGAGCAACTCGACGGTAATGCCGGGCCAGTTGCCGACGCGAGCCGCGCCGCCGGTCATGCGGTTGAACAGCGTGGATTTGCCGGTGTTGGGCATGCCGAGCAGGGCGACTCTTTTCATGTCCCGGAGGCTCCCTGGCAAACCATTATTTTCGCGGCTTCACTTCGCCGCAGCATGACGTCGGTGGTGCCGATACGCACCTGCAGGGGGCCGGAGAAGCTCGCCTTGCGTATCATCTCGATGTGTTTGCCGCTGCGAAAGCCCAGTGCGAGCAGCCGTTGATGCAACGCTTCTTCGGCGTGTATCGAGACGATGGTGGCGGTTTCACCGGGGTGTAACGCGGCAAGGGTGGTCGAGGGCATGAAGGTAGCCGAGTCCTAAAAGTACTGCATTATTCCACAGACCTGCGGATTTTGTCGCGCAGCCGACCCTGCAGGGGAATTGCCTGTGCCTTGACAGGCTGATAGTTGCGCGTAGTATCTCCAAAGGCAACTTTTATCAAGCGGTTCTGTTGTACTGAATCAAAAGGTGATTGCGAATTATTTCAAGGTAGAGCGGCACAGCATGGTTGCCTGTAATACGGCAACTTTCGACTCATCAGCACATGATCTAAGAGGAGAAAAATATGAAAACCTTTAATTGGCGCATGAAATCTTTTCTGACATTATTTCCGATTCTTGTTGCAGCGTTTCTTTACGGTTGTGGAGGGAGCGACACAAGCTCTGCTCCCAGTACAGTCATTAGAGGCACGGTTGCCGCAGGAGCACCGGTGGTCGGCTATGTCTCGGTTCGCGACAGTTCCACCAACACCCAGCCTGTCAGGACCAACATCCCCATTGAGGCGAATGGCAATTATTCCGTGGATGTGGCCGGACTGACCCCTCCTTTTGCATTTCTTGCCAGCGGCACAGTGGGTGGAAGGTCTGTTTCGCTCTATTCTGCGGCTACTTCGGCGGACGTGGGTGGCACGATCAACATCACCCCCTTCACCGATCTGATCATCAGGAATATTGCCGCGACCGCGGTCGACGCGTATCTGGCGGCCCCCAGCGGCATGGCCAGCCTGACAACGGCCGAACTGGACGCGCAGCGCGTGACCTTGACGGCACAGCTGGCGCCGGCCCTGACGGCGATGGGGCTCTCCGGCAGCATAGATTTGTTGCGCGCCACTTTCAACGCAGATAGCACCGGCCTGGACCGGTTCATGGACGTGGTCAAGGTGGACACGACAACACCAGGCGAAGCGACCATTACCAATATTCTGGATGCCGCCAATACGCTGGTCATCGATACGACCGCTGGCACCGCTACCGGCACGCTCGGCACGGCCAATCTGGCATCTTCCGGAACGCCGCTCGATGGCATCCTGCTGACCTTCAACACATTCTCCGGCAAGTTTGCAACCAGTTTGCCCAGCGATGCAGACCCTGACTTGCTCGCCTTGTTCAGCAGTACCTTTAAGGATGATGGACGGAGCAGTTCGGCTTTCCTGACAGAACTCACAACCGACAACACGTTAATCGGCCTGCAATTTACCCATGTCGTGCTGGATTCGATAGACCAGGCTGGAACAACAGCCCAGGTGTATTTCACCCCAGTAATAAATGGAATAAATATTGCAGATGGTGAAACACTGAACTGGCAGATGAAAAAGGATGCTGTCACTGGTATCTGGCAGGCTGATGGGAATCAGCGCATCGCACGTGTGAATGTTGCTGCAATTGCTGAAAAAATTACCTGTAACCCGGCGGCCGCTGCCTGCAACACAACCACCGGTAATCGCACCGGTCTCCACTTCGAGATCAATAATGATGCGATGCAGGCTATCGGGTCGGCAGTGGTGACGGGTCCCAGCCTTCCTGCCGGGGGTGTAACGTTGACCGCGCAGGTTAACCAGACATGGTTCAACATAACCACAACCAACCCTAATTGTGATCAGATGGGTGGCGGCTCATTGCCTGTATGCAACAACAACTGGCTCATGACGGATACTGAAATCGGGGCAGTACTTCCTAACAGCATCTACACCATGAAGCTGTACGACAACTCTCAGGCACCTGTTTTACTGGCAACTTATACATTGGTGGTTCCCGTTGCGCCGATGCTCAATACTGCTCTGGCTGCTTTTGTCTTCCCCTCGATAAGTGGCATGGTAGATCTGGCGGGCATGGGTGCAGCTACCCTGGCACCTTCCTGGAGCATACCGGCCGGGCTATCGGCGAGTTACCTCGACGTGTATGTGTGGCAGACGGGAACGAACGCGAACCAGAGTGTTGAGCAGAATAATTTAACATCATCTTCGGGTACGGCATCATTGGTTTTCACGGCACCTCCCAATAGCGGTACTTGGTCTGGTGGGGGATACTCAATAAGTGCGCGGGATCAATATGGCAGGGAAGTGACTACCCGTTATCAATAACCGGCAATCACGTGTACGCATCATTCAAAGCGGCCCATCGGGCCGCTTTTTTTGAACTGGCATCAGCGGAAGCGCAAGTTTCAACAGGCTGTTTAACACAGTTTGTAAGTTAAATACCCGGTAAAACAAGCTGGGGGTATTACAAAATCTAGCCAACCAGAATTTAAGGAGAGCAAAATGCGTTCAGTCGGAATTTTTGAAGTAAAAACCAAGCTTTCTGAGCTGTTAAGATCGGGCGAGCCTATTGAAATTACCAGCCATAAGAAAAGTGTCGCGGTGCTTTACCCTAAGGCTGCAACACGGAGTTTGGCGCAGGTGAAGCGGGATATTAAAGCCATCAATCAGGCTGACCAGCAGGATAATACTGCCGATATGGGTGATTATGTATGACACTGTTGAAGCGTGGTGATATTGTGCTGTGTGCAGATGGTAGAGGTGATTACACCAGCAGGCCTCGCCCTGTGGTGATTGTGCAAAATTCCGATTATTTGGATGGTTTGGAAAGCGTGACGATTTGCCCAATGACCAGTGCATTAAGTGCAGCGAGTGTCAGGGTTCGGATCAAGGCGAATGCTGCAACTGGCATAAAAGAGCCGTCCGATGTTGAGACCGATAAAATTACCACTGTCCGCGTTTCAAGGCTGTCAACCAAAGTGGGTGAAATTGCTGACAAAGAGTTGGTTAAAATCAATCACGCACTCCGCATTTGGCTGGATTTGTAAACCTTATCTATGCCGCCTCCTTACGTGTGCTTTAGAAGCCGCGCTCGGTCTTAATTCAGGTAAAATGCGCGCTTTGATTTTCAGCGCAGAGAAAAATGATTACAGGAAGCATTGTTGCCATCGTTACTCCGATGCACGAGGACGGCAGCCTAGATGTGGCGGCGTTCCGCGCGTTGATCGATTTCCACATCGAGCAGGGTACCGACGGTATCGTGGTGGTCGGCACGACCGGCGAATCGCCTACCGTGGATGTGGAAGAGCACGAATTATTGATTGCCGAGGCGGTGAAGCACGCCGCCGGGCGGATTCCCGTGATCGCCGGGACTGGTGCGAATTCCACCCGGGAAGCCATCGGGCTGGCCACCTTTGCGAAAAAGGCCGGCGCGGATGCTTCGCTGTCGGTCGTCCCCTATTACAACAAGCCGACGCAGGAAGGGATGTACCTGCACTTCAAGGCCATCGCCGAAGCGGTGGATATGCCGCACATTCTGTACAACGTGCCGGGGCGCACCGTTGCCGACATGGCCAACGATACCGTGCTGCGCCTGGCGCAGATTCCCAACATCGTCGGTATCAAGGATGCGACCGGCAACATCGAGCGCGGCAGCGATCTGCTGCAGCGCGCGGCGTTATTGAAGCGCGCTCACGGGGACTTTGCGATCTACAGCGGCGACGATGCCAGCACGCTGGCGCTGATGCTGCTCGGTGGGCACGGCACGATTTCGGTGACGGCCAACGTCGCTCCCAAACTGATGCATGAAATGTGCGCGGCAGCGTTGAACGGGGAAGTGGCCAGGGCGCGCGAAATCAATTTCCGCTTGCTTGGTTTGCACCGCAATCTGTTCGTCGAAGCCAACCCGATTCCGGTGAAGTGGGCCGTGGCGCGCATGGGCAGGATAAAGAACAATCTGCGCTTGCCGCTTACGCCCTTGTCACAAGGCGCACACGCGGTGGTCGAGGCAGCGATGCGTCAGGCCGGCGCACTCACAAAATAACAGTATTGTCGAAGAGAGAAACTGATGAAAGTTTTGCAGATTGTCATTTCCGGAGTAGTGCTGGTTTCCCTGGCAGGTTGCAGCGCGATTGGACCGGACAGACGCGTTGATTACGGGGCTGGAGCGAAGCAGTTGCCGAATCTGGAAGTGCCCCCCGACCTGACTGCTCCGGGCAGCGATGAGCGATACAAGTTGCCGCAGGACGATGCCGGAACTGTCGCCACCTTTTCCGATTACAGCAAGGGCGGCATTGCCCGGGGCGGTGATGCCGGTGCGGTGTTGCCAGCGGTGCCGGGAGTGCGCCTGGAGCGCAACGGTGCGCAGCGCTGGCTGGTGGTGAAGGACTCGCCAGAAAACGTCTGGTCAGCCGTCAAGGCTTTCCTGCTGGAGCTTGGCCTGACCATCAAGAGCGAGGAGCAGGCTGCGGGTGTGATGGAAACCGATTGGGCAGAAAATCGCGCAAAAATTCCGCAGAGCACGATTCGAAATGTGATTGGTAAAGTGTTCGACAAGGCAAATACGCCCGGAGAGCGCGACCAATATCTAGCGCGCCTGGAGCGCGGCAAGGACGGGGAGAGTACCGAGGTGTACATCACTCACCGCGGCATGGCACAGGCGCTTGCTGCTGACACGAATACTTTGCAATGGCAATTGCGCGTTAATGAGCCGGAGCTGGAGGCGATCATGTTGCAGCGCCTGATGGTGCGTTTCGGCGCCGGCGAAGATCAGGCTGCGAGCGCGGTTGCGGCGGCCAGCGCGGCGCCAGTTGTTCCCGAACCGGCAGGCACGGCCAGCCTGCGTGAGGTTCCCGATGGTGGCGTCATCATTGCGATGAACGATGCGTTCGACAGGTCGTGGCGCAAAGTAGGGCTGGCTATCGAGAGTGCGGGTCTGGCGGTAGAAGACAGGAATCGTGAAAAGGGCATCTACTTCCTGCGCCCGGTAAAGGTCGAGAGAAGCTGGCTGGACAAACTGATGTTCTGGAAAAGCAGCGAGGATACCGAACACCAGTACCGTGTGAATGTCAAAGATGGCGGCGCAATGTGCGAGGTGTCGGTCACCGATCAGAACGGTGCCAGCAGTACGGTAACCAAACAGATGGTTGAGGCGATTTACAAGCACATCAATCAATAATTCAGTGAGGTAACCCCTGCTTTGCCGGGGGACTCCGTTAGGTTTGACCGTTTCGGCGGTCATTAACGAGTAACGCTAAAACTTAGCTACATTATTCCCTCACCCTTGCAGGGGGAGGGTTAGGGTGGGGGTAGAAATTCAAGCACGGATGCAGTCAAAAGTTTGTACCCCCACATCCCGCGACACGTTACTGATAGAACTACTAGCCATTCGACTAGTCGAGCAAACAACGCTCGCCAAGTCGCTGGTTATGGCGTAGCCAGCCGCTTGCGGGAGCGGGTGTGAGGCGGCCATTCCCGCCCCGGATGCTTCGCAACGCCGTGTCATGGCCGCCATCCCAACCTTCCCCCCGGTAGGGGGAAGGAGTGGAAACCAGCCGCCTTGGGCGGCTCATGGTTTTATCAGCGCCTTTGAGGCGCTCACCCAATAAGCCTCCGGCTTTGCCGGAGGTAATTTAACTGCGACCCCTTAATGACCATGCGGTTTGCATCACTTGGAAGCGGCAGCGAAGGTAACGCGCTGCTGGTCGCATCCGGTCAGTCGCTGGTGTTGATGGACTGCGGCTTTGGATTGCAGGACGCCACTAGGCGAATGGAGCGTCTGGGCGTCTCTCCCGTGCAGTTGAACGGCATAGTCGTGACGCATGAGCACGGCGACCACATCAGCGGTGTGGTGCGATTGGCGCGCAAATTCAATTTGCCGGTCTGGCTGACACACGGCACGTTGCACAGCCAGCTTAAGGCATTTGCCGGTATGGCTGACCTTCATGAAATCGATCCCCACCGGACGTTTGCCATTGGCGAGATCGAGGTTATCCCCTATCCGGTCCCGCACGATGCAGCCGAGCCGGTGCAATACGTGTTCAGCGATGGTGCGCGGCGACTGGGTGTATTGACCGATACCGGATGCAGCACGGCGCATATCGAACAGACACTGAGCGGCTGTCACGCGCTGGTTCTGGAATGCAACCATGACAGTGACATGCTGGCGAAGGGCGATTATCCATACTTCCTCAAACAGCGTGTGGGCGGTCGCTTCGGGCATCTGAACAATCAGGATGCCGCCGGCATCCTGAGCCGGCTGGATGCGAGCCGTTTGCAGCATCTGGTTGCCGCGCACCTGAGCCGCAAGAACAACACGGCGGCACTCGCAGTGCAGGCATTGAGTTGCGCGCTGAATTGCGAAGCGAGCTGGGTGGGGGTGGCGACGCAGGAGGAGGGATTTGCCTGGCGTGAAATTACCTGAAGATCGGGATGGTGGAAACAATAAAGCCGGCTTGCGCCGGCTATATTGTTGCCTGAAGCCAGATGCTTACTTCGCGGCAGCAGCAGGAGCAGCTTCAGTTGCAGGAGCAGCAACCGGAGCAGAAGCAGCTTCAACTGCAGGAGCAGGTGCAACTTCAACTACAGGAGCCGGAGCAGCAGCAGGTGTTTCAGCAGCTTTTTCACCACAGGCGGTCAAAGCAAGAGCCAACAGGGCAGCAACAAGTGCGGAGAGTTTCATTATAATTTCCTTGGGAGTTTAAGTTGGCGTGTGTAGTGTTGTTCCCTGATTTTGCATGAACCCAAAACCAAAGGCGGCGCATTCTAGCATTCGCCTATATAAAATCCAGCGGCTTGGCAACTATTTTTTTACAGCCCCAGTTTTGTGACGGATACAGCCGGGCGGGAAACAGACCACATTTCCATAAAGCGCGATTTCAGGGCGCGTGCATTTTCCGGATCATTTTGCGCCAGGATGCCGCGCGGATCGTCAAAGTGAAAGCGGCGCACATAATTCGCCTCATCCGCGACGGAGAACGGCTCCGAGATGTATTGCAGACTTTTTGGTGTCTGATAGATGAACATGCTGGTGCCGAATTGGTGAAGCAGCGACAACATGCGCGGGCATAGCGTGGATAAATAATGCGTGTCATGCGCCAGCATGAACAGCCGGTGGGCAGGGTTGACGAGCAGAAAATTGCGCAGTGTCGTATAGCGCGCTTCGGTGTTGAATCCCAACCCGTCATAATTTTTCTCGAATATATACAAATCGCGCCGGGCCAGTTTGCATAGTGTATCCAGCGCAGCGACATAGTCCACGATGCCGTCCAGCCTGGTGTGCTGCAAAGTGCCGTCATTCATGATGCGCTCCTGAAGTTTGGATAGGAGTAATATAACCGCCCGGATACCGCTGGCAGCGCAGTTTGCCTGTCCGGTTAGCGTAATACACCGGGGTTTGCAATTCGCGGGCATCTGTAACAGCAATTTATTCCGGCAGTTGCTCGGGAATTCATTGGCGGCCGGTACGCTGTACAACACCCCGATGGTTTAAACGCAGCAGATTATAGCCGTCTCATGTACAGTCTGGTCACAGTAAAAATTTTTTTACTACAACTGAAAAGTGTTTAAAATACACCGCAGGGAGAAACATCAATGCCGTCTGTACAGCTTACTACCGGAATGGAAGCGCCGCACTTTGAGTTGCCGGATGCCGATATGGAAACCTTTGCTCTCACGTCGCTGCAGGGCAGAAAGAACGTGGTGCTGTATTTCTATCCCAAGGATGACACGCCGGGTTGCACGATGGAAGCCAATGAGTTCAGTGAGCTCGATGACGAATTCGCCAAATTGGACACTGTCGTGGTAGGGATCAGCCGTGATGATTGTTTGAGCCATGCGTCGTTTCGCGACAAGCACGGGCTGTCGGTATTGCTGCTTTCCGACCATGATGCGCGCGTCAGTAAACGCTATGGGGTGATGTGTGAAAAGGAAGTGGACGGTCACAAAAAACACGTCATTCAACGCTCTACGTTCGTAATCAACAAACTGGGCAAGTTGCTTCACGCGAGGTACGGTGTCCACGCGCACGGACATGCGCAGGAAATACTTAATTTGATAAAGGAAATGAAATGAAAATTGCCAAAGATACGGTTGTTTCGCTACGCTATGAATTGTTCGATTCGACCGGTGATTTGCTGGAAAAAGTCGATGAGCAAATCAGTTACCTGCATGGCGGCTACGATGGCATTTTCCCGCTGGTCGAAGAAGCGCTGCACGGCAAAAACGTTGGCGACCAATGCAGTGTCACGCTGCAACCGGATGATGCATTCGGCGAGTACGACCATAATCTGGTGGAAGTCGAGTCGCGCACCTCATTCCCGCAAGAAGTGACAGTCGGCATGCAATTTGAGGGTGGCCCGGAAGGCACTGAGGATGACGATTTTCTGCTCTTCACCGTGGTTGAGGTGACTGAAGAGGAGGTGACGGTGGACGGCAATCACCCACTGGCCGGAAAGACGCTGACTTTTAACTGCACCGTGACGGGCGTGCGCCCTGCGACCGCAGAAGAGCTGGAGCATGGGCACGTGCACGATGAGGGCGGTCACCTCCACTAAAAAACCTCTGCAAAACTGCTGCGCTCGCTGATACGGCGTTAAAAAATAGCTCAAAATCCTCATGTGCTTAATGCACATTCCGGTTTCTCGCCATTTTTTGCCTTGTCTCAGCTTCGCTCGCTACGTTGTGCAGAGGTTTTTGGGCTGGGTAGGGTGCGTTCCACGCACCAGACTACAACTCAAGTTTTCCGGCCAACCAGTTCGTTACCTGCTCCGCACCTGTTGGAATAACCGGTTCGGGTCGCGGGGCGTTCCAGATGCCTTCCAGCAAATCTTCAATATTTCCCCGTTCCAGATCATCGCGCGACGCTTCGCGGCACAGGCCGTGTTGTCGCAGCCATGCGATCAAGGCAGGCGACTCCGGCCAGTCGGCGCGGCTGACATACAACACCGGCACGCCGCTGCATGCGGCCTCGACGAAGCTGCCGTAGCCCGGCTTGCAGATCAGCGCATCGCTGCTGGCGAGCAGGTCGCTGAAACTCATCTGCATGGATTCGAGCACGATGGCATCGGGATGCTCAACCTTCCAGTTTTGCTGCACCAGCCAGCGCACGCCGTCGATGCGCGGCCAGCGTTCGATAGGCAGGCGGCCGGCGATACCGCCCAGGCTGACCAGCACCAGCTTTTCGCCGGGTGCAAGTTTCAGGCGGCGGTTAAGTACGTCGCGGCGGTCATTGCCGGCAGCGGCAATAGGCGCGACCTGGACGAGGTTGGGCAAATCACTCATCGCCATGCCGGGCGTGGCGCGGAGGAAAGCGTCGGCGCTGGCGTAACAGGTATGCATCTGCGCAGCGATGGCATCATCGCCGCAATAGTGGCGATAGATGTCCGCCCAGTTCAGCGAACACAGCGCGGCATTCGCAATGGCTGCCCGCTGCGCGCCCGCCAGCGGCAGGTAGCCGACGTTGGACAACACCATATCCGCACCGAGATCGCGCAACAGGCGTGCTTCCTCCGCGATGCGCGCATCCCAGTCTGCATGGAAGGCGCGATAAGCCGCGCGGCTGTCCCCGACGTGAATGTCCAGCGCCGAAGACATCATCATGCCGATGTCGCCCTCGCTGGGCAGGTGGGCAAACGGCGCATGGATGCGCGAACGCAAATGGGCAAGCGGCACGGCGGAGCGCACCGTGAGGTGCAGTCGCTGCATACGCACATGCAACGCATCCAGAATCGGCGCGGTTTGTGCGACATGGCCAAACCCGTGGCCGGAGATGGAAACGACGAGATGGGGCATAGATTGCTTTCTCATAATTGCGGATAACTGATTGTATTGGTCTCAAATCGCGCAACTCTCCGTTTCGCGCAGTTGCTCCAGATACTCCTCAACCCGTTGATTCAGCGTCTCCGGTGCGCTGACGATGTCGTGTGACAGCGAGAACAGCGGATACGAGCGCCAATCGAACACGCGATACTTCTCCACCATCCGCAAGGTATGCACCCCCTCGCCGGAGATGTTCGACCACTCGCCGCGTACCAGCTTGCGGCCGAGTTCATGGTGATGCGAACCCTCGCTGGTGGCCGTCGTCAGCAGGTCGCCCAGCCCGGCATAGCTGTAAGGCGTGTGCGCCTGCCCGCCGAATGACTGCACGATGCCGGACAGCTCCGCGATCGAGGCGACCATCAAATGTCCGCGCATGTTGTCGCCCAGCTGCAGCTCATCCGCCACGCCGAACAGGATGGCATACACATTCTTCAGGATCACCGACCAGCTCCTGCCGTGCATGTCCGATGCCTGCTGGCACACCAGCGTACTGCCCCGGAACAGGCTGCGTATCACCACAAAATCCGCCGCGTCCGACAACACCGCATCGGCAAAGCCATGCCGACCCGCCCTGAGCTCCTCAGAGATCATCGGCCCATACACCACCCCGTAGTGATGCTTGTTGCCGAACACGCTGTCGAACACCTGCGCTGCCGTCCGTCCCGATTCATCCAGTCCCTTCGCAATGGAAAGGCACACACTGCCCTTCGCGAGATAAGGCGCGATGCGGCTGGCGATTTCATGGTGCGGATTCACCGGCAGGCAGAACAAAATCACCTGCGACTCGGCCACCTCATCCTCCAGCGTCGCATGGCTGCCCTTCACCACCTCGCCCATGTTCCAGATGCGCACATCGTGCCGCGCCGCCAGCAGATACTCCATGGCATGCCCCATCTCACCATAGCCCAGAATCAATACGCGTTGTTTCATACATACACCTCGTTTAGATAGATGGACGATACCCTAAACTGAAAAAGTCCGCGAATGCGTGCCAGCTCAACGTGACCGCTTTGGCTCGCAAGCGGTTGCCGGGCAACATGCTATACTTTTTCAAAGCTTGAATGCGGCTATGCCTTGCATGTCGCGTGAGTTCCCTTAACTTTTTCATGATCCCAGGAGGTCTGCTATGGCAAACGCGGATGAGACGACGATCAGGCTCCGCGCTTATTCCGACAACGCCGAGCGCATAGTTCCGCAGAACAACCTCACCGAAGCTCAGAACAATGCGTTGGAACTGGTAAAGAAAACCGCTCAGCTAGAAGAGGAGAAGAAAAAGTCGCTCGAATACCTGAAGACAATTGAACAGCTACGGGAATGCCTCAAACAGGAACAGGCAAAAACAGCCGAGATGTCAGAGAAGATAGCCGGGCTGGAAGCTAAAGTAAAAGAATCGGTCGGGCTGGAGGCCAAAGCAAAGGAATTCGCCGAACTGGAAGCCAAAGTCAAAGAATTGACCGAAGTGCTCGGCAAGATTTCAGGTATCGCTGCTGCGGGGAAAATGGATTAACAACGCCTGATCTTGTTAGCTGCGAACATATTGCGAAGCTGATCAGTTTAGTTCCCTTAATTAATTCGAAGCCCGCAGATGCGGGCTTCGATTGATGCTCAAAAATAATTTGAGCCAGGGACAGTTGGTATGGGACTATTCGTCTCGTTCGATTCTCGGGACTGGCCGAAATTACAACCCCACCATCGTTGCAGCCGGATCGAGTTTACGCACCATTTGCAGTAACTCCATCCCCTCAACTGCATCCGGATCGTATTTCACCACCAGCGAATGGGGGTGTGGATGATGGTCGAATTCCGCACAATCAACTCCAATATGCCCCATCAATTTTTTCTCCAGGTCCGTTCTTGCCTGTGCATCCAACTCCGTGTGCACATGAATTACCATATCCGCAGTGTTCATGATCGTCTCCTTCATTTGGTGAAAGAATAAGATAGACAAATAAGACATCGCCACATCCAGACGGTTCATTGTAGGCTTCTGAATCAGGAATTCAAGCAGGCGGACAGCAGGCGGAATGCAAGCGAATCGGGTGGGCCGCTGGAATGCGTTTGGACACGGATGCTCAGTACGTGAAGACAGTAGACGCTTTGTACTGTCTATGAGAAGAAATGCGAAACTGACCATTTTAGCCTTTTAGCCAGACCCTTTTTGCTCATGAGTCCATTGCGAATTTACTACTTCACAAATACGCGCAATGCGCATACCATGCGCACATGGAGGTTTCCCATGAAATCAATGCAAAGCAATCAAGCACGTAAGCGCCCGGTCAACCTGACGCTCAACGAAGAACTGGTTACTCAGGCTAAAGGAATGACCAACAACCTGTCCGGCGTGGTCGAGCAGCTACTGGCCGATTACGTGATGAAGCAGAACAACGCACGGCAAGAAAAAGCGCATCACGCCGACGTCGCGGCAAAAGCGTGGAATACCTTCAACGAACGCTCCGGTTCATTTGCCGACGAACACTCCACACTGTAATGGCGCAGTTCGACGTTCACCGGAATATCGGAAAGCAGCGGGAAGCCATTCCCTACGTCGTCGTTCAATCTTCCCTGTTCGACAGCTACCGCCGCCGAGTCGTGATTCCTTTGGTACGGCGCAGCAATCTTGAAAACGCCACAGCGCTGGTAGGTTCGCCGCTCAATCCGGCTTTCAACATCGAAGGAATAGCAGTGGTGCTGCACCCGCTGGAAATCGTATCCGTCGCCACCGATCAGCTAGGCGAAAAGGTGGCCACACTTGCGCAAGAAGGCGACCGCATCACCGGCGCGATGAATGAGTTGTTGACGCGGGCTTGGGCGTAATGGCTCAAGAAACCGTGGTGCGTCCCCGATTATTCTGATGGCCGCCTCGTCGATGCGTCGGAGAGGTAGACGACGACCGTGAATCCATTGAGCAAAGTGAGTAATGCTGCGAATGCAATTGGCAAACGTAGTCGCCGCATAGCCGCAGTCCGTCAGGTACTGCTTGTACGCATCAACGTGAGGCGCGAGGGGCCCCTTGGCGAGCCAGTCGATGCAGGTGTGTTGAGAGGATTGTGTGTTTCCCATGATGGTCTCCTTAGAAGTGGGACCATCACTGCACTCTACTGCGGAAACTATGTCTAGATA
>Ga0155952_1109_pt1 | contig 19634 bp, 23 predicted proteins | sample RifCSPlowO2_02_FD_107606 | JGI IMG/M metagenome (GOLD analysis project Ga0155952, IMG submission 107606) | Gallionellales bacterium RIFCSPLOWO2_02_FULL_57_47
GGCGAAACAACTCAGGAGCGATGCAGATTAACACCGGAGCCAGTCTGCACCGCGAGGAAATCAAAAGCGGGCTCGCAATCTAGGAATGATGACTTTAACGACGAAAGGGAAAATCATGGATGAAATCAGAATCAGCTTGGAACGCATGCGCGAACTTGCGCAAAACCGAAATATGGCCCAAGTATTCAAAGAAGGCCGCTGGAAGTACACCACACCGCCACGCTTGAAACAAACAACAACGAAAGGAAAATAATCATGAGCAAAAAAACAACAGATCCACAACAGATGCTTTACGACAATCCAGCCTTGAATAAAAGCAAAGCCAAAAAACCAGCTGCGCCCTTTTCCGCGCCAATCTCGGAAGTTCACCTGGTCCCGCTGGACCTGATCGACACACCCGAGCAGATCCGCAAGGAGTTCGACCAGGAAAGCATCGACCACCTGGCAAAAGACATCGAGGCGCGCGGACTTCTGCAACCGATCCTGCTGAACCCGCACGGCGAGCGCTTCCAGCTCATCGCCGGCGAGCGACGGCTGCGCGCCGTCAAGCTCAACGGCGCAGCCGGCATCCCGGCGCTGATCGTCAAGACCACGACTGAAGAAGCGATGCTGATGCAACTGGCCGAGAACATCCAGCGCGAAGAATTAACCCTGGAAGAAGAATGCGAAGCTGTTTGCAAGCTCTATGAGTCGCTGGGCAGCCTGGCTAAAGTCGCTGAAACGGTAAAAAAATCGGTTCCCTGGTGTAGCAAGCGGTATGCGATGAGCCAGAACGATTTATGCTGGATGGCACACGACCTGCTGGAAAAAGGAATTACCGAAGATATCGACTTGCTTAAAGCCTTAACCACACTAGAGCCCCTCATTCGCTACAGTGAAATGCAAGAATGGATTAAAAAGATCAAGGAAGGAGAGGCAGGAAGAAAGGATATCCGCGAAGCATTGAAGCTGGCCAAAGACAAAGCCAAAGAAGAAAAAACGGCACGAGAAGCCAAGAACGATGAACTTTCGCATGCGAAACCAAAAGAACCGCCCCCTCCTCCGCCCTGGGAAATTGATGATGCAATGGAGAATCTTTCCCAGGCATTGAACTATTCCGATAATGAGCTAAGTGCGATCGACCTGCTGAACACCTGGACGAACGAACAGCGTTCACAGGTAATTGACAAATTAACAGCAGCACGAAGCCTAGGCAGCTCAGAAAAAGGATTTAAAACAATTTCGCATTTAATCATGCACGGATTTTATAAAACGCCCTATATCGACATTGAGCTGGCCGCGATGGTGTGGGGATTCGGAAATCAGCTCTTTGACATCGATGCGTTCCTGGCGCAGTTGCAATGCCCAAGGGAAACAGCTTAAACTTGACCAACTTTGAAAGGAAAACCATGAGCGCAGTTTCGTTTGATACGTTGAAATTCGTTAAAACACTGGAAGCCAGCGGTATCGATAACAAACAGGCGGAGGCTATCGCCAACGCATACCGGGATGCGTCAGCAGACCAGGAGCTGGTCACAAAAAAGGACCTGCAAATAGAATTGGCGCCGATCAAGGCAGATATGCAGATCATAAAGTGGATGAACGGCCTGATGCTGGGCGGAATCGTTGCACTGATCCTTAAAGCATTTTTCTGAAACAAAAAACAGAAAACAAGAAGCCCTCTTCGGAGGGCTTTTTGTTGTCCACAGTTTCTGTTGATAAGGTTGTTAATTCAACTACGCGGAATGAATACAGAAGCGGCTTTGATTAGCGATGCTGAAAAATTAGACCACAACTTCAAATGCGTTCTGCTTCGACAAAAACCAGAATTTCAGTATCGCCCTGATTCGACTGATTGCCAATTTCAAAACCAAAAAAACGGCTTTGCGTCTGATCAGTTTTCGATTCATTCAGCCCGGCAAATATAACCACCTCACCCGGCTTGATCGACAGCTTGGAATTAACAGTACGCTTTAACAGCGTAGGAGAATTGTTAACGCCGGTCGTGGTAGAAATGAAGCTTGACAGCTCCTGCGAAATGTCCAGATCGATGACGCTATCGCGAACTTCCGGCGTAACCATCAAAATCACGCCGGATTGCCGATAATCCACGGACTGCACAGGATTGCCGTTTTTGTCAAGTGTAGCCTGGCCAAGCACCGGCACATCCTGGCCCACCGAGAAACGCGCCTGCGCTCCCGATCTGACACGCACCATCGGCCTTGATATTGTCTTAAAACGCGAATCCTGGTCAAGCAACGACAGCACCACATCCAGACCGCCGTTTACATAACCGAGCGTATTGCTCCCGACGATAGCCCCGCCGATGGAAGCATTGACGTTGACAGAGCCATTCAACAACCGGGAAGCCACCTTTAAGGCGCCACCCTCACCCTGCTTGATACCAACCTCATAAACCGCCGCCTTAAGCACCACTTCCCCTTGTGCCGTGTCCAAATCGCCCAAAAGCTTAGTTACCTTAAGCACATCTTTGGTTTTTACCGAAAGAACAACCTGGTCACTATCGGGCATTGCCTGTACAGGTTTTGAACGTGGCACCGGCGCAGGATTTTGACCCTCCGCCCCCTGATCTTGTGGCTGTGAAACAAATCTCTGAAACTCACGCTTGACGATCGGGCGCGCATCGGTCACATGAACCACGATGTCGGACAGATAGCGCGGAGAACGATACTTTGGCAAATAAATCAAAATTTCCTCATCTGACTTTATTTCCTTGCTTTGAATAAATACCACGCCGTGACGTTCGGAAATCTCAAAGCCACGATTGCCGCTTAGCTCATCCATTAGCCCTTGAATCTGGCCCTTTTTAAGATGTTTCCAGCTCACTGACACCGCTTCTGGCGCATCGATTAAATCAGTGTCCAGCGTATAATTTTTTTTGAGGATATCGCCATAAACCACCCGCGCCAGATCGGAAAAGCGCACGTTGTCCAGAGAGACCGTGTAGTCCGCAGCAAAAGCACCCGTCGATGCCAGGACAAAAAGCAGACAGATTGACCGCATCATTTTCTATACCCTCGATTCTGTTTGTGGAAATTTCCGCTAAACGATGTCGCCGTGCCACCCTCTGGAAGTGAAACAGATAAATCACGACCCATGATTCTAAAATTATGCGGATTGCGCAAATATCGTAACTGGCCGCCCTCCCCTTCAAGGCTAACCATTAGGACATAATCATCAAAAAACCAGCCGACAACACGCCAGGCCTGCACCACATCCGGCACATGCGCAGCCTGATCGGTAACACCAACCTGCACCGCTTTGCCAGTCACCGCTTTTTCTGCCTGAACTTGCTGCGGATTAATTTTGCCCGTAATGTTTTTATAGCTAGACCAGGTTAAAAATACGCCCAGCGGCAATACAACCATAAGCACCTTTGCAGCCATCGGCAAGCTGTGCTTGTGCTTAGTGTGTACATCCGCAGACTTGTAGAGCCCAAAGATATGCCTGGGCAATTTGTAGCGCGATTTAGCCGCAGTATCCCGGCTCGTTTTGCTCTCAATGTCGCCCACTTCCGGCCACTCATATTTGTAACGACCAAAAGGCGTATCACGCAACGCAATATGTTTACCGCAAAGCGCGCGAACGTTCGAATCAACCAAGCCAGGACGCTGACTAACCAGCCAAATATCGAGACCTTGATGCCGGTGAACTTCCAACGCCGCAACATGATCAGGAACCGCCGAGCCGGCAGGCCGCGGACGGAAATGCCGCTGCGCCTCATCGATCACCAACAGCGCCCCTTTGTGCGACTCATAAGGAACCGACCCTGCCACCTGGCCATGCTCATCAAATACCAGACGATGCAACACCTCATCCTTATCCATAACCACTTCAGGATTAGGAATCCAGTTTTCGTTGCCATTGCCATCATTCTCCTCTTGATCTTGTTCGGAACAATTCTCGAAAGACCTTCCATTTGTACCACCCATCACCAACGATTGAGCCGTACACTTATATTGATCAATGTGTAACCAGGTCCCTTTTTGCCACTCTGTTATTTTGCCGGCGCGATAATGCTCAATCTTCAAATCAACAATGTTGTCGACAAAAATAATGCGGCCGGTAGCCGCAATCTTTTCAAGCTCAGAAACAATAAATGCTGTTTTACCCGTACCGGGCACACCAGTGATTAACGTTATCGGCATTACAGCACCCTGCCAATTTTTGAAAGTGCCACCATGCCAATGCGCGCAGCCATCGCCCCCAATAAAATCCCGATTGTTTGACCCACTCCCGCGAGATCGGCAAGCTGCATCGCCGCACCGTGCATCTGACCATAATTCGAGATTACCAAATTACGCGCCGAATCGAATGCCGCCTGCAAGCCGACATAAGTGACTGTGCCAAGCCCCAACGCCAGAAGAACACGAGTAACAATCGGCCCAATCGAAGCCGCCAGAAAAGCACCAAACAGAGAAAACATAATTACCCCGCTTTAAAGCCACCGATTAAAAGGCCGGCAGCAGACAACCAGGCAAACGCTAACAATATCGGCCTGATACCATCGGCAAAGTTGCAGTACGTTGTCCAGTCAAAATAATGACTCTCACCATGAAGAACCATTAAGGAAGGCACAGGACACGAACCAGCAGACCCGACCGCAAATGGTTCAATCGCAACATTGATACTATTTGAGCCGACAACAACCGGGCTCACGCTGCCGAAATCTGACTTGCCCAACATATCAGAAATGCCTTTAAGCGTACTTTCGGTCGCGCCACCCGTCGACGTCCCAGTACTTCCCGCAGCACTCACAGCCCCGCTCACTGTACCGCCTGCTTGAACATAACTTGTTGCTGTTACCCCCGCCGCCTGGGCTTGTGCAACACTACCGCCTGATAAAATAACATTTGACGCAGCAGTCGCCGCCGCTTGTTGCACAGATATGGAAGCCCCTGTTTTAGCCGCTTCATACGCGGCCAATCCCGCCGCTTGTTGCGCAGCCAACGTTTCCGTATTGTGCGCAATCATTGCATCAATAGCCGATTGAGTAATCTGCTGACCAAACAAAGGAGTCGCACCCTCGCGCGCAGCTTGCTCCGCCAAAAACGCCGCGTATTGCGCACTGATTGTCACTAATCCTAAATCAGTTGCTACTTGATAAGCTCCAGCACCAGCAATTGCAATATACAAAGGTTCTGATTCAGGGGGAGCCTGATCTACCTGGTCAAGCTCAACAGGCGCGATCAGTTCTAAAGGAAGAATCTGCCCCCCGGAAAGATTGCAACGCTGCAAAACAGCATCCCAGGTGCCGATCTGGCCAGCACCAGCAGCAAATGCAGTACACGCTGCCGCAGGATCACCACCAGACGGAATACTACCCGCGTAATAGCTAGGTGTTCCAGCAGTGAACGCATCAGCCGCCGCCTGCGCCGGCGTACCGCCCGCTTGAATAATAGTCGCCGCCAAATGACCAACAGATAGAGCAATCTCATCAGACCGCCCCGCCGCATTCGCAGCAAGTGCAGCATCGCGCGCAGACTCCGCCGCAGCTTGTGTGTAACCGTCAGCTATCGCCGCATCATACGCAGCCTGACCTATCGGATTAGCTGGATCGGGAACACAAACCAAATTTTCATGATGTTGCCCTACTGGACACGGGGCCAAACATATGCCACTCGGCTGCAAAACTTCCGGCGCATCACAACTTCCAGTAACTCCGAATTGAACAAAAATATCTCGCACATATCCATTATCATCAAATGTGCCAGTTGACTGATAAACAGAAGTAGAAAACAAAACTGGCATATCCAAATGCGCGGCACTCCAATACACCGACTGATTAATCATGTCTTCAACACCAACCATCGCATCCTCAATTGGATAACCAATAATTGGACCTGACCCGCAACTACCCCAACTGCCACCCACGTATTTCCAATTACACGAAAAAACTAAAACATCCGCCAAAGCGGATACACTCAGCCCGAACGAAAACAATAGAACCATCACAAAATTTATTGCAATTTTTTTCATATCAATGACTACTTTTTCCCGAATAAGCCCTAAAAATAAAAGGGTTCGTTTCTGACTTGATCACCGGCCTTGATTGTTGTGGTTCATAAGCAACCGGCGACACTAAAGCGCTCCGGGAATATTCATTCCGACAAAACCAGCAAACAACAAAACCTTTTACAGGCAAAACCAAATATTCCCCGCAAGTGCATTTGAACTGTGCCATCAATGACGCGGCATCGCGGAAAATATAATCAAGGCACACGGCAAGACAACCGTGAGAAACCCGAACAACAGATATAACCAATCAACCATCATCTGAAAAAACTATGCCGAATGAAGATCACAGACAAAGCCGCCATCATTGCGCCGACTACGCCCCATCCCATTTGCATGCCATCGCTGAACATCGCCGCATTGGAAGCATCCGACACAGCCGGATCACAGACCATGAGCGTTAAATCATGGGATAAAGTCCAAAACTGATTGCCCGTCAAGTTATGGCAAGTAATCGTATTGGTGAACATATTGGGCGCAGTAAAAACGGAAGAATCGATACTACATAAAACAGGCTGACTACCGGCCACGTAAGGAAATCTTGCCCCTAGTGCCAAAATTGCATTGGCTGGACCATCGGCACAAGTCCAGGAAGAACCAGTATTAACAAGAAAGCCGGTGAGAGCCATTACAATTGCGACTCGTAATCGTTAAGACCAGAAACATCAGCCCAATAATCTACATCTAAGGATTCATCAGCAACAACACTTTCCATGCCAAGCGTTTCTATCGCTTCAACTTCCTCCTGAAAAGCTGCGTCATTAATTTCATCCTCATTACCAAACTGATCAACCACAGACGAATAATCAACATCAACACCCCCTGCAGCAGAATCAGAAGATAAAAACGCCTGGACATCCTCTCTCTTGTTAGCCTGCATTTCGAAATACAGATCCCGCCCCTGACCACGATCAAGACCTAATTGAAAAGCATCACGCCCAGCCTGCGTAGCTTCCGCAATTTTTTGCTTCTGATAGCCTTCGTTAAAAGCTACGCGCTCGCCCCAATGATTAACAAGTTCCGATATATCTGTATTTAGAATTGAAGCCATTTAAACCCCCAGAAATGGGCGGCGATATTTTGCCGCCCTGGCAAAATTACAGCCCCTTGCGGATGAACTTAATCGCCACCACGCCGATGATTGCAACCAGTACCAAAGTTGCAACGCTCGTTGCATCAGCACCCATCGTAGCGATTGCTGTATCAACAGCAGCAGGAACGGCGGCGTTTGCAGCACCAGCTGCACCAACCAAAACAACACCAACGGCTTTCTTGAAAGTTTTCTTCATTTCAAATACTCCTGTACTTTTTCACCAGTAACCGACTGGCAGCGGATTCGGCTCATGCCGTAATTCTGTTTTTTCGCATGCGAAACTATTACGCGGCCATCCTGATCTGCGTCCAGGACGTAACCGGCTCACGCAATACCAATTGCTGACGGCGGAACGGAATCACAACACCGGCGCAAAGATCGGCGTTGGAAAGTCCAGCAGCACGCAAATATTCACAATGCAACCTAAACGTCCGACCAGGCATGCTTTCCTTGGCTTGACTAAAACCGATTGTTTTAATCAATGCCCAAGAACGATGAGCAGCAAGCGCCCTGCCCTTTGTCGGACACACCTTTTCAAGTTCCAGCAATAAAGTTCCCATGTCATATACCTCCACGCCGCCACCAATCAGCGCATAGAAAAATTTATGGTGGATTTCAGTAAGTTCATATTCGGTCAAAGTGTGCCAATCGTCTTTTTCTTCATAACGACGAAACCAACGAGCACCTAACTTCAATTCCAAACGAAGCAAATTATCAGCAAGCTCTAGCGTTTCATCATCCAGAAATAAATTTCCTTGCCTGGACAACATGCGCAAGTGCGCGCCCTTGTGGTAAGCCTTGCCCGCCTGTAAATCGCTGGAAGGATTCCAGTAAACCGTGTCACCGCCTTTACGGTCGCTGTTGGTACGGCGGCGCGGCGCATCCGTGCCAAGCAATAAACGCAAAGCTTGCTTTACCTGGGCAGCATTGCCCATATCGTAATTAGCAGTTATATCCAACCGGCGACACTGCCAATTGTTCCAGTTCGGCAATATTGATTTCAAAGCCCTTCCGGCATGCTCGATCAACACCGTTGCGCAATGCTCGATGTCGCAGGAACCGAAAACATTCAAGCCCTCATTCTCAATGCTCGATGGAGATGCGCCGATCGTTAGATATCGCTGGCTTTGGCCGTCTGCCGTTATCGACCAGTACAAACCTTGAGAATCTGAACGCAGCTTATCGATGTCAAGCGCGTGCTTGCGCCATTTTTCCTTGCCATCCGCATCAACACAGAACGTGTAACCCATGCAATCCAGAATGCGATCAAGCAGGTTTTGACCCAAATTTGCATCGAGCTTTATCCGCAGTGTCAGCCAGTCAATTAACATTGATTGTTCCAATCGGTGGGAGTCTGTCCGGGGGTGTTTTGGCAACCCATTGCCACTTGTCCGGGTATTACATACGGACCCGGAGTATTTTGACCGCCGTGCAGGGGGTGGGCGTCGGCCGCGCCGCCGCTCCCCTCCCCTGCACCGCTTAATTCATATTGAGGTGCGCCCTCATAAGCCCACGAAAGGATATTTGCGGGTTCATCGTCAAAAACCGATTCAACCGCCAAGGACGCACCTCGATAGAAATTACGCGTATTGACCCAAACAGGGCCTAAATCCATGACTACCGCTTGCTTTTTGGTGTTATCCCAAAAATGAGCGGTACAACGTGTCGCACGCTGAATTGACGATTCAAAGCTTTTGGCAGGCCGCTTAAATGGATTAAGCTCCTGACGAAAAAGCCGAGGGGGCAAATCGTAAGACTTGCCCTCCGGCTGCTTTAAGACCTTGCCGATCACGACAAAAGACGTGTTATTGCTTGGAGTTAAAAACGGTAGGAAGGCTGCCGTCTGGGATGTAAAGACCTGGCTTGCGGGTTTCGGTATCTACCCAGATGCCAACGGGAACAGATACCAGTTTGCCAATTACTTTTTTATAAGCGTCACCGTGCAAGCGAACGTTCATGTCCTTGAGAACGATTTTTTCACCGCCACCCTTTACCGGCTCGTTGTACTGCATTTGCACTTTATGACCAGCTGGAGTTACATCACCGGTTTTTTTATCGACGAATTCGGAGGTTGGGAAAACGTTAACAACAGTTGCTGTCAGACTAAGCATGGTTTTGATCCTTTCGTGGTTAAATTGAACGTGACTAATTAGTCACGGTCGAAACCATAGTGACCTTTCCGTCACTTGTCAACCTTTTTTTCACGTGTACTATTTACCACCACAGGAGGAATAAAAAATGACACTTGCAGAACTTATGGACAAAGCTAAGACACGCGCAAACCTACCAAGCGACTACGCCCTAGCAAAAGTGCTAGGCATTGATCGAAGTATTGTCAGCAGCTGGAGAAAAGGAAAAAAACACCCGAGCAACACTGAAGCTGTACAACTCGCCACCCTTGCAGGATTGCCAGAAATGAACGTAATTGCCGAAATCGAGTATCAAACAGCAACAAACGAAAAGAAAAAAGAATTCTGGAAATCGTATCTGGAGAGCCGAGGAATCGCAGCAACTTTAGGAATGTGCGCACTCGGTTTGACGATCATCGCAACGCCGGAACCTGTCCAGGCAAACGATTTACACTTGCAAAATTATGACGCAGCTTTTTTGCGCTCAGAAGAAAACCCTTATATACATTATGCGTATTTCAGGAGGTAGCAAAGCGGAACGGTTCGCGGAACAGTTCGGCATTTGACATACCTGCGATTAGCGGTCGCACTGTCTCGGCGCGCTGCTTGAGCGTCAGTCCGGGTACGTATGTAATACCCGGACAAACTCTCATGGGTGAGACTTCCTTCCAAAACCCGCATGGATACAGGCTTGCAGAGGCGCGACTTTTTGCGTTTTCGGTCGATACTGTTCCACCTTCACCCAAAACCGACCTTTTCCAGACTCTAAAAAAACAGTCTCTAAGCCTTGCGCCTATTGGCTTTCAGGCTGTTTTGCCCGCAACCTCGAAACTGTTCCGGCTTTTAGGGGTTTTGGGGGATAGTCGGAACAGTTCTTTGCGGAGCTGCTGCACTGAGGTTTTGACTTTGGCACTAGCCCGCATGGGCTGTCTGCCGGGCTTCCCGGCATTTGCAGGAAACTCGCGGCTGGTCGGGCTGGCGCTTCCTGCAAAACCGTTTTTGACTTTCGTTGAGCCGCTCGCCCGCCTGGGCGGAGCGCAGCCCGCGAGTACCGCACAGGCGGGCGAGCGGGTTTTCGCATGCGAAACGTTTGCAGGCCGGGGGCAATCATGAGCGCGTCCGCTGTGGTTTTTGTTGTTGAGCTGACCGAGGCGCAATTGCTCAATGCCTGGTGCCAGGCAAAAAACGATTTAGACCAGACGTGCAAGGACATCAAGCGCGGTCGCGGTGTTGAGGCTGACGCAATCGTCAAGCGGTCTCTTTATGCGGTGTTGAGCAAGGTCGTTTATGCGCGCATTCCTCGCGCCGTGAAAGGCGGTGCATGATGGCTAACGAGCGCAGTGTATCGCTTCACCAGCAAGGCGGTGCGCAATGAGCCGCCGCTGGATCGATCCGCAGGACTTCCGCGATCTGCGCAGGCAAGCTGGAATGACGCGTCGTGAAGCTGCCCAGGCATTGGACGTAACTGCTCGGACAATCCAGAACTGGGAAACAGGTGGCGCGCGCATTCCCTGGATGGCTTTCCGTATGTTGCGAATTCTGCGCGGCTATGCCCTGCCCGGCGTGGCTTGGGACGGCTGGACGATCACCGGCGATACGCTGCACGCGCCGAACGGTCGCCGCTTTATGGCTAATGAAATTCAGCACATTGAACAGGTTTTTGCGATGGCTCGATTGTGGCGGCAGATGTACAGCCGCCCTGTCGTTCAGAAAATCACTTCCAAGGTGCTGCCATTTCCTGGTCGCAAATTTACCGCTCAGGATCCAGAGCAGAAAAAACCGCTTGCAGTTCAACCACAACACATAGGGGGCATTTTATGAAAGACGAACACGACAAAAGTACAGTTGATTTCGTGCACAACGGCGAGGAGCGCGGCCAATTTAAACGCTTGCCGAATCAGTTGGTGCATTTGCCGCCGCCAGGTGCGAAACCGGAATCGCTCGGGCTGCCCCTGGGCTTCGCGCGCTCGGTCGTGTCGGTGTCGATCGTGGCGCGCGATTGGGGCATCAGCTCGCGGCGTGTGCGCACGATGCTGGCCGAAGGTCGGCTTAATGGCCGCCAGCTTGAAAATGGCTATTGGGAGGTGTTCTACCCCTATTCCTACGTGTTCGGTACGCGTGGGCCGTCGATCAAGCGGCAGTCTAAGCAGGATCGGAAAGCGGCATGAATTCCATAAACACTTTGACAGGAGCTCGGAAAATCATGAATATAGCAAAACTCGGAACAGTTTCGGCGGCTGGAAATTATTTCCCGTTGACCGCAAACCCGCATAAACAAAGGGCTGGCGGCTTGATGCGTTATACATTATGCGTATTTCAATAGAAATTATGGGGACAAATTCCAGCGCGCTTGATCGTTATAAAAATTGCTAACCAAATTTTTGACAGCCATTCAGCACTGCTATAAAGTCCTGTCATCGCAATGGTAGTTAATCTATAAGCCCTTCTTTAATGGGCTACTCCAATTTTTCTAATTTAAATAATTTTGAGCAAATAAATACACTAATGAAAAAATTTATTTTCTCTCTGGCGGGTGCAATGGTAACAACCGGATTTGCCCCAGATGCGTCTGCTATCCCGTCGTTTTCACGCCAGACCAACATGACCTGCCAGTCTTGCCATGCGCAACATGTGCCCATCCTGAACGGTTTTGGACAAGCCTTCAAGGCCGCTGGATACCCGTTGATGGGCCCGCAACAGGGCAAGGTGGAAGGAGACCGCCTGTCGATACCTAACACTCTTAACGCATCCATGAGGTTGAAGGCGCGATACCAGAAATCCAACGGTGCAGATACAGACCTAATTCCTGGAGACTCCACCAACAGCGGCCAATGGCAAGTACCCGAAGAGTTCAGCTTGTTCTTTGGCGGACGAATTTCAGAAAACGCAGGCTTCTTTTTCGAGGGGAATACTGCTGCCGCCCGATTGGTTTCCGGTTTCAGGCTGCCTGCCGCGTATGCCGTAAACAATACCAGGCTGTCAGTGATACCCTATATGACTGAGATGCTGGGTGCAAGTTATGGCTATGAACAGGCCAGCACAGGCGCGGTGCGCAATGTGCGGTGGGCGGAACACCGCAAGGAAATTTCGGCACAACAATACGTGGGCACTGATGGCGCCAGTACCGGCGTGGCTTTCGTGGCGCAAAACGACATGGGTTATATCAACTTCAGCCTCTGGGCGCCCGCATTCATGGCGCACTCAGGCGCAGCCCAGACGCTACGCTCCAACTACCTGCGAATTGCCGCAACACCGGTCGTCAGCACTGCAACCAGGGGCGATTGGGCGATGCATATCGGGGCGCAACTCTGGGAGGGCTCAAACTACGCATCGAATTTGCAGGCTACCCCCACTCTAGTGCCAGTCGACACGCGTGCCTACGCATTGGATTTTCAGGCTTTCGGCCAGGTCCGCGGCAAGGATCTGGGCGTTTATGCAACCTGGGCCCAGGCACCTGCCGGTAGCGCTGCCAAGCCGAACATCCTCAACGTGGGCAACACTGGAACCAATCCGGCTGGCCCGGCCGATCCCGGCCTGTATCGCGTCAATGACCGGAGCGCCTGGACCATCGGTGCCGAGTACAGCCTGATTCAATATACCCTGCATATAGGTGCTGCCTATCGTTATGCAAATAGCGGAGGTGCAACGGGTGCATCAGGCATCGTCGGAGATAATCCAACCGACAACGCAACCACCCTGACCTTCGTATACAACATATCTCAAAACGCGGAAGTGCACCTGAATCACAGCTTCTACAGCGGTACTTTGTACGATACCCCCCAGACGAACGGCAACCAACTGACTACTTTCATGCTGGAGGCTTCCTGGTAAAATGAATGGCCGGAAGTAATAGAACAAGAGGGAGACGTCAGTCTCCCTTTTTTTTCGCTGGTTTTTTACCGGACAAACAGGTTTGAAATTGCCTTGTCTAGTCTAAATGGGTGATGTGGAAACTATTTGGATTGGTTAAAGTAAAACCAATTCTGTGCTGGCTTCCTCGTCAATTTGCATGAAGACCTGAATGAAGCAATTACAGAAGATATTTTCTCTTCCCCCCTTGCGCCCGGACACTTTCCGGGCGTTTTTTTATCATCACGCGTGATCCTGTGAGTGGCGAAAGCGGCAATTCGCTTAATGCCAAATGGGTAGCGCAAAAAAAGGGGAGTATGCCTGATAGGCATACTCACTATAGAAGAACTGGATAGATATAGAACTGGATAGATACTGGGGTGGCTGATGGGGCTCGAACCCACGACAACAGGAATCACAATCCTGGACTCTACCAACTGAGCTACAGCCACCATTGATCAAATGATCAAACAACTGATAAAACTGCCAAGCCTTTAAACAACATCAGCAAGATGCTGGTTATGAAACGTTTTCTGACAGACACTGGTGTGCCCGACAGGAATCGAACCTGTAACCCCCAGCTTAGAAGGCTGGTGCTCTATCCGGTTGAGCTACGGGCACAATTCTTTTCTAGGCTATTTAAAAGCTTACTAAAACCTGGTCGGGGTGGAGAGATTCGAACTCCCGACATCCTGCTCCCAAAGCAGGCGCGCTACCAGGCTACGCTACACCCCGAAGGCTGCGCATTATACAGACGCAGTCCTGAAAATCAATTTAGTTTAGGTGTTTTTTTAGTTTTGGCGATGCCAGCATCAGGTAGTAGCCCATCGACCACAGGGTCAGCAGCGCCGCAAGGTACAGCAACAGCGAGCCTACAACCTGGCAATCGATGCCCAGCAAGCGTTCGTGGTACAGCAGCATTATTATCGCAATCATCTGGAAAGTGGTTTTGATCTTGCCCAGCATGGAAACTGCGACACTCTTGCTTTCGCCGAGTTTGGCCATCCACTCGCGCAGCGCGGAGATGGTGATTTCGCGTCCGATGATGATAAAGGCGATGATTGCATCGGCGCGTCCCAGCTTGACCAGCACAATTAACGCGGCGGCAACCATCAGCTTATCGGCTACCGGATCAAGAAATGCTCCGAAAGCGGAGAACTGATCCAGCTTTCGCGCCAGATAACCGTCCAGCCAATCGGTGATCGCCGCCAGCGAAAATACGGCAGTAGCGGCCAGGTTCTTGAGATGGGGATCAATCGTCTCGTTGGATAAATAAAATACCGTGACGAATACCGGGATGAGCAGGATTCTTAACCAAGTGATCAGATTTGGGATGTTGAACGGCATGTGGCTAGTGTAGCTGCTGATAAATCTTTTCAGCAACAAAATATTGACTTTTTTTAATGGAGTTGCTGGTAAATCTTCTCAGCAACAAAATATTGATTATTTTTTAATGGAGTTGCTGGTAAATCTTCTCGGCAAGCGATTTGCTGATTCCTTCCACTTGGCTGAGTTGTTCGACACTGGCTTGCGCCACTTCACGCAGTCCACCGAAGTGCGTCAGCAAACTGCGCCGCCGTTTGTCCCCTACCCCGCTGATTTCCTCCAGACTGGATGCGGTACGCGCCTTGCCGCGCTTGGCGCGATGTCCGGTGATGGCGAAACGGTGCGCCTCATCGCGGATTTGCTGGATCAAATGCAGCGCCGGATCATCGCTACGCAACTGTTTTGCCGTACCGTCAGGGAAAATCAGTTGTTCCAGCCCGGCCTTGCGTTCCTCGCCCTTGGCCACGCCAACCAAGGCCAGGTCATTCAGCCCCAATTCATGCATCACATTCATTGCGATATGCAATTGCCCCAGCCCGCCGTCGATCAGGATCAAATCGGGGCGTATCAAATCTTGTTTGGCACCCTCCTCATTCGGCCCGTCCCTTCGACTGGACTCAGGACAGGCTTCGGCAAGCTTCTGGTAACGGCGTGTCAACGCCTGGTGCATCGCCGCATAGTCGTCTCCGGGTGTGATGCCGGTGATGTTGTAGCGGCGGTACTGGCTGGTGCGCATATCGAGGTTCTCATACACCACGCACGAAGCCTGTGCCGCTTCGCCCATCGTATGGCTGATATCAAAACATTCGATACGCTGCAAATCCGGCATGTCCAGCAATTCGCGCAGCTTGTCCAAACGCAGTTTTTGTCCGCCCTGCTGCATTTTCCGCTGCTGCAGCGCCAGTTGCGCATTGCGCTGTCCCATTTCCAGCCATTGCCTGCGCTCGCCGCTTGCCGCCGTGCTGATCTTTACTGTGTGGCCGGCCTGTTCGCTCAGCAACTGTGCCAGCGTTTCATCGCTGCATTCTTCGCCCAGCACCAGCAACGGCGGCACGCTGCGATTCAAATAATGCTGAGCGATAAAAGCCTGCACGATCTCATCCGCCGGCAGGTCTTCGGCATGCTCCGGGAAAAAGCTCTTGTCGCCCAGATGCCGCCCGCCGCGCACCATCGCCAGATTCACGCAGACCAGCCCATCCTGCTGCGCCAGCGCGATGATGTCGGCATCCGTTGCGCCGCCGGTGGATTCGACGAATTGCTTTTGCTGCACGGTGTGCAACGCGCGCAACTGGTCGCGCAACGCGGCAGCCTGCTCATAATGCAGCCCATCCGCCGCGTGTTCCATCGCGCTGCGCAAAACCTGCTCGACCTCCTGATGCTTACCTTGCAGCAGCAACACCGCGTTACGGATGTCGGCCTGGTAATCTTCCGGAGAAATCAGTTTCACGCATGGCGCGGTGCAGCGGTGGATCTGATGCAACAAGCAAGGGCGGGTGCGATTGCTGAACACACTGTCTTCGCAGGTGCGGATGCGGAAGATCTTCTGCAGCAGCTGCATGCTTTCCTTGGCCGCATACGAATTGGGATAGGGGCCGAAGTATTGATGCTGGCGGTTGGGTGTGCCGCGGTAGTAGGTCAGGCGCGGGAATTTATCTCCGGTCAGCACAATATACGGATATGACTTATCGTCCCTAAACAATATGTTGTAGCGCGGTCTTAATGACTTTATCAGGTTGTTTTCGAGCAATAACGCTTCGGTCTCCGAACGCGTGACGGTAGTTTCGATGCGCGCGACATGCGAAACCATCAGGCGGATGCGCGGCGAGACATTGGTTTTCTGGAAGTAGGAAGCAACGCGTTTCCTGAGTTGATTCGCCTTGCCGACATACAGCACCTCGCCCTTGCCGTCGAAAAAACGATACACGCCCGGCAGCAACGGCAGGCTGTCGAGTATGGGTTTTGGGTCAAATTTCCCGTTACTCAAAATGTCAGTGCTCAAGGAAGCCTCTATAAATCAGTCATTCCCGCGCAGGCAGGAATCCAGCAAGAACAAAAATTCCGCAAAGCGGACAAAACCACGTTTTTGTCCCACTTTGCGGGAGATGCTTTAATCGCTGGATTCACTCCTGCGCGGGAATGACGCAGTTTTGCGTTAATGCACTATTTGGGTTCATGCGTCATTGTTTCATGCGGCGGCATTCTCTTCAAATTCCAGCACAAAACTTCCCTCGCTGTTTTGCCCCAGCACCTTCACCAGATACGGCATCACCTCCTGCAACACGCCATGCAACAGCCACGGCGGATTAAGGATGAACATACCGCTGCCGTACATGCCGAAACCGTCCGAGCTGGGGGCTTGCACGCTGAGCGCGACATGCAGCCAGCTTTTCACCGGCAGACGCTTGAGTTGCTCCGGCAACTGCCGCGCTTCCGCTCGCTGCAACTGCGGATACCACACCGCGTACACCCCGCTGGCAAAGCGCTTCAGCCCTTCGCGCAACGCCGCAACCACACGCTGATAATCCTGCTTCTCTTCATAAGGCGGATCGATCAGCACCAGCGCACGGCGCGGCGGCGGCGGCAACAAGGCTTTCAGTGCGCCAAAGCCATCGGCAGTCTGCATCAGCACCTGCGTACCGTGGCCGGCAAAATTCTCCTGCAAGATTTCGCTGTCGGTCGGATGCAACTCAAACAGCCGCATCCGGTCCTGCTCGCGCAACAACTTCAGCGCAATCAACGGCGAACCGGGATACAGCTTCATCTGGCCGTCTGGATTGATGCGCTTCACCAGTGCCACATAATCCGCCAACGGTTTGGGCAAATCATCGCGATCCCACAAGCGTGCGATGCCGCTCTGATACTCCGCATTCTGCGCGGCATAGCCGCTATCCAAGGCGTAGCAACCCGCACCGGCATGGGTATCGACGAACCAGAACGGCTTGTCCTTCTGCTCCAGATAGCGCAACAACTGCACCTCGATAAAGTGTTTCAGCACATCGGCATGATTGCCGGCATGAAAGGCGTGGCGGTAACTCAGCATGGGTTTGAATCAGGAATAGCTCGGGACGCGATTGTGCCATGCCCGCGCTGCATGACAAAGTACATAGACTGTTTGTGGAAAGCTTTTGCAGGGTGCCGTCAGCATGCCCTGATGTTTCGCTGCTTGACGCCAAATATTCCGCCTTATGCGAACTCAGGTTTGCTTCAAATTCTGACTTCGATGATCTCCGTCACCGGCAGCGCCGCGATATCGCACAGCTTCTCATTGCGCGGCGTGTTGAGGTTCGCCAGTTCGGAGATGCGGGAATAGGACGCACCGACAAGCACTTCACGCCCTTCGGCATCCTGGCGGCGGATGCCGAACTGCACGCGTTGACGCTCTTCTGAGGTCAACTTGCCGAGCAGGTTCTTGGTGGCCCAGATGGCGCCGCCGCGCGCGAAGTCGGACAAGCGCGCGGCGTGGTTGATGGTGTCACCCAGCACAGTGAATTCCACCTTGGTTTCGATGTGAAAGATGCCCAGCCACTCCTGCCCTTCGTTGAGGCCGGTATTGAGATACAACTCGTTCAGCCAGCTCTTGCGCAACTGCCAATCCTTGCTGATCCTGCGCATCATGGCCTTCATCTCCTGCGCGCACAGCAGCGCGTTGAAAATGTAATTGCAGTCGGGCTGCGGGAAAAAGTAGTACACCATGCCGTCGCCCACATGCTTGCCGTGGGTGCCATAATATTTGCGGAAGATGGGCTCCATCGTGGACCATATCTGGTTGATGAGTTCGAAGTATTCCTCCGGCGGCAGTTCGGTGCAGATGCGCACCGAGTTCTGCAAGTCCGCAACCAGCACGGCGACTTCCGTCAACACAGGCAGATGTTTTTTCAGCAGGTTGCGGATCACCTCGTCGCGCCGTTCCAGCAACCCCAGCAAGCTATCGTTTTCGGCGTGACCGGGCTGGTAAATGAACAGGATACCTTCGCGGTAATAGGAGGCATAGACATTGTAGCGGGCGATCTCCCCGTTTTCCAGACCCAGGGTAAGGGGCAGTTGCATCAGCGTACCGCCGGGACGCGCTTCGGCCAGAGATTCTCCCGCTTTTATCTCCGGAACGTCAGTCTGTCCGGTGAGTACGTCCATCAAATCGTTGCGCGTAAGGCGTCGCTTGCCCAGCAGCAGATAGAATTGCAGCAACTCCTCGCGATTGGCGCCACTCCTGCCCAGTCGCCCCTTGAGCAGGTAGGCCAGCGCGTTGCGTTCCTTGATGTCTGCGGGCAAGCGATCAAATTCGCCCAGCAGTTCGGTGCGCGCTGCTTCGTTGTACCAGGTGATCTCGAAATTGTAGTTGACCATATAGGCGGGGAACGGGATATGGTCAATACTGAGCCGCAGCAGATTAGACTGGGCTGGCACAGCAGGTTGGTACGCATCTTTTTCCTTTTCCGCGGCAACGGACTGCATTGCAGGCTCGAGCAGAGGTGCGTGAGCGGTCTTGAATGATTGCTCTGGCGCCTCCGGCATCTGGAAACCATCCAGCTCCAGTTGCCGGGCAATTTCTGCCATCGCATAGCCATCCTTTTTCAATTGGCGAATGCGTTCCAGGCGCGTCAGCACTTCTTTGGGGAAATAGCCGATCTGGCGAGCCTGGGTCGAAGCTCCCGGTTCCGGATTCTTCACCAGCGGGCGCGGCAACAACCCCAGCGAGATGTAGTTATTGAGCGTGGCACGGGAAATATTTGCGGCCTGCATTACCTCAAAACTGGTCAACATAATTTAGACAGTCTGGCTGTATAACTTAGACAGTTGCATATTTAAACCTTTGGACAGTTCATGTCAAGAAGATTTTGACATGAAGACAATACGCTATCTGATTGCTGTAAAGTATAATTATACTTTGTTTGTTATTATATAGACAGTCTGTTTAACTGTACAAATTGAAAAATATCAGGTCGTGCTCAGTAATCAACCGTAACGCCATGGAGAGGTTTAAGGTGTTGGGATAAAAAATGCCGCACCTGAAGCGACAGCCTGCACTCCCCTATCGTGTGCCAGCGTCAACACCAGCCTCCCACAGCGGCACACCCGTCATATCCAGATAAGTGAGGTAAGCCCGCAGGTCGAATTCCAACTGGTGATAATCGGGTTCCATATGCAGGCACAGCTGATAGAAGGCTTTATTGTGCTCGCGTTCCCTGATGTGGGACAGTTCGTGAACCACGATCATGCGCAAA
>Ga0155952_1086_pt1 | contig 18844 bp, 16 predicted proteins | sample RifCSPlowO2_02_FD_107606 | JGI IMG/M metagenome (GOLD analysis project Ga0155952, IMG submission 107606) | Gallionellales bacterium RIFCSPLOWO2_02_FULL_57_47
GCTTCGATGATGGTCTTGCGGATTTCGCCTTCGTTGTTGGTGTTGCTGCTCATCGAGCCGTTGGCGAGCAGCAGCGCCATGCTGCCGTTGGGCGCAAGGTGGTAAATCATGTGTTGCAGCCACGCAAAATTGGCATTGCCTGCGGGCGGGATGCCGTATTTCCAGCGCGGGTCGTCGTCTTTCACGCCGGCGTTCCATTCCTTCATGTTGAAAGGCGGATTGGCCATGATGAAGTCGGCGCGCAAGTCGGGATGCTGGTCGCGGTTGTAAGTGCTGGCGGGCTCTTTGCCGAGATCGAAATCCATGCCGCGAATGGCGAGGTTCATGCACGCCAGTTTCCATGTAGTGGGATTGGATTCCTGCCCATAGACGGAGAGGTTGCCCAAGCGTCCGCCGTGCTCTTCGACGAATTTTTCCGATGACACGAAGAAGCCGCCGGAGCCGCAGCAGGGGTCGTACACGCGGCCTTTGTAGGGCTCCAACATTTCGACAATGGTGGTGACAATGCTCTTGGGCGTGTAGTACTGCCCGCCCTTTTTACCTTCGGCGATGGCGAACTGGCCGAGGAAATATTCGTAGACGTGGCCGAGGATGTCCTTGGCCTTGAGCGTGTGGTGCTTGAAGGGAACTTCGGCGATGAGGTCGATCAGGCCGGGAAGCGCGGTGTCGATCTGCTTGCGCGCGTAGTCTTTTTCCAGCACGCCCTTGAGTTTGGCGTTTTCCTTCTCGACGGCTTCGAGCGCATCGTCCAGCAGGCGGCCGATGCCGTTGAATTTATATTCGAAGATTTTGCCGTTCTTGACTTTCAGCACGGTGCCGTTGGCGACCTTGGCGTGATCCTTGATGAAGTCCCAGCGCGCCAGCGCGGGCACCCAGAACACATTCTTCTCAGTGTAGTAGTCGCGCGCTTCGAGTTCCTGTTCCATCAGGTCGGCGCCATCCGGGCCAAGGTAGTAGTCGTTCTTGGGATCGGCGAACGCGGCCTGCAATTCTTCGCGGCGTTCCTTGAATGCGTCCGATACATACTTGAGGAAGATCAGGCCGAGCACGACGTGCTTGTACACGGCGGCGTCGAGCATGGGCAGCAGCTTGTTGGCCGCTGTCCACAATTTCTTGTCGAGGTCGTTCAGGAACTGTTGTTCTTCTTGTTGCATTACGTCTCCCAACCAAACCCGCGTTAGCAACGGGTCAGCAGAATTATTATTCTTCGCGCCGTTTTCTTATAAGCGTCACCGCAGAAAAACCAATGCAATCCGCTAGTACTTTGTCATCTGTGCACCTAAACCAATACATCAGCGAATCCTAACAGATTTCAGCACATGGCTGGCTGCGATTGGCTCACAACTCCCCTCTTACTCCCGCGTGAGAGGGTAATAGATACGGCGGGCAAAGTGGCCTGCCCTACTCCTGCTAGAATGATTCATGTCTCGTTGATCCGGGCAGCCTGCAACACTAAGGAGCGAATGATGCTGAAAACCGACATCTGCAAGTTTGCCGTCTTTGCGTTGATATTTTTGTTGTCCGGTTGCGGCACCAACCCGGTGACGCACAAGCGGGAACTTCAACTGGTTTCCGAATCACAGGAGCTATCCATCGGGCAGGAGAACTATGCGCCGGCGCGCCAGCAGCAGGGCGGGGATTACATTATCGATGCGGAATTAACCGCCTATGTGCAGAGTGTTGGCAACAAGCTCGCGGCGGTTTCCGATCGGCAGTTGCCTTATGAGTTTGTGGTGCTGAATGATTCCGTGCCCAATGCATGGGCCTTGCCGGGCGGGAAGATCGCGTTTAATCGCGGCTTGCTTTACGAGCTGGATAGCGAAGCGGAACTTGCCGCTGTGCTGGCCCATGAGATCGTCCATGCGGCGGCACGGCACGGTGCGCAAAAGATGGAGACCGGCATGCTGCTGCAGGGTGCGGTGATGGCGGCAGGCGTTGCCGCCCAGGACAAGAGCTATGCAAACCTGATCGTGGGCGGTGCACAATTGAGCTCGCAGCTCATCGCCACCAGGTTTGGCCGCGACGAGGAATCGGAAGCGGATCTGTACGGCATGCGTTACATGAAGAAGGCGGGGTATGACCCCACCGCCGCGGTGACGCTGCAGGAGACATTTGTGCGCCTGAGCAAGGATCGCAAATCCAGTTTCATCGAGGGTTTGTTTGCCAGCCACCCGCCTTCTGATGCGCGCGTTGCCGCCAACAAAGCGACGCTCGCCGAGCTGGGTGCGGGTGGCGAATGGGGCAGAGAGATCTATGCGCAAAAGGTGGGCAAGCTGAAAGCCGCTCAGGCTGCCTATAAGGCGTATGACGACGGCGTGAAGGCACTGGCCAAGGGTGATGTCAGCCAGGCTGCCGGATTAGCCAGGCAGGCCGTCGCGGCCGAGCCGCGCGAGGCGCGCTTTCATGAGCTGCAGGGCGATATCGCGATGAAGCAAAACCACGGCGAAGAAGCACTGGGCTACTACCGGCAAGCCATCAAGTTGCAGCCGGATTATTTCCGGCCGCATGTGCAGATGGGCGTTGCACTGGCCAGCCTGGGGCGGCAGGCTGAAGCAGAACCTTATCTCAAGCGCAGCAACGAGCTGTTGCCCACTGCGACCAGCCATTATTTGCTGGGCCAGCTTGCAGAAGCCCGGGGTGATGTGGATACCGCTTTAGCGCATTACCGGACTGCCGCTGGTTCCAACTCCGATGTGGGCAAATCCTCCATGGCGCAATACGAGCGACTCGACCTGCCGCGCAATCCGGCCAAATATCTGCAGGCCGCGGCCCAGGCAGACATCACGGGGAATGTGTTTGCTGTCGTATACAACCCCACCGGCTCGGCCGTCGCCAATGTCTATGTGCGGGTGGTGCGCCTGGATGCGGCAACCGGGCAGCCCAGCGCACAGACCGGCTCCTTGCTGGTCGCATCGCACATCGACCCCAAACAACGCGGCCAGCTCCATCTGGCGGGCGTGCGCGTATTAACAACGGCCGACCTGAAACTCTATCGGGTGATCATTGAAAGGGCTGAACTGGCCAGGTAACGGGGATTGGTGACACTCCGGCAACACCTGCTGCCAAGAATGGTTTCTCATTGTGGTTTTCTGAAAAAGCATCCTCCAATTTCGGTTAAACTTTCGCAGTTGGTCATTCAGGGTTTTTCGGAATATGGACGTGGCAAGTTTGCTTTTACTGCTGTTGTTGGCCGCGCTGGGATGGTTCTGGTTCGACAGTCTGAGCGCGCTTGAGGTCGCCCGGGCTGCGGGCAAAAGGGTCTGCAACGATGCGAATGTACAGTTTCTCGACGACACGGTCGCCAGCACCGGGGTGGCGCTGGTGCGCGACAAGTCCGGGCGCAGGCTGTTGCGCCGCACCTATCGTTTCGAATTCAGCGAGACCGGCAACTCGCGGCTGGAAGGCCGTCTGGTCGTGCTCGGCAAAAGGGTCGAGTCGGTAACGCTGGAGCCTTATCAGATATTGTCTTGTGCAGATACAGGGGGCGGTCTCCAGCAGCTACCCTCTGCCTGCTCCTCTCAGGACGCGCCTTGCCCGATATGCGGAACGGATTCCATTTCAAAAGAAACACGGTCGTAGGTCGGGCTGTACCCGACGGCCTGAGCTGGCGGGTGGGACCCAGCCTACCTTGGGGATCGCTGGATATGCTTTGCCCAATATGCGGAGCTGATTCCGTTTCAAAAGAAACAAAGTCGTAGGTCGGGCTTTGCCCGGCAGCTTGGGCTGGCGGGTGGCTCCCTGCCTTGGAGCGAAAGGATCAGTGCATTGTCACTTTACAGCTACCTGTCGCGCTGAATGGTGGCGAATTCAGGCAGAATGCGGCATGCAATGGCCTCGCTCGTTGCAAGTGCGCTCAGGCTGAATCTGTGCGATGATTTAGTCCGATGTTGAAAACACTTTTACCGACACTGGCGGTGTTTATGGTGAGTTTTGCAGCGGCTGCGGAAGGAAGGGCGGTGCCGGCGGCGCAGGGCGTGAGCCTGCCTCTGCCGCCGACTGCGGGCTCGATGAGTCTGGAAGAGGCGTTGGCGCATCGCCGCTCGGCGTGTGAATTTGCGTTGGGTGCGCTGACGCTGGACGAAATCTCGCGGCTGGTGTGGGCGGCGCAGGGCTTTACCGCACCGGAGGGGCGCACGGCGCCTTCTCCGGGCGCGACTTACCCGCTGGAGGTTTATGTGGTGGCGGGCAATGTCGGGGATCTGGCCGCCGGTGTCTATTGCTACCGTCCGGTCCCGCACCGTCTGGAGCTGGTGACCGATGGCGATATTCGCGTGCCGCTGGCCGATGCCGCCGTGGGCCAGACATGGATAAGCCGGGCGGCGATGGTGGTGGTAATTGCCGCCGTGTTCGAGCGCACGACTGCGCACTATGGCAAGCGCGGCGAGCGCTATGTGTACGTGGAAGCCGGACACGCTGCGCAGAATCTGCTGTTGCAGGCGACAGCCTTGGGGCTGGGGGCGAGGCCGGTGGGTGCCTTCAACGAGCTGGGGATTTCGCATCTGTTGCGTCTGCCGGGTGGGGAGGTGCCTTTGTATCTTGTTCCTGTGGGCAGGGTTCCGCGTTTCTGATTCCGTTTCAAAGGCAGAACAATTGTGGGGTGGGCGGTGCCCGGCGTTGATGTTGGCGGCGGGTGTGACCCGCCCTGCGTGCTGGTGGCGGGTGTGACCCGCCCTGCGTGCTGGCGGCGGGTGTGACCCGCCCTACGAAAACCTGGCGCTGCGCTACTCGTAGCGCAGGAAATCCTCAGCCAGCGCATCGGCGCCGAAACGGTCGATCAGGTTGTCGAGTTCGGGCACCACCACGTCGGCTTCATCATCCTCCAAAGCGCCCTCGCCTACCATGCTGCCGAGCAGGCCGTTGCCTAACGATTCCTTGATCGTTGCCAGCGTCGGCGGATTGTCGCGGCTCTCGTCGCTGACGACTTCTTCGATCACCCGCGAGAGTTGTTCGCTGGCGAAGGCGTAGACGAAGTCCATTGCTGCCGCCGATTCTCCGAACTGTTCGATCAGTTCGCCCAGTTCGTCGACGAGCGATTCGACGGTGTCGAAGTGGTGCAGATGTTCTGCTTCATCGATTTCGGCAGGATAATCATCCTCGATGAATGAGCGAACCGTGGCGAGCGTTACCGGCTCGTCGCTTTCCAGCCGGTTGATGATGGTTTCGATGAGGCCGGAAAGTTCCGGGCTGACGCGGCTGGCGATGTCTATCGGATTACGGATCATGATTTACCCTCCTGTTGATTGTTACTGAGGCATGGTGAGGTTCGAACAAACCGGATCAGCGTGCTCTCGGGCAGTTGCGCCCTTCTGCTGGTTCAGGACATGCTTTTTCAAAACTGGCCAAAATGATATTTCCTGCGGGTCTCGGGCAGCTCTTACGCTTGGATTCTGGCTCGTTTGACGTTGCAGCGCAACACTATTTTTTGGTGCCGGGCGGCCTCGAATGTGCGTTGTGAAGATGTTGGGGGGCCGTTCCGGACTGCAAATTTTTGGCAGTTGATTGCCAAATTTCGGCAGCATTCCGTTCGTGCAACCGACGAGCGGACTGGATTGCCGCTCGTCAGGAATGACGGGTTTATCGTTCAGGTTTTGAGCGGATGCAAAATTCACAATTTTTTCGCAATGTTAGATCACCAGATTACAGGTCTCGAACTGAACCATTGCCGCTCGTCCGGCGATTTGTTGTTCCGGCATGGTTACTGCAACTCTTTAGGCGGGCGGCCGTTTCGCGTCGCCCTCAATAGCTAAAGGAGTAACGATCATGAAACATACCATAACCTCTTTGACATTGATTGCCGCAGCTTTGCTGCCAGCCTCTGCCTATGCCGGCGCAGAAACAATGTCTGGCAAACGCGGCTCGCATTGCCTCACCGATATCAAGACGGTAATGATTGTCGATATGAACAAGCAAGCCGACGCGATGGAAGAGGCAGTCAATGCCATGGTGAGGAGCACAGACGATCCGGTATTGGCCAGCTATTACCGTGATCTGTACCGTGCACCGGCTTCATTCAAGACCGTGCAGTTCGTCAGGACGCCCGATCCGATTGTAGATGCGATCGCCATCGCGTTATACGGCTCCGCCCAGCCGGGCTCACGGCTGGTCTGCTAAAACGTTCTTGTTTTTGAACTCAGCCCCTGGACTCCGGTTCAGGGGCTTTTTCTTTGCGATGTCGTAATCGCCGGGAAAAGCCTGATCAGCCACTGCCATGCTTTGCGCTGCATTGATGCAATGGTGCAGACCAAGATAGCATCGCCCATTGCCTGTGTGCGCGGCTACAATGGCAACATGAAGATTTTTTTGCCGATCATCGCTTTGCTGCTTGCCTCATCTCCCGTATCGTCGAGTGCCGAAGACGGTACATCGCTCTCCCTCGCCTTCCAGCGCGAAGTGATCCGCCGGCTCGATGTTCCGCAACAAGCCCAGGCGCACTATGCACAGTTGCTGAAAGCCGCATTGGCAAGCGCGGGGATTCCGGCCATGAAATCCCAGTATGTGCTGATGGCGGATCGCAATCCAAACGTGCAGGCAATTTTTGTGTATTGGCTGGACGCACGGGCATCGCCGGGGCGTTCGCACTTTATCGGCGCCTCGCCCGCATCAACCGGCAAACCGAACAAGTACAACCATTTCATTACTCCGCTGGGCGTGTTTGCGCACACACTGGACAACAAGGATTTTCGCGCCGAAGGCACGCTCAACGGCTTTGGTATCCGCGGCATGGGGCGCAAGGGGATGCGTGCCTACGATTTTGGCTGGACGCTGGGAGAGCGCGGATGGGGCCGCAGCGGGCTGAGCCAGATGCGTTTGCTGATGCATACGACCGACCCCGATTATCTCGAACACCTCCTGGGAAAAGCCATGTCGAAGGGGTGCATCCGCATACCCGCGACGCTGAATACCTTCATCGACCGTTACGGACTGCTGGATGGCGATTATGAGCAGGCGCTGGCAAGCGGGAAAAAATTCTGGGTGATACGCCCGGATCGAACTCCCACGCCGTGGTCCGGCCGCTATCTGGTGATCGTCGATTCAGGCAGCATACAACGTCCCGCATGGTCGCCCGAACCCGCCGGGATCACTCCCCCCGGCATTGCCAATTAGCAAGGGCGCAATAGCGCAGCGTATTACGCCGCATGTGTTAAGCGATTCATCCGGCGCAATGCCCGTTGCCGTTCGACAAGCTCAGGACAGGGTTATTGCGCTCTGCTTGGGCTGTCAAAGCCCGCGCATGAACTGCGGCCGCAGCGGGCGCACTCCTTCGATGGCTTCACGTAATTGGAGCAGCAATTTTTCTTTGTCTCTGGGCAGATTGCCCGCCAGCGCCAGGGCATTGGAGGCGTGGTTGGAGCGAAACACGAGGGGCTGCGGCGGGTTGAGGCCGCTGATCAGTCTTTCCTGTTCCCTGAGAATCGCAAGGTCATCCTGGGCTTCGAAAGGTTCGCCGAATTTCCTGTGAAACTCCGCAGCGATGCTTGCATCCAGATAAAGCTGGAGCGTGGAGAGATAAGTGACCGGGGCGCTGTTGAGCAGCGCGATGGTGCCGTCTATATGTTCTTCGCTGTATGTTCTGCCGCCCAGGCTAAGGATCACGGTTGCCGACACCTTCATGCCGCTCGCGTGCGCCTTGGTCAGCACCTCGATCATGCGGCGTTGCGTTGCGCCTTTGGTAATTTTCTTGAGGATTATTTCCGAGCCTGATTCCAGGCCAAAGTAGAGCAGGTTAAGTTTATTCTGCTTCAACAGCACCAGCTCTTCCGCACTCTTGCGTTGAATATTTCCGGGCGTGGCATAGCAGGAAACGCGTGCCAGTCCAGGCAGTGCATGGGCCAGTTCGCGCAGGATCGCCAGCAGGTGTTCGGAGGGCAGCGCCAGCGCATCGCCATCGGCGAGAAATACGCGGTTTGCATCCGGCCATTGCGCGGCGGCCCGGTGAATATCGGCAAAAACCGCTTCGAGTGAACGCTCGGTATATTGCTTGCTGCGATACATCGCGCAGAAGCTGCACCGGTTGAAGCTGCAGCCCAGCGTAGCCTGGATGATCAGGTTGTCGGCTTCGGAAGGGGGACGGTACAACGGCATGTGATACATCAGGGCACCTCTAAAAATCCAGATTTCATCCCAACTGCAGCGTTGCGGAAAAAATTTCTTGCTTACATATAAAACATATGCGGAGCGGCGAAATTTTTTCCACGCCTTGCATTTGGGCGAACTTTGGATTTTTAGAAGCGCCCATCAGGTTCATTCTGTTCACTTCCCTGTGATCATGCCTACTTGCAGCACGGGTCAGTCGATCATGGATTCCGCGGGGTGGTACTCCAGCCCGAATGCCTCGGCAACCTTCCGGTGCGTTATTTTTCCGCCGATGATATTGAGTCCGTTGAGCAGTGTCGGGGATTCCCTGAGCGCCTGCCGGTATCCCTTGTCCGCCAGTTTCAGCACATAGGGCAGGGTTGCGTTGGTCAGCGCCAGCGTCGAGGTGACCGGCACGCCGCCGGGCATGTTGGCCACGCCGTAGTGAATGATACCCTCGACGATGAACGTCGGATTTTCGTGCGTGGTCGGATGCATCGTCTCGACGCAGCCGCCCTGGTCGATGGAAACATCCACGATCACCGCGCCCTTGCGCATCGTCCTGAGGTCTTCGCGGCGGATCAATCTGGGCGCGACGGCGCCGTGTATCAGCACCGCGCAAATGATCAGGTCTGCATTGGTAATCTGCTCCAGCAGGTTGTGCCGGTTCGAAAATACCAGCTGCACGTTGGCGGGCATGACATCGCTCAGATAGCGCAGTTTTTCCAGCGAGACGTCGAGGAGGATTACATTGGCGCCCAGCCCGGCTGCCATTTTCGCCGCGTTGACGCCGACCACACCGCCGCCGAGGATCACCACCCTGGCGGGCGGCACGCCCGGCACGCCGCCGAGCAATATGCCGCGCCCGCCGTACAGTTTCTCCAGATATTTGGCGCCTTCCTGCACCGCCATGCGCCCCGCCACCTCCGACATCGGCGTCAGCAGCGGCAGTTCGCGCGAAGGCAGCTCGACCGTCTCGTAGGCGATGCACACCGCGCCCGACACCATGTGCGCGCGGGTCAATGATTCGCTGGCGGCGAAATGGAAGTAGGTGAAAATGACCTGGCCGGGCCTGATGCGCTTCCATTCCGGCTCGATCGGCTCCTTCACTTTCACGACCAGGCCGGCTGCCGCCCAGACCGCATCGGCATCCTTTGCGATCTGCGCGCCTGCCGCCAGGTATTGCGCGTCGCTGAACCCGCTGTCCAGTCCCGCGCCAGTTTCCACGATGACCGTGTGCCCCGCCGATGCCAGCGCCTCCGCCCCCGCCGGAACCAGCGAGACGCGGTTTTCGTTGGTTTTTATTTCCTTCGGAATGCCTATTTTCATTTCAATTCATTCACTCGCTGGCCAATCGTTAAAAGGGAAGGGTATGTCTTCGGTGGCAAAACTCAGGAAATTTACGATCTGCTGGAAGTAGCGTGCCAGGCTGCGGCCAAATGAAGCCAGGCGCGCATTGGGTTGGTCGTTCATCAGCATTATCAGAAATTGAACAAGAGCAATAATAAACAACACTGTGCCAGCCGCGTGCAGCACCAGGGCCATCAACAGCATGAACAATCCGCGTACCCAGATGTTGCGCTTGCTTATCGGTGTTTCAGAATTTTCATTCATGGCTGGTTCTCCTTTAACTGATTCAGTGAGTTTAGCGACTCCATTCCCTCCCCCTTGCAGGGGGAGGGCTAGGGTGGGGGTAGAACTTCAAGGGTACATGCAGCCGACAGTTTGTACCCCCATCCCCGTCTTCCCCCTGAGAGGGGGAAGGAGTAAGAACCCAAGGCCTTCAGGCACCTTCGCGGCGATCGCCTACTTGCCTTCGTCTTTATCGTTGCTACCACGGTGCGAGCCGGTCTTCTTCGCAAAACTGCGCCGCAGTTCGGCCAGGTGCTTGAGCCGTTGCGCCACGAGTTGGTTGAGGCTGCCTTCGGGCAGCTTGCCATGCTCGTCGGGTGCGCCGACGGGAATGCCGGTCAGCAGTTCGAGCGCTTCGTCCACCGTGTCCACCGCGTAAATATTGAAGCGCCCCGCCTTCGCCGCTTCCACCACGTCGCGGCGCAGCATCAGGTGCGTCACGTTGGACGCAGGGATCAGCACTCCCTGGTTTCCGGTCAGGCCGCGCTTGCTGCAAATATCGAAATAGCCCTCGATCTTTTCGTTCACTGCGCCGACCGCCTGCACCCGGCCAAACTGGTCAACCGAACCGGTCACTGCCAGCGACTGGCGGATCGGGGTGTTCGCCAGCGAGGACAGCAGCGCGCACAACTCCGCCACCGAGGCGCTGTCCCCTTCCACATGTCCGTAGGTCTGCTCGAATACCAGGCTGGCAGACAACGAGAGCGGCTGTTCGGGGGCATAGCGCGCAGCCAGGAACGACGACAGGATCAGCACACCCTTGGAGTGGATTGCCCCGCCCAGCTTGACCTCGCGCTGGATGTCGACCAGGTCGCCTTCGCCCAGGCGGGTATTGGCGGTGATGCGCGAGGGCTGGGCAAAGGCGAAATCGCCGAGCTGGAATACGGAAAGGGCATTCACCTGCCCGACTTTTTCGCCTTCGGTGTCGATGTGCAAAATGCCGCGCAGGATCGCCTCATGGGAACGCTCGCGCAGGCGGTCGGCGCGCCTGATCTGCGCCTCGATCGCGCGCTCCACGTCGGCATTGGCCACGGCTTCCCGTTTGTCCTGCTCCGCCCAGTAGTCCGCTTCGCGCACCAGATCGGCCAGGCTCTCCACGTGCGTGGACAACTTCTGCGCATCTTCGGCGCGGCGCGCGCAGTGTTCGATCACCCGCGCCACTGCGCTGCGGTCAAACGGCCGCAGCTTTTCCCTGCGCGCCAGCGTGCCGATCAGCCGCGCATACAGCAGGTCGTTATCCGGGCTGCGCTCCACTTCGTCCTCGAAATCCGCCGCGATCTTGAACAGTTCGCGGAATTCCGGATCGTATTCGGCAAGCAGGTAATAGAGCAGGCGGTTGCCGAGCAGCACAACCTTGGTATCGAGCGGGATCGGCTCGGGCTCCAGCGACACGGTGCTGACCAGGCTGTACATCTGGCCTAGCGATTCGATGCGGATCTCGCGCGTGGAGAGCGCGCGTTTCAATCCCTCCCACGCAAACGGCTGGGAGAGCAGCTTCAATGCGTCCAGCATCAGATAGCCGCCGTTGGCCATATGCAGCGCGCCCGGCTTGATCAGCAGGAAGTTGGTGATCAGCGCGCCGAACTGGGAAATATGCTCGACCCGGCCCATCAGGTTCTGGTAGGTGGGATGCTCCTCGAATATCACCGGCGCAACATCGCCTTCGCCGCGCCCCACCAGCAGGTTGACGCGAAAGCGGCTGAAATCGGATTGATCGGAGGAGAGGCTTGCCAGTTCTGTGGCTCCCTGCTTCTGGCTGCGGAATTCGTCTATGCTCTCGATGACGTTCTTCTGCACCTCGTTCAGGTAGCCGCACACCAGCGGGTAATTCGCATAGTCGCTGCGCAGCGTGTCGATCAGGTGGCCGACGGCGAACAGCACCGCCTCCTCGTTCAGCTTGCGCACGCGCTCCATGCGTTCGCGCCGCCACTGGCGCGCCTGAAGGATGACCTTCTCCAGCTGCTCCTGCAGCGTGTTGGTGGCTTTCTCGATGCGCTCGCGCTCTTCATCCGGCAGTTTTTCATAATCCTCCGGACTCATCACCTCGCCTTCCCTGGCCGGCGCAAAAGAAAAACCGTTCGGCGTGCGCAGCAGCACGATGCCATGTTTGCCGGCCTCCTCGCCCACATCGGCGAATGCGCCCGTCTGGCGTTCGCTGTACTCCTCGTCGATCTTGTTCAGGCGATGGCGGTAGTCCTCACCCTCGAAAACGGCGGGTATCGCGGCCTGCAATTCTGATACCAGATGCTGCATGTCGGCATGCAGGCGTTTGCCCAGGCCTGCCGGCAACCGGATCACGTGCGGTTTGTGCGGCTGGGTGAAATTGTGGACGTAGCACCAGTCGGCAGGCCTGGCCTCGGTCGCCACACGCTGGTCGAGCAACTGGCGGATCAGCGTGTGCTTGCCGCTGCCGCTCGGCCCCATGACGTAGAGGTTGTAGCCCGCGTGGCGCATGCCGATGCCGAAATGCGCCGCATCTATCGCGCGCATCTGGCCGATGCCCTCGGTCAGGTCTTCAAGTTCGGCAGTAGTCGCAAAAGCGAGCCGTTCAACATCACATGGCCGATACAGTTTGTCCGGGGTAAGTGGAGCAATTGGGGAAAGCGGAGAAATAGGACTCATATTTTGATTTTACTCTTCCTGGTCAAAATGAAATATTGCGGTCAACCTGCGCCGCAAGCTCGTGCAGAGCGCGGGCAATTTCCACCCGATAATTATAAGGCTCCTGGAGCTGGCGCAGCGGCTCCGGCAACCGCGCCAGACAGGTTGCCGCGTGGCTGCGGATATCCGCAAGCGTCGCAGTAGCGTGGCGTTGACCTGCGCGCATCACCGGCACCAGCAAAGGCTCGCCCGGCTGCGCATCTCCTTCAAGTGTGACGACATCCGCTGTCATGCGTCCGTCTGCGTCATGGCTGCGGTACACCTGCTTGCGCCCCGGCCAGGTCTGTTTGCCCTCGGAACGCTTGCGCCGCGCCTTGCCGGCATATTCCTGCAGCTTGTAGGCGCAGTCGAGATAGGGCACGTCGCTCGACGTATCCATGCGCGTGCCGATACCGAAGCCGTCCACCGGCGCGCCTGAGGCCAGCATGTCGCGCAACAGGTATTCGTCGAGGTCGCCGCTGGCGAAGATCGTGGCGTGCTGCAATCCGCCTGCGTCGAGAATGCGCCGCACCTGTCGGGCGTGATCGGCGAGATTGCCGGAATCGATGCGCACGCCCTTGATGCGGATGCCGCTGCGTTCCAGTTGCGGCGCGAGCGCGACCACCTTGCGCGCCCCCTCTTCGGTGTCGTAGGTGTCGATCAGCAGCACCACGTTGTCCGGCTGTGCATGAGCGAAATGCTCGAAGGCCAGCATCTCGCCATCGTGTGCCTGAACGAAGGAATGCGCCATCGTGCCGAACAATGGAATGCCGAGCTGCATGCCCGCCTGCACCGTCGCTGTGCCGGTGAAACCGGCGAGGTAGCTGGCGCGCGCCGCCAGCAGCCCGGCTTCCGCGCCGTGGGCGCGGCGCAAGCCGAAATCCACCAGCAGCTTGTCCGGCGCCACCAGCACCATACGCGCCGCCTTGGAGGCGATCAGCGTCTGGAAATGCAGCAGGTTGATGAGCCGCGTCTCCACCAGCTGCGCCTGCGCGATCGGCGCGGTCACGCGCAGGATAGGTTCGTTCGGAAAGAACACCGTGCCTTCCGGCATCGCGTGCACATCGCCGGTGAAGCGCAGCGTTTCGAGTTGCGCCAGAAATCCGTTGTTGAAGCGGCCGGTGGACGCCAGCCATGCGAGTTCATCCGGCGAGAAGCGCAAGCCCTCCAGAAATTGCAATGATTGTTCCAGCCCCGCCGCCATCAGGAAGCCGCGACCGGAGCGCAGCTTGCGCACGAAGAACTCGAACACGGCGACATCCTCCATGCCGGAGTCGTGATAGCCCTGCAGCATCGTCAGCTGGTAGAGATCGGTCAGCAGCGCGCTGCCCGCGAGGTTCCCCGCAGGGTTCAATGGCGGGTTCATACGCCAATCCTTTCAATAGTGATGCGTTGCGCGCCGAGGCGCGCCATTTCCTGTTCGGCGCGCTGCCCCTTGCCGGGCAGGACATCCACCGCGCGGATCGCGTCGGCCAGCAGAAACACTTCGTAGCCGAGTCTCAGCGCATCGCGCACGGTGTTGAGCACGCAGTAGTCGGTGGCGAGACCGCCGATGAAAAGGCGTCGGATTTTGGCCTCGCGCAATTGCTGATCCAGATTCGTGCCCTGGAAGCCGGAATAGGCATCCAGTTCCGCCGTGGTTGCCTTGGAGATGATCACCGCGGAAGACGGCAGTTGCAGCGCTGCCGCGAACTCCGCGCCGCGAGTTCCCGCCACGCAGTGCGGTGGCCAGATGCCACCCTGCGCGCGAAAGGAGCAATGCCGCTCGGGATGCCAGTCGCGCGTCGCGTATATCGGCAGGTTTTGTGCTGTAAATGCGCGCAGATAGCGGTTAAGCACCGGTACCACCTCGTCGCCACGCGGCACCGCCAGGCTGCCGCCGGGCAGGAAATCGTTCTGCACGTCGACGATCAGCAGCGCGTCGCCGGGTTTGGGTTGCAAGTCATTGCGATTCGAAGTATTCATTTGCACCTCGTCATGTAAATGCAACTGGCGTAGGGCGGGTCACACCCGCCGTGGTTGCCCGGCATCCGGTGGGTTACGGCGGGCTGGCTTTGCATAGCCATTCGGCTAAGCCTGCAAAAAACGCAGGCAAGCTGCTGGTTAACCCGCCCTACGTGCTGATACCACAACCAATCGGAGTAACAAGCTTCTCGTAGGGTGCGTTTCACGCACCATGGTGCGTGAAACGCACCCTACCCTTTAATACAGATCAGCGGCACCACGCGCGCCACCTTGCGCGCCAGGCCGGCATTGTCGGCTGCGTCGACTACTGCGCTGACATCCTTGTACGCGCCCGGCGCTTCTTCTGCAACCCCGCGCATCGAGGGGCTGCGTATCAGGATGCCGTGCCCGGCGAGATCGTCGACGATGTGCCGTCCGTTCCAGTTGCGCAGCGCCTGATGGCGGCTCATCGCGCGCCCCGCGCCGTGGCAGGCGGAGCCGAAGGCATGCTGCATGCCCTGCTCCGTCCCGGCCAGAATATAGGAGGACGTTCCCATGCTGCCGCCGATCAGCACCGGCTGACCAGAATTGCGCAACTCGTGAGGCAGATCGGGATGCCCCGGCCCGAAGGCGCGTGTAGCGCCCTTGCGATGCACGTAGAGTTTTTTTGTCCGTCCGTCCACCTTGTGTTCCTCCACCTTGCAGGTGTTGTGCGACACGTCGTACAGCAGCGGCAAACGCGCCTGCGGCAGCACCTGTGAAAATACCTGGCGCGTGAGGTGGGTGAGTATCTGGCGGTTGGCCAGTGCGCAATTGATCGCCGCGCGCATCGCGCCGAGATATTCCTGCCCCAGCGGCGAAGCGATCGGCGCGCAGGCCAGTTCGCGATCGGGCAGTGCTATGCCATAACCGGGAGCGGCCAGCACCATGCGCTTGAGGAATTCGGTGCCGATCTGGTGGCCGAGTCCGCGCGAACCGCAATGGATGCTGACGACGATATCGCCCGGCTTCACGCCGAACGCTGCGGCGATCTCCGGCGCATACACGTCGGTCACCTGCTGGATCTCAAGATAGTGGTTGCCGGACCCGAGCGTGCCCATCTCGTCGCGCTGGCGCTTCTTGGCCTGCTCGGAAACCTGTCCCGGATCGGCGCCCTTCATGCAGCCGCCCTCTTCGATGCGCTCCAGGTCGGCCGCCGTGCCGAAGCCGCGCTCCACCGCCCAGTGCGCGCCGCCGCGCAGCATCCTGTCCATCTCCGCGGCATCCAGCCGGATTGTCCCGGTGCTGCCCATGCCGGCGGGGATGGTGTGATACAGCGCATCCGCGAGCCGCATCTTCACCCTGTCAATGTCTTCGACATGCAGGCCGGTCAGCAGCGTGCGCACGCCGCAGGAAATGTCGAAACCCACGCCGCCCGCCGACACCACGCCGCCCGCGTCGGCATCGAACGCCGCCACGCCGCCGATCGGAAAGCCGTAGCCCCAGTGGGCGTCCGGCATCGCCCAGGAGGCGTTGACGATGCCCGGCAGCATCGCGACATTGGTGACCTGCTCATACACCTTGGCATCCATCTCGCGCAGCAGCGTCTCGCTGGCGAAGATCACGCCGGGCACATGCATTTTTCCGAACGGCTTGATGTGCCATTCGAATTCGGATTTGCGTTCAAACAGGGTGAGGTCCATGGCAAATCCTTTGTTTATGTTATTGAACGCTTGCGAGTTGGTTGAGAGAGAGTTTACCCCCATCCCACCCTTCCCCCTGCAAGGGGGAAGGAGTTGATTCCCTCCCCCTTGCAGGGGGAGGGTTAGGGTGGGGGTAGACGCCAAGGTATATATCCCCATCATTGATTTTCGCAATTTTCAACTGCTAAACATCCACGACGCATTGGGCGAGCCAGCCGCCATCTGGTTGTTGCGCAACCTTCAGCGCCGTGTAGGTCGCGCCTTTCACTTCGACGGCAGGGTGATGGCGTGCCACGTCCAGCGCTTCTCCCCACGCCTGCGCGGTGAGTCGGTTGCCTTCCAGATGCACTTCGAAACGGCTGAACAACATGTTGCGCGTCACCATCTCATAAATCAAACTGTTCAGCCAATCCACCAGCAGCAATTCGGCATCGGGCGCCTCGCAGGAAAGCCGGATCATCTCCTCGGGTGCCACATCCGCCAGGTCGGTGATCACCGCCGTCAGCGCCAGCGCAGCCTGTTCATATGCTTGCTCAAGCGTCGCGCCCAGCCCGCGCACGCCGATATCGGCTTGATGAGGGAAGTGCTCCCAATGTGCAGTGACGGTCATATCGCATCCAAAAATTTATTAACCGTAGGGTGGGCAGGCTTTTCTGCCCACCAATCCGCGTGGGCAGAAAAGCCTGCCCACCCTACTTTTGCGTTTGCATTTCTCCGCGCCTCCGCGTGAAAGTTTTTTGGTTCCGGCTTGTCCGGCTCAGGTTCATTGGTTCTCAGATCACCTTGCCGCCAAATGCCGCCGCCACTTCGGCACGCAGCATTGCGGCTTCCCCGCCCGTATAGCGCGGCGAGAAATGCAGCGGGATGACGCAACCGGCATTCGCGGCGCGGGCGATTTCGCCTGACTGGCGCGCGGTCAGGTGGAATTTGCGCTGCCCGTGTTCGGCGTCGCGTTCCATGAAGGCAGCCTCGATATATAGCAGGTCGGCATTGCGCGCCAACTCGACGATACGCGCCGCGTTGTCCTCGCGCCAGGCGACATCGGTGACATAGACGATTTTCTGGCCGGGCACGATGCGCAGGGCGGGCTTGAGTTCGGCCAGCGTCAACTTCCTTTCCTGCACCGCACCGTCCTCGCGCCAGGCCACGCGTATCTGCCATTGTTCCGGTTCGTTGCGCAACACCGCCTGCTTCAGGTCGCGCAGCCATGCTCCCACCGGCAGGCCGAGTTCCTGCAGGCGGTTTTTCCACACATTGACGTGCGCCTGTTCCTGCAGGGCATAAGCCAGACTGGGAATCCCGCCGTGATCGAGCAACGCGCAGCGCACCTGCATGGCCGGCTCGTTCAGCAAAATATTCTCAGTGAAGGCCATGCTTTTCTCGTCCTCCCGGTGGAATTCGCTGTGGCAGCAGAAACTGGCGCAACGCCCTGCCCCTTTGCCATCCACCTCGGTGACGCGCAGCGTAAAGTCGGCTGCATAGTTGCGCACCAGATTCCAGGTGTAGGCGCGCAGCTTGTGTTCCACCTGCCCCAGAAACCCGGGCGGGCCGAACAGGTGCAAATCCTTTTCCCGTCCCAGCAGAATGCGCAGCAGCCAGTCGAAGCCGATGAAATGGTCCATGTGGGCATGGGTGACAAACACATGGCTGATGCGCAACAGTTTGCGCGGTGACAGCGCCCGGATGTCGCCCAGATCAAACAGCAACGCGCGCCGTTCGAACATGCAGTCGACATACAGCACGGGATCTCCCGCAGAACCGTTTACCAGATTTGGATGGAATGTCGGGCGCATCTCGGCTCTCTCCCCGTTCGGGAAGCAACCGTTATGAAACTGCCCCCAGCAGGGCAATCACTTCCTCATCGCTCACCTGCGGGAAAGACTGGTAGAACTGCCCCACCGCATAAAACATCGCCGGCGCGCTCAGGCACACCACTTCATCGGCGTAGGGTTCCACCTTGGCAAGCGTATCCGGCGGAGCCACCGGCACCGCGCAGATCAGTTTTTTCGGGGACTTGGCGCGCAGCGCATGCAATGCGGCGATCATCGTGGAGCCGGTGGCCAGGCCATCATCCACGACGATGACGACACGCCCTGCCGGGTCCAGCGGCGGGCGCACCGGGGTATAGCTGGCGCGCCGCTCGCGCATCACCCTGAGTTGGGTTTCCTTCTCGGCTTCGATGTATTCCGTGCTGCCCGCCACCCGCCCGGCATAGTCGCCGAGATAGGTCCAGCCGGTCTCGTCCACCGAACCGATGGCAAATTCCGGGTTGCCCGGCGCGCGCAGCTTGCGCACCAGCACCACGTCCACTTCACCGTCCAGCGCCTCGGCGATGATTTTGGCCATCGGCACCGCACCGCGCGGAATCGCCAGCACCAGCGGATGCTGGCCGCGATATTGCGCCAGCACTACCGCCAGCCTGGTTGCAGCATCTGTGCGATCACGAAACATCATGTTGATCCCTCCTCATGTTATCCGGCAACCCGATGGCGATGCAGAGCTGACCCGGCATGCAATTGCTGACGGGTACGCTCCACTGCCGTGAAGCATACGCCAAAGACATAAATTCCACTACAGTCAGATGGCTATGCAGAGCCTGCCCGACCTGCAATTACCGTAGCAACGCCGCCTCAAACTGCTCTATCGGCACCGGCTTGCCGAACAGATAACCCTGGAAGGCATGGCAGCCGTGTTTATCCAGAAAGTCCCGCTGCTCCTCGGTTTCCACCCCTTCGGCAATCACGTTCAACCCCAGCGCATGGGTCATCGCGATGATGGTCTGAACGATGGCGGCGTCATTGGGGTCGCTGCTGATGTCGTTCACAAAGGAGCGGTCGATCTTGATTTGATCCAGTGGCAGGCGTTTCAGATAT
>Ga0155952_1014_pt1 | contig 18828 bp, 18 predicted proteins | sample RifCSPlowO2_02_FD_107606 | JGI IMG/M metagenome (GOLD analysis project Ga0155952, IMG submission 107606) | Gallionellales bacterium RIFCSPLOWO2_02_FULL_57_47
CGATTCAGAGTGTCGCAGATGGACTCCTGTAAATGTCAAACTTCTACTGCCACCCCGGCATAGCCGGGGGATTTCCTATGTTGGGTTAATCACAGACCACCTTATTCGCGGCTAGCGACCCCTCCCGCACCGGACGGCTGCGTCGCACCGTGTCGGGGTATCCGCTCAGGTAGACCTGAGTTGCTCACAGTTCACCTTATTCGCGGCTAGCGACCCTACCCGCAAACTGCCGGCTGCGCCGGTAACGTGTCCGGGTCGCTACTCCCATTCAATCGTCGCGGGCGGCTTGCCGGAGATGTCGTACACGACGCGGTTGATGCCGCGCACTTCGTTGATGATGCGGTTGGAGACCTTGCCCAGCAACGAGTACGGCAGCTCCGCCCAGTGCGCGGTCATGAAGTCCTGGGTCTGCACCGCACGCAATGCCACCACCCATTCATAGGTGCGGCCATCGCCCATCACGCCGACACTCTTGACCGGCAGGAATACCGTGAAGGCCTGCGAGGTTTTTTCGTACCAGGACTTGCCATCTTCATCTTTGGTGGCGTTCAGCTCTTCGATAAAAATCGCATCGGCGCGGCGCAGCAGGTTGGCGTATTCGCGTTTCACTTCGCCGAGGATGCGCACCCCTAAGCCGGGGCCGGGAAACGGATGGCGGTACACCATGCCGTGCGGCAGGCCCAATGCAACACCCAGCTCGCGCACTTCGTCCTTGAACAGCTCGCGCAACGGCTCGAGCAGCTTGAGATGCAGGCTTTCCGGCAGGCCGCCGACATTGTGGTGCGACTTGATGGTGTGGGCTTTTTTGGTCTTCGCGCCGGCTGATTCGATCACGTCCGGATAGATCGTGCCCTGCGCCAGCCACCTGGCTTGCGGCAGTTTTTTGGCTTCGCGCTGGAACACTTCGACAAACTCGCGGCCAATGATCTTGCGCTTCTGCTCCGGGTCGGTCACACCCCCGAGATGCTTCAGGAATTCGCCGCTGGCATCCACATGGATGACCTTCATGTGCAAATGATTAGCAAAGGTTTCCATCACCTGCTCCGCTTCGTTCAGGCGCAGCAGGCCGTTATCCACGAATACGCAAGTCAACTGGTCGCCGATGGCGCGATGGATCAGCGCCGCCGCCACCGAGGAATCCACCCCGCCGGACAGCCCCAGGATTACTTCGTCGCCGCCGACCTGTACGCGAATCTTTTCCACCGCCTCGCCGATATAATCCGGCATATTCCAGTCTTGCGCGCAGCCGCAGATGTCGTGCACGAAACGGTTCAGCATTGCCTTGCCTTGCGGGGTATGGGTCACTTCGGGATGGAATTGCAGCGCGTAATATCGCCGCGTTTCGTCCGCCATGCCGGCGATAGGCGTGGTGGGATTGCTGGCGATCACCGCGAAGCCCGGCGGCAGCGCGGTCACCTTGTCGCCGTGGCTCATCCACACGTCGATCAGGCCGTGGCCTTGTTCATTGGTCCGATCCTGAATGCCGCGCAGCAACGCGGAATGCCCCTGCGCGCGAATTTCTGCGTAACCGAATTCGCGCACCTTGCCGCTCTCGACCTTGCCGCCCAGTTGTGCCGCCATCGTCTGCATGCCGTAGCAGATGCCCAGCACCGGCACGCCCAATTCGAACACGATCTGCGACGCGCGCGGCGTATCGCCTTCGGTCACCGAATTGGGACCGCCGGAGAGAATAATGCCGCTCGGGTTATATTCACGAATAAATTCATCGCCCACATCCCAGGGATGCAGCTCGCAATAGACATGCGTTTCACGGACACGGCGCGCGATCAACTGTGTGTATTGGGAACCGAAATCGAGGATGAGGATTTTTTTATGGGACATGGCTAGGATCGAGGAGTGAGAATTAAGGATTGAGGATTGAGGATCGAGGATTGGATCGAGGATGTTTTTCGCTCAATCCACGATCCTCAATCCTCGCTCCTAATCAATATGGTAATTCGGCGCTTCCTTGGTGATCTGCACGTCATGCACATGCGACTCGCGAATTCCGGAAGAGCTGATCTCGACGAACTCGGCCTTGGTGTGCATCGTGGCGATGTCGGGACAACCGAGATAACCCATGCTGGCGCGCATACCGCCCATCAGTTGATGGATCACTGCCAGCACGCTGCCCTTGTACGGCACGCGGCCCTCGACACCTTCCGGCACCAGTTTGTCCTGATTGGCTTCGCCTTCCTGGAAGTAGCGGTCGCTGGAGCCCTGCTGCATCGCTCCCAGGCTGCCCATGCCGCGATAGGATTTGTAGGAACGTCCCTGAAAGAGTTCTATTTCGCCCGGCGCTTCCTCGGTTCCGGCGAACAACCCGCCGAGCATCACGGCATGGGCCCCCGCCGCGATCGCCTTGGCGATGTCGCCGGAATAACGGATACCGCCGTCGGCGATCAATGGCACGCCGGTGCCCTGCAAGGCTTTCGCCACATTCTGGATTGCGGCGATCTGCGGCACGCCGACACCCGCGACGATACGCGTGGTGCAAATCGAACCGGGGCCGATGCCGACTTTCACGCCGTCCGCGCCGTGATCCAGCAAGGCCATTGCCGCTCCGCCGGTAGCGATGTTGCCGCCGATCACTTCAACCTGCGGAAAATTGTCCTTGACCCATTTGACGCGATCCAGCACACCTTGCGAATGCCCGTGTGCGGTATCCACGACGATCACGTCCACCCCGGCCTCGGCCAGTAACGAGACGCGCTCTTCCGTACCTTCGCCCACGCCGACAGCAGCGCCGACACGCAGGCGCCCGAGATTGTCCTTGCTGGCCAGCGGATGTTCGCTGGATTTAAGGATGTCTTTTACCGTCATCAAACCGCGCAGTTCGAATGCATCATTGACCACCAGTACGCGCTCGATGCGATTTTTGTGCATCAGGTTGCGCGCCTCCTCAAGGCTGGCATTTTCCTTGACGGTAATCAGCCGCTCGCGCGGCGTCATGATGTTCTTTATCGGTTGGTCCAGATTGTTCTCGAAGCGCAAATCGCGGTTCGTGATGATGCCCACCAGCTGCTTGCCCTGCACCACCGGCAATCCGGAAATCCTGTGCTGCCGCGTCAAGGCCAGCACGTTGCGCACCGTCATGTCCGGCGTGATGGTGATGGGGTCCTTGACCACCCCGCTTTCAAAACGCTTGACCTTGGCGATCTTGGCAGCCTGCGCCTGGGCAGACATGTTTTTGTGCACGATGCCGATACCGCCCTCCTGGGCCAGGGCAATCGCAAGGCGCGATTCCGTGACGGTATCCATCGCGGCGGACAGCAAGGGTATGTTCAGGCTGATGTTGCGGGTGAGTTGGGTGCGCAGACTGACTTCGCGCGGCATTACGTTTGAATAGGCAGGAACGAGCAGGACGTCGTCAAAGGTTAGTGCTTTTTGAATGATGCGCATAGTTTAGCAGCCCTCGGCAAAGCGAGGCATTATACGCATGTCGTGCAAGCCGGTAAACACTTCACCCGTTCAGCATGGCTACAGATTTACAGCGCGGTCTCGTTGGTTTCGCCGGTGCGGATGCGGATGACCTGCTCCACCGGCGAGATAAAGATCTTGCCATCGCCGATCTTGCCGGTGTGCGCGGCCTTGATGATTGCCTCGACTGCCGTATCGAGCAGATCGGCTGGAACTACCACCTCCAGTTTGATCTTGGGCAGGAAATCAACCACATACTCCGCACCGCGATACAGCTCTGTATGGCCCTTCTGGCGGCCAAAGCCTTTCACTTCGGTCACCGTCAAACCGCTGACGCCCAGCTCGGAAAGCGCCTCGCGCACTTCATCCAGCTTGAATGGTTTGATGATCGCTTCGATTTTTTTCATGGTGTACTCCCTGGTGCGTTAGTGTGTCGTTGGATTGGTTGTTATTGTACCAAGAGCAACGGGTATTTGAGTCATCCCAATTCTATTTAAGAACAACAATAACTATGCAGGGTGCGTTCCACGCACCATGCTTATTGGTGCGTGGAACGCACCCCACGATATTTTATTTTGATATAAAACACGGAGTCAGGGCAGTTCGCGATAACTCACCGACAGGATTTCCAGTTCCTGGATACCAATCGGCGTGCGCAATGTCGCCACTTCGCCTTCGCGCAATTTGAGCAGCGTTCGCGCCAGCGGCGAGACCCAGCTGATCAAGCCGGAGCCGACATCCGCCTCATCCACCCCGACGATGCTGTAAGTGCTCTCGCAGCCGTTGTCGTCGCAGACCGTCACCGTGGCGCCGAAGAATACCTGCTCGCATTCGCCGCGCTGCGCCGGATCGACCACTTCGGCCAGCTCCATGCGCTTGCGCAGAAAGCGCACGCGCCGGTCAATCTCGCGCAGGCGTTTCTTGCCATAAATATAATCGCCATTTTCCGAGCGATCGCCGTTGGAGGCAGCCCAGGTAATGGTCTTGACCAGTGCCGGACGCTCCACCTTCCACAGGTGATCCAGCTCCTCTTTCAGCTTGCGGTATCCGTTGGGCGTGATGTAATTCTTAACGCCCGCAGGCAACTGCGCCGAGGGTTCCGGCTCGTCGTCTTCGGTATCATCGTTGCGTATGAATGCTTTGCTCATGCGGGGATTTTACATCATTGCGGGATCAGGCTTAATATCCACACCTCTGCTTTATCCGTTGCTCTCGCGTACCGGCGGAATTTATATTTTCAGATATTCAGGGGATATGGTGAAAGCATGCCTTTACACGCTGAATAGTCCGGCGCAATTACGCGCCGGATTCTCAATCGTCCTGCAGGCCGTTAACAACATTTTCGAAGTATGCTACTTGAACACGGATGAAATCGACAATCCGAAACCGGAATCAGGACTTGCGTCCGTGTATCCTTTTAACAGGTATCCACGCAAATAGACGTCGTTACTGACTTGATGGCTTGCATACAGGGTCAACTCACGCAGTTCCGCACCTGTGGCTGTAGCCTGCTGCGCATATTTATATTCAGCTCCGCCACGCGTTTTTTCGCTGAATTTGTAGTCACCGCCAGCAGAGCCGTAGTACACATTGTTCATCGGCAATTCAGCCGAGCTTCCCAATACTTCATAGCCGGCCATAAGGCCGGGTGAAAAATCGCCAAGGGCATGATAAGCAAACAACTGCGCGGCATAATCGTTTTCCCCGGTACCCAACACCTTGCTTGCCGTGCCAAACTTGATGCGACCTGTCAGTTCGACCCCTGAATCGGATTCGTCAGCAGAATACAAGCTGTAGGTCGCCATTGTCACAATGTCGCCCATGCCGGACCTGGTTGTGCGGACCGTTGTCGTGGTGGTAGTCGAACCGCGCCTTCCGCCATGTCCGCCACTGGCAATCACATCGCCGTCACCCGTGACTTGCAGGTATGGCACCGTCAATTTCAGGGCCCAGTTTCCAGTCTCATAGAGTGCGCTCACCGGAATAGAGACAATATCATTTGTTGAGTCCGTACCATATTTTCCCGAACTGGAATCGTACCCTGCGATCAGGGTGAAATTCCGGTCTTCATCGGCATAAGCTCCGCCGGCAACAAAAATCAGCACGGCAACAGCCAGGCTTTCAATCCATCCAGTTTGCCGTTTCATTTCAATGCCGCATCCTGTATTAACGATTACGTCCGCCGCCCCGGTTCGCTGAACCACCCCGGTATCCGCCACCCGCCCTGGTACCCGGCTCCGTGCGTGCACGATATCCTTGTCCGTAGCCGCTGCCCGCGGGCTTGTTTCCGTTTTGCTCAAATTCGTTTTCATCAGTTTCCAAATCCTGCTTCTGTGTATTTGAAGCAATGTCTTTTACATGCTGCTGAAGTTTATTACGATAAATCTCATATTCGACCTGATTCATGGATTCAAATGACGCATGGCCGGCACCCGGAACCTCCTCAGCCATAGCCGCAGTGGCGTTCAGATACAGGCACAGCATCAACACCAGGCTGCCGGGATTTCCATGAAAACGAAATAGGCCACTCATTTTTCCGATCCAATTAAATACTGGCATTACCTATCGAAAGTGAGCAACGTGCGAATGAGCGGGTCTCGTTTGGCCGATATCGCACTCATTCGCAACACCTGCTGCTGCACTATATTAACGCCCCATTCCCTGACCACCCCCGGCGCCACGTGAACCACTGCCCATACGCTGGGAACCCGTTGCCGATCCATCGCGTGCCTTGGTACCCTTGCCTTTGTCGGCGTTGCCACTCGAAGCGCGCAATTCGGCGCGCTGCTCAGCAGTCATTTCGGCCTGCACCTGGGTGCGATACTGATCGCGTTCTTCCTGTGTCATCCCGGCGGTAGCTTCCCGATGTTGAGCGCGAATCTCCTCGCGGGTCAGCACGGGAGTGACAACTGGCTCATCTGCAGCCATACTTAACCCGGTAACGGTGAGCCCTGCTACCAGCGCGGCGTTGAGAAATATTTGTTTGGTATTCATGATGATCTCCTGTCTATTAAGTTTAAGTTATTTAACCAAAAATCAGGTTGCTTGCCTGATGGGTGCATAGTGCCTGAGACCGGTTTCATAACGATTTCTGATTGGCATCAAATTGTAACAATGTGTTACCGGACACCCTCCAGCCAAGACAACACAATTCTCCATCGGGTATATTGAAGTACATGGACACCAAACAAATTCTGGTCGTAGATGACGATGCCGGTATGCGCGAATTGTTGCAGCAATATCTGTCGACACAAGGCTACCAGGTGGCAACCGTTGCAAATGGTGCCGCGATGGACGCACATTTCGCAAACCATGCTGCAGACATTGTGATCCTCGATCTCATGCTGCCGGGAGAAGATGGCCTGTCGTTGGCGCGCAGGTTAAGGGCGCAAGGCAACCTGCCCATCATCATGCTTTCAGCGCGCGGCGAAGATGTTGATCGCATCGTGGGACTGGAAGTGGGCGCAGACGACTATCTCGCCAAGCCTTTCAATCCCCGCGAATTGCTGGCACGCATCCGGGCATTGTTACGCCGCAGCGAAGACTCCCACCCCGCAGCCGGTGCCGCCAGGCATGAGTCCCTTCGCTTTGGCCCGTTCATGTTGAATCTGGACACTCACGACCTTCACAAGAACGGGAAAAATATGCCCTTGACGGCAGGCGAATTTAATCTGCTCCGGGTTTTTAGCGAACATCCGAATCGTGTCTTGAGCCGTGACAGCATCATGGAAATGCTCAAGGGGTATGAGAGATCACCCTTTGACCGCAGCATCGATGTTCGGGTAACCAGATTGCGCCGCAAGATCGAGGACGATCCAAATTCACCCGTGTATATCCGCACCGTGTGGGGCGAAGGTTACCTGTTTGCGCCGGGCAACAATAACTGATCATGCCGGCCGTGAAAACTTCCCGTTCACTTTTTCGCAGTACCGCCACCACGGTTGCGATCACGCTGTTGATATTTGAATTCATCCTGATTGCCGCAACGGTATATTACGTTGTGCTTCCGATGGCAAAGAGATCAGCCGACGATCTGGCCGCCTTGCTGGTTTTGTCTGCCCAAACCTGGGTGGAATTGCCCCCCGTAACACGCAAGGACTTCGAACTTGAACTGGCCCGCAAGCATCAGTTCATGCTGTTCGAAGACATGACTCCTTTGCCCCCGAGGGACGAGTTTCTGCCATATTTGAGCTTATTGGATAGCGCTCTGTCGGCCCGAACCGGCGAGGCAATTTCCATCAGGATAACCAGACTGGACACCACCTGGTTCTGGGCGGAGATACACACCGGGGGAAAGCTGATTCGTATCGGATTTCCCAAAGAGCGTCTCAACATGAATCCGCCAAAGATTTTGTTGCTGGCGCTTGTTGCAACAATTTTGTTGACACTATTTACCACGCTGATACTGGCACGGCGAATCACCAAACCACTGGCTCAATTTTCTGTCGCGGCTAAACGTATCGGGGAAGGAAATATCCCGGAATCGCTTCCCGAAACAAGAATCAGGGAACTTTCTGATTTATCCCTCACTTTCAATCGAATGGCTTTTCAGGTTCGTGAACTCCTTGCCAGCCGCACCACCATGCTGGCTGGCATTTCCCACGATTTGCGCACGCCATTGGCCCGGATGCGTCTGGCAATCGAGATGTTGCCGGAAAATACCGACCCGGAATTGCTTGCACGCCTTCAGCATGACATTGAGAACATGAACCGGCTTATTGGAGAGTTTCTTGCACTGAGCCGGGATATGCAAAAGGAAACCCCGGAGTCAGTCGATATCAACGGGCTGTTACAAGAACTTGTTGATGATGCGAAAGATGAGGGAGCACAAGTTGAATGGCAGTCACAGGAACATGCCTTGATTTCGGCTGGACCCATGGCACTGCGCAGAATTCTGACCAACCTGCTCAGCAATGCCCTGCGTTACGGCGCGGATAAAACGGTGGAAATCGAGCTGACCACCGGTGAAAAAAATACCGTGATCAGCATTCTGGACAGGGGCCCCGGCATCCCGGAGCAGGAATTGGATAATGTCTTTCGCCCCTTTTATCGCCTTGAATCTTCACGCAGCAATGCAACCGGAGGAAGCGGTCTCGGGCTTGCGATTGTTCGCCAATTAGCCGACGCCAACGGATGGAAGATAGAACTGCTTCCGCGGTCTGGTGGCGGTACTGAGGCTCGCTTATCAATTCCGAATGGCTTGCCTTTGCCCGGTCAAAGCAACTGACAGTGAATCATCGAACCGAGCCGGACGGCCAGCCTGAACAGGCTCCACAAGTGTCCGCAGTGCAGAGCGTTTGGTTTGCCGAAAAACCGGCAAACGTGGAAATCATCCGGGGAAACTTTGATGCACACGCTCAAGTGTTACACCAAATGAAAATGGGCGCTTCTGATCTAGCGCCCATATCCATGCATATTTGGCGTCCCCAACGAGATTCGAACTCGTGTTACCGCCGTGAAAGGGCGATGTCCTAGGCCTCTAGACGATAGGGACTTTGATTTTTAAGCTCTTTTGGTGGAGGTAAGCGGGATCGAACCGCTGACCTCTTGCATGCCATGCAAGCGCTCTCCCAGCTGAGCTATACCCCCGGTACCCCGAAAAGAGCGCGCATTATAGTGATGCGACCTATGCTTGTAAAGCTGACTTCCGAAATAGTTTAAAGATGCTTTTTCAGGCGCGCCAGCACGGTCTCGCGCGGGAACAGCGCCAGCACGGCATCGACCGACGGCGTGTGCGTCTGTCCGACCAGCATCACCCGCAACGGCATCGCCAGCCTGGGCATTTTCAGGTTATGTCTGGCGAGCAATTCCTTGATGAGCGCATTCAGCGCGGGTGCTTCCCAGACGGCATCGGCAAAGCGTTCGGAAAGTTCGCGCAACGCGGGCAGCACTTCCGGCACCAGATGCGCATCCAGCAGTTCCTGCGCAGGATGCAGATCGATGTAGAACACCTCGGCGGCATCGGCCAATTCGTTGAGCGTCGCGACACGTTCCTTGTACAGCGCGACCACGGCTTCCAGCGCAGGAGCTTCACCCACCGTCACGCCGCGCGATTCGAGGCGCGGACGCACCAGCGCGGCGAGGCGCGCATTGTCGGCCAGCTTCAGGTAATGCTGGTTCACCCAGTTCAGTTTCTCGGTATTGAACTGCGCGGCGGACGGCGTGATGTGGTCGAGATCGAACCACTGGCAGAACTGCTCCACCGAAAAAATTTCCTCGTCGCCGTGCGACCAGCCCAGGCGCGCCAGATAATTGATCACCGCTTCCGGCAGGTAGCCGTCCTCTTCGTACTGCATCACGCTGACCGCGCCGTGGCGCTTGGACAGCTTGGTGCCGTCGTCGCCGAGAATCATCGACAGGTGCGCGTACTGCGGCACCGTCGCGCCCAGCGCCTTGAGAATGTTGATCTGGCGCGGCGTGTTGTTTACATGGTCGTCGCCGCGTATCACATGCGTGATGCCCATGTCCCAGTCGTCCACGACCACGCAGAAATTATAGGTCGGCGTGCCGTCGCCGCGCGCAATGATCAGGTCGTCCAGTTCGGCGTTTTCAAAAGCGATAGATCCCTTCACCAGGTCTTTCCAGGCCACCGAGCCGTGTGCCGGGCTCCTGAACCTGACTGCCGGCGTCACGCCCGCAGGCGGCTCAGGCAGAACCTTGCCGGGCTCCGGACGCCAGCGGCCGTCGTAACGCGGCTTCTCGCCGCGCGCCCGCTGCGCCTCGCGCAGGGCTTCCAGTTCTTCCGCGCTCATATAGCAGTGATAGGCCGTGCCTTCGTCCAGCATCTGGCGGATCACCACCTTGTAGCGCTCCATGCGCCGCATCTGGTAGAACGGCCCCTCATCGCAGTCCAGGTTCAGCCACTTCATCCCGTCCAGGATCGCCTGCACCGCTTCGGGGGTGGAACGCTCCACATCGGTATCCTCGATGCGCAAGATGAAGGTGCCGCCGTGCTTGCGCGCATACGCCCAGGAAAACAAGGCGGTGCGCGCGCCGCCGATGTGCAGATAGCCGGTGGGGCTGGGAGCGAAACGGGTACGGATATTCATAAATAAAACAGCAATAGCGAACAATTAAGTCGAGCATTTTACGGGCTTTGCCCGTTGCACGTACAAAGAAATTGACTGGGATTAACGCGTTATGATTTAATTCGCGCCCTCTTCAGGGCGGTTAGCTCAGCGGTAGAGCACTGCCTTCACACGGCAGGGGTCACTGGTTCGAACCCAGTATCGCCCACCAACAGAGTCAAGCAGTTCCATCATCCAAGTACTACTCCTACGCGACCACGTGACCAAAACGTGACAGGTCATCGAGCCGCGCAGAATGCCGTGTTGGTCGGCATCGGCTGCCTCAGAAAACGTGGTCTATATCCTATTGTCCCTGCGCGTAAAGTGCGTTGCGGGATGGGAGGTTTACTTCTTACTGCACCTGTTGGCCAAAAAAACTCGCCACCAGCACATTGCGCCGTCACCGCGACCATTTGTGGATGCTGGGCGGCGAGGTGATCCGCCGCCGCCAAGAGGACGCAGACCTTTGTCGTCAGCCTGTCGAGGAAGTAACCTTCGAACTACTGGAAGAAGATGGTGGCCCGCTCATCTGGCCACGAATCACTGAACAGGAGCAGGACGCCTTTGATGCCTCATGCCGGAAGTTTTATCGGTTCCTTATGACTGCGTCTGAAAATCAAATCCAACAGAATTCCAAATTGAAAACCAGCTAAAATTACCCACCGATACCGACGAAGCAAAAATAATACCCGTGACCTATGAATTATTTCACGGTCACCCTACGCTAATTTGTGAACATCAAACACCCGGTTTTCAGGCTCAATCTTTTCTTCCCAAGGCGGCAACAGTTTTGCCACCAGCCACAGCGTGACATAAGGGCAGATGGAAATGATCAAAACAGTGAACAAACTCTCACGCCCGAACATCTCGGGATAGTACGTCAGCAGACCCTTCATGGTCTTGGACAATTCCTGCCCGCCGATCACCACGTTCCAGCGCATCGCCAACACACCGATCATCATGGCCAATCCTGCCATGAACAGCCAGTTGACCAGACGCTCTCCATGTACGTTGTAAAACAGCAACGCCGATGTGACCGCCAGCACGAACAGGGACATTGCCCATTGTATCGTCATGCCGGCCCAGATCGGCCCCACGATCAACGCCCTTACTGTTTCGACACCTTCGCGCCCCTTGTAGAAGATTTCCAGCAATTCCAGTCCCTCGATCACCATCACGACGGTAATGGCGGTAAACAGTACATACAACAGGCCGCGCATCGTATCGTTGGGCATTGGCGTTTTGCGGAATTTGGATACGATCACGTACAGCACGATCAGTAGCCCGACTCCTGAACCCACGGCAGACAACAGGAAGATCACCGGCATCAGGTCGGACGACCACCATTCGCGCGTTTTCAGCGAACCGAACACGAAACCGACGTAGCCGTGCAAGCCGCACGCGGCCGGGATGCCGATCATGGCCAGTATGCGCGCAATCTTATGATCGATAGCCAGCGCTCGCTGCGACACATCGTCCGAGCCCAGGGTGAGCCAGCCATAGACTTTACCCATGATGCCGGCCCTGACCTTGGACATAGCGACAATATCGGCGCGGAAAGCGAACCAGGTTTCCAGCAGCAGCAGGCACACGTAAAACCCGGCGACATAACCGAATGCTGCCATCGCCGAAGTCCAGTGCGGTGTTATAACCGCATTGAACGCGCGGGTAGGCTGGCCCAGGTGAAACAGCAACGGCGACGGTGCGAAAAACATGAAGCACAGCGCGGTCAGCAGAGCGAACCTGGAGATCGGCGCGAAGCTCTTGATGTTAAACACATGATGCAGGCTGGATACCACGAACGCACCCGCAACGAGTCCGGTGATATAGGGATAGATCACGATGAGTTGAGTCCATGGCAACTCGCTCTCATTCGGGTAAATGAACCCTACATGCGGAGTGACATGGTGAAATAAGCTTTCCATCACACCACCTCCTTGTCTGTACCTTTATAGAACACATTGGGCGCGTTGCCCATCTCCGGCTTCAGCACTTGCACGTGGTTATTTTTGATAAACAGACTGATCGGACTTTCCGGGTCGTTGCGGTCACCGAAGATGCGCGTACCAGTCGGGCACACTTCGACGCATGCAGGATTGAGTCCCTTGGTGATGCGGTGATAGCACCAATTGCATTTTTCGGCGACGCCCCTGACTTCATTGAAGCTACGCGCGCCATAAGGGCATGCCTGTACGCAATACTGGCATCCAATACAATAAGTCGTATCAATCAACACCGGGCCGTCTTTGACCTTGAAGGTGGCTCCCGTCGGGCACACCTGGACACACGACGGATGCTCGCATTGATTGCACAGCTTGGGCACAAAAAACGCTTTGTCTACCTTGACATTCCTGTAGCGGTTGTCAAAACGGAACTTTGTCTCCGATCCGGTATTTTCGATATTTTTCGGATCAGCCTGACTATCGACGATTGCGGTATTTGACCCTTCCAGATAGACATAGCGCTCAACCCAGGTGCGATGATGGAAGGCATCCATCTGCACGCTGTTTTCCATCTTGCACGCTTCCATGCAGCGCAAACAGCCGATACAGCGGTCGGTATCGACACCCATCGCCCATTGATGGTCGTTCCAGTTGTAATCGGGAATTTCAGGCGGATTGTTGAGGGACTCGGTGTATTGCGCGTCATTCTGTTGATACGCGCGCTTGCCGCCTCTCACTTCCGCTGAGCCGATCGCGCTATTCGCGCTGACCAGAGTTCCGGCACAAACCATGCCCTTCCCCAGTAACCCAAGGAAACGCCGGCGCGACAAGGCAACTGCTTGCTGGTCAAATTTTCTATCCTGAGTAGTCATGTTCTTCTCGCTTGGGTAATTTGATTATTTGCATTTCATGCTGGCATAGTAAGCCGACAAGTGGTCGATATCGGAATCGCTCAACGTCTTCGCCACACTCGTCATCACCGGGTGGGTACGGCTGCCATCCTGGTAAGACCTGAGCGTGCTGGCCAGATATTCGGCATTTTGACCGGCCAGATTCGGCCAGGTCGGGATGCCGCTGACCCCGGGAGCCCCGCTACCATAAAGCCCGCCTGCGCTGTGACATGCCGCGCAATTTGCCGCCTTGGCTTTGCCCAGTGCGGCTTCGGCCTTGTCGCCGCCGGTCACACCGCAACTGAATCTGGAAAAATAGGCAGCCACATTCCGGATATCGGCTTCGTTCAGTCCGGCCGCTATCGAACTCATCATGTCGTTTTTGCGCACACCTGATTTGAATGCCTTGAGCGAATCGACCAAAAAGTCGGCATGTTGTCCAGCCAGGTTCGGCCATGACGGATTGACGCTCATACCCGCCGCGCCGTGACAGCCGCTACAGACAGCGGCAACGATTTTGCCGGCCTGCGCACTGCCGCGCCTGCTCTGTGGCAAGCTGGCATAGATGATTCTGGGTGAGTGCGGGTTGTGACATTTGGTGCATAGCTCCTCGCCGCTATGGCTGGCAACCTCAATCTGTCGCTGCTCTTTAGGGCGTGCTTCCATTTTTTCATGGCAGTTCAGGCAGACGCCCTTCATTTCCTCCGGGGTCAGCATCAGTTTCCTGCCCGGCACATTGGCCGGATGAACTTTGATTTCGGGATGGGTGATCGAGGTCACCTGATCCTCGACGGAAAGCGGCATGGCATCTTTAGACGGGTGATTGCCTGCAGGCCCGGTGTGACAAACTTCACAATTGGGACCATATTTATAGACAACGCCCTGAATCGCATTTTTTCTGGTCGCTTTACGGTGGATGCCGTCTGTCCATTCGGCGTACGCCTTCTTGTGACATGGCTCGCACGATGCTGAACCCTGGAGTTTGGGTGCCTTGGAAGCGATCTCCGCCACTGCATCACCCCGGTAATGCCCGTACTGATAAAACGTATCCGGCGTGAGAAATTTCTTGGCTGAAAACGCAAAGATCGCAACAACCACGATCAAAGCCAACAAACGAACTATGTGCTTAGGCATGCCTCCCCCATGATTTTCCTGGTCAACTAGATCAGCAACACCACCATATGCATTTTTTTGTTATAGGAAGATGTGCGTCTTGATGCAAATCAAATATCGGTCGAACTTTTTTTGTTTCCAGTCAGCCTTTACAATTGGTTAGTGGTTAGGTTCCGCAAGTTATGTGCCAGCTTAATATACCCATCGACGGTGTCATACCGAACGACACGCAATGCCTAGCTGACTACAATGAAGATAGGCTGACGAGCCGGCACGAATATTTGATGTAAAACATCGGTCACTTCTTAGAGCGTTACCTCTTGGTGCCACGCCAGAAATATATATAACGATTTGGTAATCGGCTAAATGCATGGCTTCATCCACCAATGCAAGCCCTTTCTATTTTTTCAGGCGCTCCGAATGCGGCATGGCGCGATTACGAGTAGCGGTCTCGGCGCAGTGACCATCCATCGGCGATCAGGCTGGTCAATTCCCGGTCGCGACGGCTCCCGTCCACGTATTCGATACATATGCAGGATGACGCCGCTGTTAAGGAAATGTTCGGCCATAGTGATGATCTCGTGGTCATTCATGCCGCGTTACATAATATGTTTCGATGCCTACGGCAGAATGGCTGTGGCGGAATTGATGATAAAGTTGCGCGATGCCGCCATCGATACATTCTCGCTGCCGGATGCACGCATCGTGCAAAGAGTGGGAGTCGTCAGCGCAAGTGAATAGATCGTGTTATCGCTGCCGGCGCCGATCATTGCGCGCCCGCGTTGCAGGCTTGTCATTGACTGATAGATGAGTTGAAGCTGCGCGTACCGATCTGGAAATTGGAATCAGCGCCGCCATCCAGACCGGCAACGATTAAATGCGATTCTAAAGAATCAGGCATTAATCGATCTGAAGCTTGCAATCCTTAAACCAAAGTTGATACAGAGATGTGAAAATCATCACGGTCGAAGCCAAGCTGTACGTGAAACCGCCGATGATCACCAACCAGGCAAAGTTCGGATTCAGCTTGGTAAGCCACCAAGAGACAACGTCCAGGATGAGGAAGGCGAACGGCGTGAGGATCAGGATCCCCTTGGTCATCATCGAAAATCCGGTCGCATAGGTGAAAATCCAGCCCACGAAAAAAAAGATGAAAGAGATGCCGAACAGGTGGATGTGAGAAACACGGGTCAGCGTGGAAACGGAAGCGCCTTCATCAACCTTCGTCATCGTGTCCATCACCGCTTTGTCGCTGATATTAACCAGGCCCGGCATATTGGAGTGGCAGGGCGAGCAATATTTGACTACATGCGGCTTGATGGTCGTTTCCCATTCATTTATCGGGGCTCCGTTGTGTGCCCATTTGATCAGTGCCAAGCGGACTTCGGGTGGTGCCATGTCTTTCATCGATCCGTTGAGTTTGGATTCCAGCTTGGTACCAGGCTGGCCGTGGTAACTGTACACAATGTCATCCACTGACAGGCCGAACTTGCCGTCCGCCATGCCGTGGGTCAGCATGATCTGCCCCCCCGCCATAAGCAATCCAAAGCCAATGGTCAAAAGATAACCGGTAAATAACAACTTGACGGGCATTGCCAATTCGCACAATGTGTGCCGCTGCATCTGTTTCATCATAACTCTCCGTTTGCCAAATAATTTTGCGCATTATACCTCTCACTATCACAAGCACTTACATCCCCCTCTTGGGGGATACATCAATACTCCAGCGGGTCAACGTCCAGCTGACAACATAGCTCTTTTGTCGAGTTTCTATCCAGAGAAGGTTGCCAAGCTCGCAAGAATTACTGCATGGCTTTGCGATTGGTCGCTGGTATCAGCAATTGTGCGCGTATGTGATTGGCGCGGCGTGGCGACACAAAATCTGTTCGCAATGATGCCATCTCAGCAGTGAAATTCGGATCAGGCTATATGGCTGGCGCGGAAATTGCGGCTTTGCTGTGACTTTTATCCAAGTTTACTAAAACCATGATTAAAGCACGCACTATCATTCCTATCGCATCTGCGACAACTTGTGCGATAGAGTCGCTTCGTGGCGGCGGGGTACCCGTCGGTCCCCCCTTGCGGGTGGTCTCGTCCCGGACCGCCACTTGCCGCGAGAGTCGCGTAGCGATGGGCCGTTTATCGCCGATGCGCTACGCCGCCCGCTGCGCGATTTGCGCATTTCAGTCACCGACCGCTGCAATCTGCGCTGCACCTACTGCATGCCGCGCGAAGTATTCGACCATGAGCATGCCTTTCTGCCGCACACCGAGTTGCTCAGCTTCGAAGAGATCGCGCGATTGGCCAAGCTGTTCATTCAGCTGGGTGCGCAGAAAATCCGCCTGACCGGCGGCGAGCCGCTGTTGCGCCGCGGCATCGAGCATATGATCGAGAAACTCGCCAAACTCCACAACACGGCAGGCAAACCGATAGAGATTGCGCTGACCACCAATGGCGTGCTGCTCGGCAAAAAAGCCCGGACACTCCATGACGCCGGGCTGTCTCGTATTACTGTCAGCCTGGACGGCTTGAGCGAGGCCACTTTCCGCCATATGAGCGATTCCAGCGTGCCGGTCGGCATGGTGCTGGAAAGCATAGCTGCCGCACAGGCGGTGGGGTTTGCGCCGGTCAAGGTCAACATGGTGCTCAAGCGCGGCGTGAATGGCCACGAGATCATCGCTATGGCTGAACATTTCCGCAACAGCGGCATCATCCTGAGAAATCAATGGGGTCTACCATTGAAATTGCAGATGACGACCGTTAGTGAAAAGCGTAGCAAAGTTAAATTACCTCCGGCAAAGCCGGAGGCTTATTGGGTGAGCGCCTCAAAGGCGCTGATAAAACCATGAGCCGCCCAAGGCGGCTGGTTTCCACTCCTTCCCCCTATCAGGGGGAAGGTTGGGATGGGGGTACAAACTTTTGACTGCATCCGTGCTTGAATTTCTACCCCCACCCTAGCCCTCCCCCTGCAAGGGGGAGGGAATAATGTAGCCAAGTTTTAACGTTACTCGTTAATGACCACCGGAACGGTCAAACCTAACGGAGTCCCCCGGCAAAGCCGGGGGTTTACCTCACCGAATTAACTGACGTGGGTGTGGCTCTTGGGGTCAGCGAACTTGGAAACGGGTCTCGCTTGAGTCTGAAATGCAGCCCCGTCATCCGCATCATCCAATACGCCTGCCGGGATGGTGCCAATCTATCAAAATCGTGGCTCTGAAAGTAGACGAGACGTTTGGATGATTTTCCGACTGGCTTGTTTTACCAAGGAGACAACGATGCCCCCCTCTCAATCCGCGTTGCCGTTGATGTGGGCAGTACACGCCACCGTGTGGCGGTTGGACTGCCGGACGGCAAGATTCTGGACGAGTTCGATATTAGACCTCATGGACAGACCACGAAAGACTTCAGGGACAGACCAAGTTTTTCCGCAGGCGCTGCCAATAGCGGCATGGATAACAAAAGGTATAGTAAACGCATCATCGAATTCTTTTCCACCTCATCAGGAATCAGGGAGACTGGCCTCAGCCGCTTTTAATATTATGCTCCAGTTTTTTGCGGCCGCCATGCAGAAAATACCCTGCTTTGAAAGTCTGCACACGCTGAATAAGATCCGCGTAAGGCTGGCGATAATAAGCAGGCTAAGTTTTAGCCACGCCCGACAGGCTGTTCAGATAATCATCCTTCAGTTTTACGTAATGCTCTGCGGAATACCTCAGGTGAGCGATTTCTTCCGGGGTTAACGCACGGACGGCCTTTACCGGGCGGCCCACATAGAGCATCCCGCTTTCCAGCGTTTTGCCCGGCGGAACCAGGCTGCCTGCGCCTATCATCACGTGATCGGGAACGACGACATCGTCCAGAATGATCGTGCCCATTCCGATCAGGCATTCGTTTCCGATCGTGCAGCCATGCAGGACGACGGAGTGCCCGACAGTCACATAGTCGCCGATCACCAGAGGCGAGCCTTCAGGCTTGTCGGGCGTCTTGTGGGATACGTGCCCCATCGTCAGATCCTGCACGTTGGTGCCCTTCCCGATCACAATGTGATTCACGTCGCCGCGCAATACCGCGTTGCACCAGATTGAGCTGTCGTCGCCGATGGTTACATCCCCGATGATCTGGGAAGATTCATGAAAATAGACGCGTGCTCCGAGAGCCGGCTTGTCACCGAGATAGGAAGATAGAGGCATGATTTCTCCAAATGGTTATTTGATCCCTTGAACGCGCATGAATTCGTGCGGATGAGTTATGGCAGTCGCAACGCGCGCTGACGGTACCCTGCCAACCATCTCCTGACTCACCTAACGAAGCTGTAGAAAAAGTATCTTCATAAGCGCATCCTGCCGTGAACCAAAATAAATATCAAGGTCGAAGTGGTGGACGATATTTTGGAGA
>Ga0155952_1087_pt1 | contig 18484 bp, 20 predicted proteins | sample RifCSPlowO2_02_FD_107606 | JGI IMG/M metagenome (GOLD analysis project Ga0155952, IMG submission 107606) | Gallionellales bacterium RIFCSPLOWO2_02_FULL_57_47
ATCGGGCGATAGCCAATCTTGAAATCGCCCGATAAATCGGGCTCCTACACATGAATATCAATTTTTTGTAGCTTTAATTTCTGACTGCTGAGTAATTATGGCTTTGGAGTAACCTGCTTGGCAGGTAAGCCAACGCCGCTGCAAGCTGTGTTGCAGCATGTTGTTAGTGAAGGTTTGCGTGCGTTTGGAATGTCAAAAAATCCTGGCGGAATGACTCGATGCACGGAGGTGACAAATGCGTGACACATCCGTTGAGATTTCGACTATCCGGAAAGCAGAATTCACAGGCTTAAAACAGGTTAGCTATTAACCCAGCCTATCCATTAGCGCGAAAACGACGTTGCAGGAGCGCTAGCCGCGATTCGCACGCAGGGCGTGCTCCTGCGCCGAATATTTTCGGCTTTGTAAGCCTGATGGACTATCTGGGATTAAATCTACCGAAAAATATGGCGAGTACATGCCGGCGCAGTTTGTGGTGACGGGCGGTGTGGCTGCAGCCATAGCTGAAGCGCAGGAAATGGCGGCTGAAGGAAATGGGTGCGCTGGTTGACCCTGCTGATTCTGGAGGGTTGGATATAAGTGATGGATTACAGGTTCTGTGGCAAGACTATTGCTTCTAAAAATCCAGAGTCTCCTCACTTTCGTCAGGAAGGCGGGTCATGCTGCATTTCGCAGGTGCGCCCATCAATACCATACAAAAACTTATTGACAACAATGGGTTGTTGAATTAACTTCGCGTTAATTATGAAAATATCGTCAATTGCCAGCTTATTTAAAACAAAAAGCCACGATCCCGGCTGGTTTGCCATTGGCACCGGCGCGCACGGGGTATACCTGGCTCAAGTCAAGCAAGTCGGGGCGCTGCTGAGCGTGTTGCGCTGTGAATACCATGAGACCGGCGAAGTGTCCGCCGCCCAGTTGGACAAGGTTCGTCACAGCGCGAACATCGGCAAACATAAATTCACCACCCTGCTTTCCCCCGGCGAATACCAGATGCTGTTGGTGGACGCACCCAATGTCCCCGCCAATGAGCTGAAGACGGCGATACGCTGGAAGATCAAGGATGGCCTGAATTACCACATCGACGATGCCACGGTGGATGTGCTGCAGATACCCGCCAGCAAATATGGCTCGGATCGCGCGCAGTCGATGTACGCGATCGCCGCAGCCAATGACACGATACATAAACGCATTGCGATGTTCGAGCAGGCGAAAATCGAACTGGACGTGATCGATATCCCGGAAATGGCGCAGCGCAACATCGCCGCATTGTTCGAGCAGAATGATCGTGTGCTGGTGTTGCTGGCGTTCGATGATGATAGCGGGTTGATGACCTTCACGATCAGGGGTGAATTGCTGCTGTCACGGCGCATCGAGATCACCGCCGGCCAGTTGCAGGATGCCAATGAACAGTTGCGCCAGCAGTATCTGGATCGCGTCGCATTGGAGTTGCAGCGTTCACTGGATTATTTTGACCGGCAATACAACCATTTGCCGGTCAGCCGCGTGCTGGTGTGCGCGCCTGACTATGCCAGCCTGGTGAGTTCTCTGGCAGCGGCGGTGGATATCCAGGTGGAAAGGCTGGATTTGTCGCAGGTGATGGATATCAGCAAAGTCCCGGCATTGGCCGACAGGGAGTTTGTTGCGCATGCATTGCCGACGCTGGGGGCAGCATTGCGCCAGGAAAGCCGTGCATTATGAGCCAGCAGATCAACCTGTTCAATCCGGTTTTTTTGAAGCAGCGCAAGTATTTTTCGCTGCTGACGATATTGCAGGCGCTGGGTTTGGTCGTGCTGGGTTCGCTGTTTTTTTACGGTTACGCGCTGTATCAGGTGGGACAGCTCAAGCAGCAGTCTGAAGAAACCACCAGGCGTTTCAATGCCGAGCAGGCGCGCCTCGTACGTTATACCGAGGAATTCTCCCCGCAGCAGGCGAATCTGGCATTGCAGGCGGAGGTACGGAGACTGGAGCAGGAGCTGGCCGAGCAGACCAGGATGGTCGATACCCTGAAGTCCGGTTCGGTGGGCAACACCACCGGTTATTCGCAGTACATGCGCGCGTTCTCGCGCCAGGCGGTACAGGGTTTATGGCTGACCAGCTTCAAGGTGACCGGCGATGCGGCACAGATCAGCCTGAGCGGGGCTGTGCTGAATCCGGAGTTGCTGCCGATCTACATTCAACGTTTGGGGAGGGAGAAGGCCATGCAGGGCAAGTCTTTCTCCACCCTGCAAATGCAGCAACCCAAAACCGGGCCGGGCAATGAAAACCAACCTGCCGCCGCGGCGCGCTATGTTGAATTCACGATGCATTCGACGCCTGATGCCGAGGTCAAAAAATGAAACGCTACTGGGAGATTGCGCGCGCCAGGATAGACGACATGTCGTTGCGCGAACGCGCGCTGATTTTTGCCGCTGCCGGCTTTGTGGTGATCTCGCTGATCAATGCCATGCTGCTGGACCCGCTCATGGCAGAGCAGAAAGTTTTGTCTGCGCAAGTGATACAACAACAGGAAAAAATGAAGGAACTGCAGGCGGCGATACAAACGCTATTACAGGCCAGGCGCGACAACGAAAATTCGCCGCTACGGACGCGTACCGCGCAACTCAAGCAGCAACTGCAGGATCTGGACGGTTACATGCAAAACCGGCGCAGCCGTTTGGTCGAACCGGACAAGATGGCTGACCTGCTGAAACAAGTGCTGGGTAAAAATGGCAGGCTGCAACTGGTCGCGCTGAAGACCCTGCCGGTAAGCCTGCTGATCGAGAACCCACAGGCAGCGAATGGCGCAGGGCAATCCGCAGCAACGGCGAATGCCAATGATGGGCAAAAGCAGCCCGACGCCAAGAACCAGATATTCAAGCATGGCGTGCAAATCAGCGTGCGCGGCGGTTATGCGGAGTTGTTGCGTTATGTCAGCGCGCTGGAAAAAATGCCCGCGCAAATGTACTGGGGAGAGGCGAGCCTGAACGTGGAGCAATATCCCTATTCGGTGTTGACTCTGACCTTGTATACTTTGAGCATGGATAAAACATGGCTGACGGTTTAAACAGAGGACAGAGGACTGAGGACGGAAGACAGAGGTCTTGTGCGGCTTCGCCGCGTCTGTTTGTTAGAGCCACGGTTTTCTGTCTTCTGTCATCTGTCTTCTGTTCTCTGAATGCTGAAGAACTCCCCGACCCGACCCGCCCCCCGGCCATCATCACAGAGACTGGTGCTGCTTCCGGCGCATTGCCCGGGCAAGTGGCAACCGGGAGCCGGCCATCGGGCTTGCAATCCACCATCATTTCCAAATCGCGCCGCGCCGCAATCATCGACGGTAAAACCGTTGAGCTGTGGGCGAAGCATGGCAATGCCCAACTGGTCGAGGTGAACGAAGGCAGCGTGGTGTTGCGGCGCGCGCAGACACGGCAGGTGTTGACGCTGTTCCCTGATGTGAAGATTAAGCAGAGAGAAACCAAAACCAAAAAGGCATCATCCGAGAGCGAAGTGCAGCCTGAAGAAATCAGCACCATTCCGGCTGTACAGAAGGAGAAAAAATGAGAATCGCGTTATACCTGTGTGCCGTGCTGTTGGCTGGTTGTTCCACACCGAGTGCCCGCAACGGAACAGCCGATGCCATCCAGCGCGAAATGGATGCCTCGGCGCAGGCCAGTGTGCAACCTAGCAAGGCCGATGCGGTAAACGATGCGTTGCTGCCGCCGCTGGCTGTGAGCATGCCCAGGGTGGGAAGCAAGCCGCTCGAGACCAAGTTTGACCTGACCGTGAACAACACGTCGGTCAATCAGGTGTTCACGGCGATCGTTTCCGGCACACGCTACAGCGTGCTGCTGCACCCCGAGGTCAGCGGCAGCATTACGCTGAACCTGAAAGACGTGACGGTCTTCGAGGCTCTGGAAGCGATACGCGAAATGTATGGCTACGATTACAAGGTGGACGGCACACGCATTTATATTCTTCCGCTGACACTGCAAACGCGGATCTTCCAGGTGAATTACCTGACCGGGTTGCGGTCGGGCACTTCTTCATTGCGCGTCAACTCCGGTTCGGTATCGGACAGCACGACCGGATCGAGCGGAACTGCCGGTGCGACGACCACTTCCAGCACCCAAACGCGGGGGCTGGACAGCAGCAAAGTGAGCATGACCAGCAGCGCGGACTTCTGGGATGAGTTGGGCAGATCGCTGCAGGCGATCGTCGGCAACGAAAATGGGCGCAGCGTGGTGATCAGCCCGATGTCCGGCGTGATCGTGGTGCGCGCGATGCCGGATGAGTTGAAAAATGTCACGGCATATCTCAAGGCCTCGCAAATTTCCATCGAGCGGCAGGTGATACTGGAAGCCAAGATCGTCGAAGTGCAGTTGAACGACAGCTTCCAGTCGGGCGTGAATTGGGGTGCATTCAAGAATAATCCGAACAGTCGTACTTCTCTCGGGCAATTATCACCCGGCGCTACTCTCGCTACGGCGGGCGCGGTCACCGACGGGGTGATTTCATCCATTCCCGGCGCAACTTTGGCGGCTGCCGGGCAGGCCGCCGGTTCCTTGTTTGGTCTGGCATTCCAGACCAGCAACTTTGCCGCGCTGCTGAGTTTCCTGGAGTCGCAAGGCAATGTGCATGTGCTGTCCAGCCCGCGTATCGCCACGCTGAACAACCAGAAGGCGGTGCTGAAAGTGGGAACGGACGAGTTTTTTGTGACCAATGTTTCCACCACGACGACCACCGGGACGGCAACCACGTCGACGCCGAGCGTGACGCTGCAGCCGTTCTTTTCGGGTATTTCGCTGGACGTGACGCCGCGCATCGATCAGAACAACGAGATCATTCTGCATATACACCCGGCTGTGAGCCTGGTCAGCACGGTGAACAAGATTGTCGATCTGGGGGTTTCAGGTGGAGTGACCAATTCGTTAAATTTACCACTGGCTTCCAGTTCCATTTCCGAGACCGACAGCATCGTCCGTGCCAAAGACGGGCAGATCGTCGCGATCGGCGGCTTGATGCGCCAGGCAACGTTCGATGACCGCTCCGGTTTGCCGGGCCTGCCCAAGACCGTATTCGGTCAAACCAGCCAGCGCAGCGAGAAACGCGAACTGGTCATCCTGCTGAAACCCACCGTAGTGGACAGTGACAAGGACTGGTCGGATGACATCACCCGCAGCCGCGATCGCATCAGCAGCATGAGCGGGCAGGGCACGAAGCCATGATGCAGAGGACAGGGGACAGAGGACAGAGGACAGAAGGTTGCGTGCCGCTGTGCGGCACATTTTGTAAGATCGCGCGGCGCAGCCGCGACAAAACCTCTGTCCTCCGTCCTCTGTCATCTGTCCTCTGATATGTATCTACAGCACTTCGGCCTGCGCGAACCACCTTTTGGTCTGACTCCTGACACCAGTTTTTTTTTCGCCTGCTCCAGTTATCAGGAGGCGCTCAACACGCTGCTGGTGGCCGCGCGCAACGGCGAGGGCTTCATCAAAATCACCGGTGAAGTGGGCAATGGCAAGACGTTGTTGTGCCGCAAATTTCTTTCCACGCTGAATCAGGGCCAGCACTCCACCACGCTGATCGGCACGCAGGACCAGGCGGCTGATGCGCTGACTGCACCCCGTTTCATTACCGCCTACATTCCCAATCCTTATCTTGAGCCGAAGAGTCTGTTGCTGGCGTTGGCGGAAGAGTTCCGGTTGCCGCAGCAACAGGATACCGACCAGCACCTGTTGCTGAAAGGCCTGACGCGGGCGCTGCTGGACTGCGCGCGCAACGGTCAGCGCGCGCTGGTGTGCCTGGATGAGGCACAGGCGATGCCGCTGGAAAGCCTTGAAGTGCTGCGCCTGCTGACCAACCTCGAAACCGAAAAACGCAAGTTGTTGCAGGTGGTGTTGTTCGGGCAGCCGGAACTGAATGAGCGCCTGCGGCACAACTCGATCCGCCAATTGCGCCAGCGCATCAGTTTTCAATATGACCTGCAAGGGCTGCGCAAGGACGAGCTGGAACGCTATCTGCGCCATCGCCTGATGGTGGCCGGATATGAAGGCGAAACGCTGTTCAGCAAAGGGGCGGTGGGCAAACTGCACCGCATTACCGGCGGCACACCGAGACTGGTCAATATCGTGGCGCACAAGGCAATGATGCTGGCATTCGGCGAGGGACGCCAGCAGGTTTCGTCCAGACATATTCGCGATGCGGCAGCCGATACGCCGGAAGTGCGCCGCGACTGGCTGCTCTGGGCGCTGGCATTGACGGGTGTGGCGGTAGTCGCCACATTGGTAATCGTGTGGATGGCAATGCAATGAGTGTCATCAACCAGGTGCTCAACCAGCTTGAACAGCGCGGTGCGCACACCGCTGCGGAGCAGCCCATGGTGCGCGCGGTTGCGCGCAACAAGAGTAATTTCATCATTCCCCTGCTGGCGACCGGCCTGGTGCTGATAGCCGCATTCGCCGCATGGCAATTGGGGCCGTCACGCAAGCCGGCTGTCATGGCGGAGAGCGTTGCAACCAAGGCAGCCAATTCTCCGGATTCTCACGAGCCAGAGAAATCGATGCCGCAGTTGCAGGCTGCCGCGGCGGCCGTCGTGCCGGCATCGGGCGCCCCAGCCGGAAATCCGCTGGCCGGCCAGCTCGCGCCAGCCTCGAGACTGAGCTTTGAATTGAGCTCGGCGCCGCTGCCTTCGTCCCTTCGGGAGGACTCGGGACAGGCCACTTCGACAAGGCCTTTAGTCCTGAGCGAAGTCGAAGGGTCAGGACAGGCCACTTCGACTAGCTCAGGACAGGCTTTGCGGAGCGGCAACAGCAAACCTGCAGCAAATTCTGTCACTGCCGCCAGGCGCAGAACAGACGCAACAGCGCCACCAGTCCGGCCACATACAAAACCGGCAGCCTCAGCAAATGCAAAAGTCGCCGCTCAATCATCAACCGGTGCTGTGCCGATGAAGCAAGTCAGCTCCGCGCAACAGGCCGATGCGGAATTTCGCAGGGCGGCAGGGTTGATGCAGGTGGGGCGCATCGCCGAGGCGATGGCGGGATATGAGGCGGCATTGCGTCTGGATGCGGGCCATGAGGCGGCGCGGCAGGCCCTGGTGGCCTTGCTGCTGGAGGGCAAACGCAACGCGGATGCCGAAAAGGTGCTGCTGGAGGGGCTGAACAGCAAGCCCGAACATACCGGACTAACGATGCTGCTGGCACGCCTGCAGGTGGAGCGCGGCGCGCTTGGGCAGGCAACGGCAACGCTGGAAAAATCCCTGCCGTTTGCCGATGCACAGGCCGATTACCGGGCATTCCTGGCGGCATTGCTGCAACGCCAGAATCGCAACGAGGAGGCGATCGCCCATTACCAGATCGTGTTGCAGCACGCCCCGGGCAATGGCGTCTGGCTGATGGGCTACGGCATTTCCTTGCAGGCAGTGCAGCGCAACGCAGAAGCCAAGGATGCGTATAAGCGCGCTCTGGATACACAAACGCTCAGCCCCGAGCTGCAGGCGTTCGTGCAGGCGAAAATCAAAGAACTTTGATTTTCAGCCGGTAGGGCGGGTCGCACCCGCCATTGCAACATTGGGTGCGGCGGCGGGTGTGACCCGCCCTACGCTGAACGCGGCAGCGTTCTTGCCACGACCCATGCGCTGATTTCAGCCGCACCGCGTTTCTGCACCGCCTCGGCGAGAGCATTCAGGCTGGCCCCGGTGGTCATCACGTCATCCACCAGCGCCACCCGTTTGCCGTCCATATCCCTGTCGCAGCGAAATGCGTTGCGCACGTTTTTCTTGCGTTCTTTCCACGGCAAGGCCGATTGCGGCGGGGTGTCGCGCACGCGCTGGCAGATGTTGGCCAGCAGTTCGATATCCAGTTTGCGGGCCGCAGTTGCGGCAAGCAGCAGCGATTGATTGAAGCCGCGCTCGCGCAGTTTGGCGGGATGCAGGGGCATCGGAATAATGCAATCCGGCAAATTGCTCTTATCAATTCGCAGCGCCAGTTTTTCGGCAAATGCATACGCCAGGGCGAGTTGTTCGCCGTATTTCATCGCCTGAACCAGCTTGTCGAGCGGAAAGGAATAACTGAACACAGCGGTGGTGCGAGTGAACAGCGGCGGCTCTTTGAGGCAGTGGCCGCACACTTCGCCGGTGGGAGCAGGCAAGGCGCAAACCGGGCAATGCGGCGCGTCGAGGTAGGGCAGAGCTGTGTCGCAGGCGCCGCACCACAGGCCTTCATGGCTCATGCTGCCGCACAGGACACAGGGTTGCGCCGGAGCAAAGTGCTTAATTTTTGCGCCGATGTTCAGAAAATACTTGCGTATAATTGACAAGCTATCGTCCTTTCGGGATGATGCGCCGAACTTTTTAATCATACCCTGTAAAACTCCCATGAGCACCCAAACTCTCAAATTCATGCGCCATGCCAGGCGGCCAGCCACCCAGCGACACTGGGGTGTGGACGAAGTGGAGGCTTTGTTCAAATTGCCGTTCGCCGATTTGCTGTATCGCGCGCAGCAAGTGCACCGCGAGCATTTCGATCCCAACGCGGTGCAGCTCTCCACCTTGATATCAATCAAGACCGGCGGCTGCTCCGAGGATTGCAGCTATTGCCCGCAATCGTCATTTCATTCGACGGGCGTTGAGGATCAGAAAATGCTCGGCGTGGATAGAGTGGTCGCTGCAGCGCGTTATGCCAAGCAGAATGGAGCGGACCGTTTCTGCATGGGCGCGGCCTGGCGTGAACCCAGCGACGCGGATCTGGCAAGAGTGGTGGAAATGGTCAGGGCGGTGCGCGCCCTGGGTCTGGAAACCTGCGCCACACTGGGCATGTTGAACGACGAGCAGACCGAGCAACTGCGCGCCGCCGGGCTGGATTACTACAACCACAATCTCGACACCGCGCCGGAATTTTACGGCGACATCATCAGCACGCGCGACTACCAGGACCGCCTCGACACGCTGGAACGGGTGCGCAAGGCGGGCATGCATATCTGCAGCGGCGGCATCGTCGGCATGGGCGAGAACCTGACCCAGCGCGCCGGACTGGTCGCGCAACTGGCCAACATGGAGCCTTACCCCGACAGTGTGCCGATCAACAACCTGGTGAAAGTGGAAGGCACCCCGCTGGCGCAAACCGAGGATCTCGACCCGCTGGATTTTGTGCGCACCATCGCCGTGGCGCGCATCACGATGCCGGCCGCGCGCGTGCGTTTATCCGCCGGACGGCAGCAAATGTCCGATGCAGTACAGGCATTGTGCTTCCTTGCCGGCGCGAACTCCATCTTCTACGGCGACCAGTTGCTGACGACGGGCAATCCCGATGTTCAGCGCGACCGCGCGTTGCTGGACAAGCTCGGCATGTATCCGCTGGCAGAAAAACACTGATTTGTTTTTCGTGGCAGACAAAGCGAAGCAAAACCTAAACCCCCCTCGGTCCCCCCTTGTCAGGGGGGCAGTTAACTGCGCTTCGATATCATGTATCGGAGGAGACGCTGAAACTCCTCCCCTGACAAGGGGAGGCCGGGAGGGGTTAGGTTTTCTCCCATACGATCCGAAGCTCACAACGCTTGCTCGCGCCAATCGCATGAACCCCACCCCCGCCGAGAAAAAAATCTGGTTCGAGGTTTTGCGCTCTCGCCAGTTTGCAGCTTACAAATTTTTGCGGCAAAAGCCGATCAACCGATTTATCGTTGATTTTTATTGTTCGTCTCTTCACTGGGTGGTTGAAATTGATGGCGATAGCCACTCAGAAGACCCGGCATACGATATCGAGCGCACACAAATTCTGCAGAGCCATGGGTTAACAATAATTCGCTATTCCAATAAAGATGTGATGTGCAATATCAGCGGCGTTTACGATGATTTGGCAAAGCGGATTTCCTGATGCCATTCAACGTGCTCCAAAATGAACTGAATGAGCGCGCCGCACTGGGCCTGCTGCGCCAGCGGCGCACTCTGCAAAGCCCGCAGTCGCCGCACATCCTGGTTGACGGAAAACCCTATTTATCGTTCTGCAGCAACGATTACCTCGGCCTCGCCAACCATCCGCAACTGATCGCCGCGATGCAGCAGGGCGCAGCGCAATATGGCGCGGGTGCGGGGGCGGCGCATCTGGTGAGCGGCCACACTCAAGCGCATCACGAGCTTGAAATTGCGCTCGCGGCCTTCGCCGGCAAACCCGCAGCGCTGCTGTTCTCCACCGGCTATATGGCGAATCTCGGTATCGTGCAGGCGCTGGTGGGCAAGGGCGACACGGTGTTCGCCGACAAGCTTAACCACGCCTCGCTGAACGATGCGATGCAGCTGGCGCGCGCGGATATCAAGCGCTATCGTCATGGAGATATGTTGCAGCTGAACCAGCTGCTGGCGCAGACGCAAAAGGGCAGGAAGCTGGTCATCACCGATGCCGTGTTCAGCATGGATGGCGACATCGCCCCATTGCCGGAATTGCTGGCGCTATGCGAACAGCACGATGCTTGGCTGCTGGTCGATGATGCGCACGGTTTCGGCGTGCTTGGCGAGCAGGGGCGCGGCTCGCTGGCGCATTTCGGCATCGCTACACCGCGCATCATTTATATGGCGACGCTCGGCAAGGCGGCCGGGGTGTTCGGCGCGTTCGTCGCGGCGGAACAGGCGGTGATCGATACGCTCATCAACCATGCGCACAGCTATATATACACCACCGCCACGCCGCCCGCGCTGGCGAGCGCGGTGCTGGAGAGCCTGGCCCTGATAGCGCAAGGCCATGAATTGCGCGCGCACCTGCAAGGGTTGATCGCGCAACTGCGCGGCGGATTGCGGGGTTTGCCCTGGCCGCTGATGCCCTCGGCAACCGCGATACAACCGTTGCTGATCGGCGACAACCAGGCGGCGCTGGATCTGAGCGCGGCATTGCGCGAGCGCGGCATCTGGGTCGCGGCGATCCGTCCGCCCACCGTGCCGCAGGGTACGGCGCGGCTGCGCATCACCTTGTCCTCCGCGCACAGTGCGGCGGACGTAACACGTTTGATCGGGGCGCTGCATGAGCTTGCACAGGGATGAAAAATTCGCGCAGCGATGCGTTTGCTTCCTCGCCCGCTTACGGGAGAGGATTGAGGAGAGGGAAACGCGCATGGCGGCCTCAACTGTAGGAGTGCTAAATGGCAGCCTTGCACGTTGACCATTACGAATCTGCGGGAAGCGGCCAGCCGCTTTTGCTGATCCACGGCTGGGGCATGCACGGCGGGATGTGGAAAAGCGTCGCGGAAAGACTCGCGCAGCATTTCAATGTGTATGCGGTGGACTTGCCGGGGCACGGGTACAGCACAGAAAGGATCGAGGATCGGGGATCGAGGATCGAGGAGCCAAAGTTCCAATATTCTCTGGATTTAATCGTCGACCAATTATCCGAGCAATTCGATGAATCGCTCACCGTGTGCGGCTGGTCGCTGGGCGGACAGGTGGCTTTGCGCTGGGCGTTGCGCCATCCGCAGCAGGTGGAACGATTGGTGATGGTGGCGAGCACGCCGTGTTTTGTGCGGCTCGATGACTGGAAGTATGCATTGAGCGTGGAGATACTGGAGGAGTTCGCGGTTAATTTGCAGCATCATTACTCGCTGACCCTGAAGCGCTTCCTGTCATTGCAAGTGCGCGGCAGCGAGCAGGAGCGGGAAATGCTGGCAGTATTGCGCGACGATTTGTTCAGCCGCGGCGAGCCGGATTTGAATGCGTTACAGGCAGGTCTGGAGATATTGCGCGACAGCGATCAGCGGAGTGCATTGCCCGATGTGCAGCAGCCGGTGCTGGTGCTGGCGGGCGAGCGCGATACGCTGATACCGCAGCAAGCCTCGCAATACCTCGCAAGCCAGATACCGAACGGACGCCTGGAGATGATCAAAGGCGCAGCGCATGCGCCGTTTTTGTCCCACCCAAATGAGTTTATTAAGCACCTGGTGGATTTTCTGGGTGATACAAAGACATGAATGAATTTGCCATAGATAAAAAAATAATGCGTCTTGCGTTCAGCCGCGCGGCGGCAGACTACGATGCTGCTGCGGTATTGCAGCGCGAAGTGTGCACACGCATGCTGGAACGGCTCGATTACATCAAGCTGCAACCGGCGCGCATCCTCGATGCCGGCAGCGGCACCGGTTGGGGTGCGCGCCAGCTGGCGCAACGCTATGCGTCGGCGCAGATAATCGAGCTGGACATCGCCATCGGCATGCTGCAGGCCGCGAGAGGCCGTTCCGGCTGGTGGCAGAAATTGTTTGGCGGCGCAAAACAAAACCAACTGTGCGCCGATGTGGAAGCACTGCCGCTGGCGGCGAATAGCGTGGAAATGGTGTGGTCGAACCTGGCGGTGCAGTGGTGCAATGATTTGCCGGGTGCCTTCGCCGAAATGCATCGTGTGCTGAAAACGGAAGGCTTGCTGATGTTCAGCACCTTCGGGCCGGATACGCTGAAAGAGCTGCGCCAGGCTTTCAAGGGCGTGGATCAGCACAACCATCTGAACCGCTTTGCCGACATGCACGACATCGGCGATATGCTGATACACAGCGGTTTTGCCGAACCGGTGATGGACATGGAACTGATCACGCTGACTTATGACGATGTGCGCGGCGTGCTGCATGACCTCAAGACGATAGGCGCGCACAATGCCACCTCCGGGCGCGGACAGGGATTGATGGGAAAAAACGCCTGGGCGCGCCTGCTGGAAAATTATGAGCGTCTGCGCAGCAAGGGCAAGCTGCCTGCAACTTTCGAGATGGTGTACGGCCACGCGTGGAAACCCGAGCCGCGCACCACCAGCGACGGCGCGGCGATCATCAAGACCTCGTTCAAATTGCATTGAACCACTTTGTCACCGGAAATGACACCAGTGTCGGCAAGCACGGCAGGATGCGGTGACAACCGCATCGTTCGCGATTGATGCGGTTCGTTCCTCACCGCATCCTACGGAGTGATTTTTTATGGGCTACTTCATTACCGGCACGGATACCGGCGTCGGCAAGACGCTGATCAGTTGCGCGCTGCTGCACGGTTTCGCCGCGCAGGGCAAGCGCGTGATCGGCATGAAGCCTGTCGCTGCGGGATGCGATGCCTATGGGCAGAACGACGACGTGCTGCAATTGCGTGCCGCGAGCAATGTCCAACATGGCATTGACACATCCGGCATCGAGCAAATCAACCCCTATTGCTTCGAATCAGCAGTTGCGCCGCATCTGGCAGCGCAGCTGGCGGGTTTCAGCATCGATTTCGCGCGCATTGTGGCAGCGTATGCTGAACTGGCCGCGCAGGCGGATGTGGTGATCGTGGAGGGCGCGGGCGGCCTGCTGGTTCCGCTGAATGCTGCACAGGACAGTTCGGACCTGATGCGGGAGCTGGCCTTGCCGCTTATTCTGGTGGTCGGGATGCGCCTGGGTTGCCTGAACCACGCGCTGCTCACGGTGGAGGCAATCACCGCACGCGGTTTGGTGCTGGCGGGCTGGGTGGCGAATGTGCTGGATGATGGCATGGCGATGCTGGACGGGAATATCGCCGCGTTGCGAGAGCGCATCGGCGCGCCGTTGCTGGGAGTGGTGCCGTACCAGTTGCAGCCGGATGCGCGGCGGACGATTGAGTGCCTGCAACTTGAACATCTGGGCTGATGAATCTGTGCAAACTGGTAGAACGACTGATTAGGACTACTAGCCATCTGACTAACCCAGCAGAAGACGCTGGGCAAGTCATTGGTTATGGACATTCGACCAGGCTGGCCGATGAGATTCGCTTGTTGCTTGCCGGGGTATGATTCACAATATCAAAATTGCAGGGACAATCCCCGTGTTTGCCCTGAACATTAAGACATGCAGCCACCTGAACAGAGATATTTGGATTTGGAACGGAGATGTTGGTGAGTAAAATTTTTCCAGTGCTGTTGATCGAGTCAAGTCCTGTCCCCTGCCATGTTTGACGTGAGCGACGATTCCTCTGCCGGCAAGCTGTTCGTGTTGTTGCGCGAATCGCGCTGGATATTGCTGACCGCCGGGGCACTGTATATCGCGCTGGCGTTGTATGGCTACGACCCTGCCGACCCCGCCTGGTCGCATAGCGCCAGCGGCGCGCTGACAGTCAATCCGGGCGGGGTGCTGGGCGCGTATCTTTCCGACCTGCTGTTTTACCTGTTCGGATTTTCCGCCTGGTGGCTGGTGCTCTACATGCTGCAACGCGTGTGGGTGGAATACCGGAAATTGCGCGCCGACAGCATCTTCTGCAAGCGCGCGATGTGGGTCTCGATCGCGGGGATAGCGGTGTTGCTGTTTGCCAGCAGTTCGCTCGAAGCGATTCGCATGTACACATTAAAAGTTGCGCTGCCGCTGGCGCCGGGCGGCATGCTCGGTTCGGTGATCGGCAATGCACTGATGGGACTGTTCGGCTTCACCGGCGCGACTTTATTGCTGCTGACCCTGATTGCCACCAGTTTCAGCGTGTTCAGCGGCTTGTCCTGGCTGCGTTTTGTGGATAGGCTGGGCGAACTGCTCGAAACCGCATACCAGTGGGCGTATCTGACCTGGCAAACGCGGCGGGACAAGCGTATCGGCGCACTGGCAACGCACGAGCGTGTCGCCCTTGTCGAGGAGGAAAAAAAGAAGCGCATCGAGGATCATCAGCCCATCCACATCGAAATGCCGGTCATGGAAGTGGCCAGGTCGGCGCGTGCCGCCCAGGAAAAACAGGCACCGTTGTTCGTTGACATGCTGGACTCGCCGCTGCCGCCGCTGCATCTGCTGGACCCGGCCACCCGTCAGGTTGAAGCAGTTTCTGCCGACACGCTGGAATTCACCTCGCGCCTGATCGAGCGCAAGCTGAAGGATTTCGGCGTGGAAGTCAAAGTGGTCGCCGCCTATCCGGGGCCGGTGATTACCCGCTATGAGATCGATCCGGCCACCGGCGTGAAGGGCAGCCAGATCACCAATCTGGTGAAAGACCTGGCGCGTGCGCTGTCGGTGGTGAGCATCCGCATGGTCGAGACGATACCCGGCAAAGCATACATGGCGCTGGAGTTGCCCAACCCGAAGCGCCAGATCGTGCATCTCTCGGAAATTCTCGGCTCGCAGGTCTACGCCGACATGGGATCCGCACTGACCATCGCGATGGGCAAGGATATCGCCGGCAAACCGGTGGTCGCCGATCTGGCCAAGATGCCGCACGTGCTGGTCGCGGGCACCACCGGCTCCGGCAAGTCGGTGGCGATCAATGCGATGATCCTGAGCCTGCTCTACAAGTCCACACCGCAACAGGTGCGCCTGCTGCTGATTGACCCGAAGATGCTGGAATTGTCGGTATACGAAGGCATTCCGCATCTGCTGGCGCCGGTGGTCACCGACATGCGCCAGGCCGCCTCCGGGCTCAACTGGTGCGTGCAGGAAATGGACCGGCGCTACCGGCTCATGTCTCACTTTGGCGTGCGCAACATCGCCGGGTTCAACCAGAAGTTGCGCGATGCGATCAGGGACGGGCAGCCGCTCACCAACCCGTTCACGCTCACGCCGGACTTGCCGGAGCCGCTCGAAGAACTGCCGCTGATCGTGGTGTTCATCGACGAACTTGCCGACCTGATGATGGTGGTCGGCAAGAAGATCGAGGAGCTGATTGCGCGCCTGGCGCAGAAGGCGCGCGCCTCCGGGATCCATCTGGTGCTGGCCACGCAGCGCCCCTCGGTGGACGTGATTACCGGACTGATCAAGGCGAACGTGCCGACGCGCGTGGCGTTCCAGGTGTCGAGCAAGATCGATTCGCGCACCATCCTCGACCAGATGGGCGCGGAAGCGCTGCTCGGGCAGGGCGACATGCTGTACCTGCCGCCCGGCACCGGTTATCCGCAGCGCGTGCACGGCGCGTTCGTGTCCGACCAGGAAGTGCACCGCATCGCCGAATACCTCAAGGCGCAGGGCGAGCCGCAGTACATCGAAGGTGTGCTCAATTCGCTGGAAGAATCATCGGAAGAGGGCGGCGAAGGCGGGCTGACTCTGGATGCGGAAGCAGATCCTTTGTACGACCAGGCGGTCGAAATCGTATTGAAGAATCGCCGTGCCTCGATCTCGCTGGTGCAGCGGCATCTGCGCATCGGCTACAACCGCGCCGCCCGGCTGGTCGAGCAAATGGAAGCGGCCGGGATAGTCTCGGCGATGCAGAGCAACGGCAACCGCGAAGTGATTGCACCGGCGAGACAGGATTGAGGATTGAGGATTGAGGATTGAGGATTGAGGATTGAGGATTGAGGATTGAGGATTGAGGAAAAACCGCGGCCCTTGCATTTACTCGCTCCTCGATCCTTTTATGGAAAGAAACGATGAAACATATTTTTGCCATATTACTGTTGTCCCTTGCGCCGCTTTCAGCCCATGCCGGAGGCATCGACAAGCTGAAGGAATTCATTGCTGCTACGCGTTCCGCACAGGCGAACTTCACGCAGGAGGTGATGGACCAGAACGGCAAGCGCATCCAGAGCGCGTCCGGCATCATGCAGTTCCAGCGGCCCGGCAAATTCCGCTGGTCTTACCAGAAGCCCTACGAGCAGCTCATCGTCGGCGACGGCGCGAAGTTCTGGCTGTACGATGCGGACCTGAATCAGGTGACGGTCAAAAAGCTGGACGCGGCGCTGGGCAGCAGCCCCGCCGCGCTGCTCTCCGGCAGCAACGAAATCGAGCGCGATTTTGTTCTCAAGGAAGTCGGTAACCGGGACGGGCTTGAATGGCTGCAAGCAACACCGAAAGGGAAAGAAAGCAGCTTCGACCGAATCCTGATGGCGTTCAACACCCAATCCGAATTGGTCGTTATGGAACTGAATGACATGTTCGGACACAAGACCGTGCTGCGCTTTGCAGGGATGCAGCGTAACCCGAAGCTGCCGGAACAACAGTTCCAGTTCACCCCGCCCGAGGGCGCGGACGTGCTGAGCGACTAATTCCAATCCCATTTCATCGGTGAAACTGCGTTGCCTTCCTCGCTCCATCCTAGTCGCGCCAGTTGCACTGCCTGCGTCGCTCGTCGCCGCCCCTTCGGCTTTGCTCAGGACAGGCTTGTTTGACCTGCGAAATGGAATTGGAATAGCTTGATGCCTATTGATAGCCTGTTCGATGCGCCTTCCCCCGCCGCCCCGCTGGCGGAACGCCTGCGACCCAGGCACATCGACGAGGTCATCGGACAGTCGCATCTGTTGGGCGAAGGCAGGCCGCTGCGCCTGGCGTTCCAGTCCGGCAAGCTGCACTCGATGATCCTGTGGGGGCCGCCGGGTGTCGGCAAGACCACGCTGGCGCGGCTGATGGCGCAGGCGTTTGACGCCGAATTCGTGCCGCTGTCGGCGGTGCTGTCCGGCGTGAAAGACATCCGCGAGGCCATCGCGCAGGCGCAGCAGGCGCTGCAGCAGCGCGGCCGCCACACGATCCTCTTCGTGGACGAAGTGCACCGCTTCAACAAGTCGCAGCAGGACGCCTTCCTGCCGTTCGTCGAGCAGGGGCTGGTGACGTTCATCGGCGCGACCACCGAGAACCCGTCCTTCGAGGTGAACAACGCGCTGCTGTCGCGCGCCCAGGTGTATGTGCTGCATGCATTGTCCGCCGAAGAGCTGGCCCAATTGTTCGGGCGTGTGCAGCAAGTGGCGCTGCAGGGTTTGCAGTTTGACGATGATGCACGCGAGCGCATCATCGGGTACGCCGACGGCGATGCGCGCCGCCTGCTCAACGCATTGGAACAGTTGCAGACCGCCGCGCAAACTGCCGGAGTGAGCAACATCGACGCCAGGTTTCTCGACAACACACTGGCGCAAAACCTGCGCCGCTTCGACAAGGGCGGCGAGGCGTTCTACGACCAGATTTCCGCATTGCACAAATCGGTGCGCGGCTCCAGCCCGGATGCCGCGCTGTACTGGCTGGTGCGCATGCTGGACGGCGGTGCCGATCCGCGTTACCTGGCGCGGCGCATCGTGCGCATGGCATGGGAAGACATCGGCCTTGCCGATCCGCGCGCGATCCAGTTGACGCAGGATGCCGCGCAAACCTATGAACGGCTTGGCTCGCCGGAAGGCGAGCTGGCTCTGGCTCAAGCGGTGCTGTATATGGCCTGCGCGCCGAAGTCGAACGCCGGGTATGTCGCGTATAATGCCGCGCGCGCCTGGGTGGCGAAGGATGGCTCGCGCGAAGTGCCGCTGCACCTGCGCAACGCACCGACCAGGCTGATGAAGCAGCTCGATTACGGCAAGGACTACCGCTATGCGCATGACGAGGCAGGCGGTTATGCGGCGGGTGAGAAATATTTCCCGGACGGCATGCCGGAGGTGAGTTTTTATCAGCCCACCGAGCGCGGACTGGAAGCGAAGATTGCCGAAAAATTATCGCATTTGCGCGAGCTGGATGCGGCAAAGAAAAAAGACAATAGCAGGTAGGGCGGGTGTAACCCGCCCTACAAAACCAAATTGGTTTGATTTTGAGGTTTTCATGTTAGACATACAAATATTACGTAACGACTTGGATGGCGCAGCAATGAGGCTTGCCACACGAGGCT
>Ga0155952_1088_pt2 | contig 17799 bp, 13 predicted proteins | sample RifCSPlowO2_02_FD_107606 | JGI IMG/M metagenome (GOLD analysis project Ga0155952, IMG submission 107606) | Gallionellales bacterium RIFCSPLOWO2_02_FULL_57_47
CCATAAATGACGGCTCGCATGTATGTCGACTTCTCCGGGCGGTACGCGGCATGGCGACTGATTATTGAGGCGCATTCGATGTTGCATCTGGCGCAACGTGCGATATAGCCCGCAGGTCTGTCCGGCAATTTCAACAGGGATAAGCCCCAGTTCCCCAGCCAGTTTGAGCAATGCGAGATTGCCTATGTTTGCCGCCAATTGCGGGTGTTGGCGGGCATAGGCCAGCACGATGAATTGCACGATGAACTCGATGTCCACCATGCCGCCCCGGCCGTGTTTGATGTCGAAAAGCCCGCTGTCATCGGGGTGTCCGTCCCGCATCTTCTGGCGCATTGCGAGGATTTCCCTGCGTAAAGTTGCCAGGTCGCGCGGCTGGCAAAGCACTTGCAGGCGGATTTTTTCGAATTCTGCGCCGATTTGCGTGTCCCCGGCACTGAAGCGGGCGCGCGTCAGAGCCTGATGCTCCCATACCCAGGCGTGCTGCTGCTGGTATTCGGCAAATGCCGCAACCGAGCTTACCAGCAGGCCGCTCGCGCCATTCGGGCGCAGGCGCAAATCGGTTTCATACAGGCGCCCCGATGAAGTGTAGCTGCTGAGCAGGGCGTTGATGCGCTGTCCGAGCCGCGAGTAGATTTCCTGCGCATCGGGATGGTCGTCGTCAAAAAGAAAAATCAGGTCCAGGTCCGAGGCGTAGCCGAGCTCTTTGCCGCCGAGTTTGCCATAAGCGATGATGGCAAATTTGGCATCATCGCGATGCCGTTTGCGCGTGGTCGCCCAGCTCAGCGTCAGTACATGGCGCAGCAGCAAATCGGCCAGGTCGCTCAGGTGATCGCTGAGCTTTTCCAGCGGCAACAAGCCTTGCAGGTCCATCGCCAGCAGGCGAAATGTCTGCTCCTGTTTGGCATGGTGCAACACATCCAGTTGCCGCTCGGTATCTCCGGCACAGTCGTTGAGGCGGTCCTGCAAATCGTGGTCGATTTGCTGCCATTGCGGAGGCTGGTATATCTCCCGCGCATCCAGCAACTCGTCGAGCAACGCCGGGTGTTGGGTCAGATATTCACTCGCCCAACTGCTGGCGGAGACCACCTGGGCCAATCGCTGCAAGGCCAGCGGATATTCGGCCAGAAAGGCGAGGTAGGCTGCGCGGCGGCTGATGGCTTCGAGTATCGACAGCAATCTGGACAGTGTTGCATCCGGGTCGCCGTGTTGCGCGCTTAACGCGATGAATTGCGGGACCAGCTTGTCCAGTCGTTGCCGGCTTAGTTCCGGCAATTGCCGGTAGCGGCCGCTCGTGCGCAACTGCACCAGGCGTTGAGCGCTGTCCGGTGCGGCGCGGTAGCCCAGTTTTTCGAGGGGAGGGATCAATTCCTCGGCAGAAATCTCTTCATGCCAGAGTAGCGTGTCGTCTGGTTCATCCCGCTGCTCGCCGAAGATTTGTTCGAATTGCTGGCTGACCAGCGCGCGATGCCGATCAAGTTCTTCCAGCAGCGCGGCATAATCCGGGCAGTTCATGGCCTGCGCGATGACTTGCTGGTCTTCTGTCTTTTCCGGCAATTCCTGTGTTTGCTGGTCGTCCAGATATTGGAGGCGATGTTCCAGATTGCGCAAAAACACGTAAGCTGCATCCAGACCGGCAACCGCGGGGGCGGGTAGCTGCCCGTCAGTCTCGAGCTGATGCAACACCTGCCGGGTGGGGCGGATGCGCAAAGCGGCATCGCGCCCCCCGCGTATCAGCTGGAATACCTGTGCAGTAAATTCGATCTCGCGTATTCCGCCGGGGCCGAGTTTGATGTTGTTGAGCCGGTCGCGGCGCTGTACTTCCTGGCGGATTTGCGTGTGCAACTTGCGCATCGAATCGATTGCGCCGAAGTCGAGATATTTGCGGAAGACGAACGGCTGCGCAAGCCGCATCAGTTCGTAAACGTAAGAATCGCGCAGCGATTCGTTTGTCCTTTCTCCCGCAGGATTTAACAATTGATTTTCTCGTTCGCCTCCTCGCCCGCTTGCGGGAGAGGATTGAGGAGAGGGTATTACCGGGAGAGAGTTAGAGAGAGGGGCTTCATGCGGGACAGGGAAACGGGCATGGCTGCTATGCTCAGGCGCGACAACGCGCGCCTTGATCCAGGCGTAGCGTTCCCATTCACGACCCTGGCTGACCAGATATTCTTCCAGTGCGGCAAAGCTGGTCACCAATGGGCCGCTGTCGCCGTATGGGCGCAACCGCATGTCCACGCGGAACACATAACCGTCGGCAGTGAGTTCGTTGATGATATTGATCAGGCGGCGGCCCAGCCTGGTGAAGAATTCATGGTTACTCAACTTGCGCGGCCCATCGGTTTCGCCGTCTTCCGGGTAAACGAAAATCAGATCTATATCGGATGAGACGTTCAGTTCGCCGCCGCCCAGTTTGCCCATGCCGATAATCAGCAATTCCTGCGGCGTAGCGTTTGTCTCGCCCAGCGGCGTGCCGAATTGGGCCTGCAAGGCCTGCATCAGGCAGGTTTGTGCCTGCTGAATGCAGATTTCCGCCAGCGCGGTCATCGCCTGCATCACCTCATCCAGGCCAGCCAGCCCGTTCAGGTCGCGCAGAATCAGCTTGAGCATTACCCGCTTGCGCAACATGCGCACCGCGCGGGACAACCAGTCTTCAGAATCAAACGAGTCTGTCGCGGTAGCGGCTCGATTGCTCCTTCCCCCGCAGGAATCAACAATTACTTCTTTCGATTGCTCACTCTCACGCTCGCGTGAGAGTGTTGGGGTGAGTGCATCGGGAGAAACTTGGCCTGTCCTGAGCCTGTCGAAGGAGGGTGAGGGGCTGGATTGTTGAAGTAAAGCAATCATTTCCGCGCGATTGCATGGCGTGGTGTAATTTTCCTGCAACCAATCCAGCAGCGCCGGTTCAGCTTGCAGCAGGTGCCTGGCATAACGGCTGCACTGCTGTGCCTTGTGCAGCATGTCGTGGAAGGATGTGGCCGGTGAGTTAGCGGTATTCATAGGCGGAGCTTCAAGTTAGAATGACTATTGTCTTATGATTAGTCGCCAGTCGCCAGTCGTTTGTTGCCAGCAACCAGTTGGTTTCACAAGCAACTGACGACTAGCGTCTAAATACTGAATCCATGTTGAACTCACTTCCCGCCCGCATAATCTGGCACAGTCTGAGCTGGCTGACGCGGCTTGCCGTTATCGTTTCAGCAACTATGGCTGTGCTGTCCGCGCTCGCCATCATCCTGCTGCGCTATTGGCTATTGCCCGATATCGGGCAATACCACGACAGGATCACCGCTGCTCTTACGGACGCGATAGGCAACACGGTCACCATCGGCAAGATCGAAGGCAATTGGCAGGGAATTCAGCCACACCTGAGATTTACCGATGTGCATATACTGAACGAGCAGCGGCAATCCGCGCTGGTGCTGCCCCGTATTGACGGCAGCATATCGTGGATGTCGCTGTTCGCCGCGGAGCTGCGGCTTTCCAGCCTGGAAATCAACCGGCCGGAGTTGCTGATACGTCGCGATGCGCAAGGGGAATTATTTATCGGCGGCGTGGCGCTGTCCAAGCAAGGCGGCGGCTACAATTTGGCCGACTGGCTGCTGCACCAGTCGCACATGGTGGTGCGCGACGCGCTGATCGTCTGGATGGACGAGCAGCGCGAAGCGCCACCCCTGGTGCTGCAGCGGGTCAATTTGCATATTGACAGTTTATTTAACCGGCACCGTTTTGCCTTGCGCGCCCTGCCGCCCGAGGATCTGGCGGCCCCGCTGGATGTGCGCGGCGATTTTCACGGGGCAAGCTTTGCTAACCTGGATAAATGGCACGGTCAGATATTCACTCAGCTTGACTTTACCGATGCCATGATTTGGCAGAATTGGATGGACCTGCCCAAAGAACTCAGGCACGGCCGCGGTGCGGTGCGCTCCTGGTTGAGTGTCAAAGCTGGCAGGGTGACGGGAATCACGGCGGATTTGGCATTGTATAACGTGGCGGCCAGGCTGGCCGAGGATGCTCCGGAAATGGAGCTGGCCTATCTGCGCGGTCGCGCCACATGGAAAGAGGTGGCGGGCGGCTTCGAGCTTGCCATACAAAAATTGGGGGTGCGATTGGATGATGGAGCCGAGTTTCCGCCCACGGATTTATATTTGCGCACCACCAAGGCCATTTCTGGAAAACCCGCTACCGGTGAAGTGCGCGCCAACTTGCTGCAACTGGAAAGGCTCGCCAGTCTGGCAAGCTATTTACCGCTGGAGGCTGACCTGCGCGCCCGGTTGGAAGCATATTCCCCAAAAGGCAGCGTGGCTAATCTGAATGTGCAATGGCAGGGCACGCTTGAAAAGCCGGATAACTACAAAATCAAGGGCCGGTTCGAAGATCTCGCGTTACGCCAGGTTGGCGCAATGCCCGGTTTTTCCGGTTTGTCGCTGGATGTGGAGGGCAGCGATAAGACTGGCAGGGTGAATATCCATTCAAATCAGCTGGTCGTGGATGCGGCGGGCGTGATGCGGGAACCATTGTCCTTCACTGTCCTGACAGGGCAGGCCAGTTGGCTACGTGAACACGATGAACTCAAGATCACGCTGGATAACACTGAAGTCGTTAATGATGATCTGGCCGGTAATGTGTATGGCAGCTACCAGACGCAGGCTGGCACTTTGGGGGTGCTGGATCTGACTGCCAGCCTGGCGCGCGGTGATATCAGGCATGCTGCCCGTTATACGCCGCTGATTGCGCTGAACAGGGAAGGAAATGACTGGCTGAAAGGCGCATTGCTGGCGGGGCATACCGAGGATTTTCGCATCAGGATCAGGGGCAATTTGAGCGATTTTCCGCTTGATGGCAGCGAAGACGCACTATTGTCAATCGGTGGACATGCACAGGATGCGACACTGGAATTTGCCAGCGACTGGCCGCGTATAGAAAATATTACCGGTGAATTCCTGCTGTACGGCAACAAGCTGGAGGTGAAATCGCCCTCAGCGAACATGTCCGGGGCAAGCCTGCAGAACGTTGTTGTTACCCTGCCGGACGTAACCAGCAAGGACCTGGCTCTGGAAATAAACGGCGAAGCAGCGGCCGAAAATGAAACGTTCCTGCAGTTCATCCAGCAAAGCCCGGTACGCGGTTACATAAACGGCTTTACCGACGGTATGCGCGCCAGCGGGAACGGGCACCTGTCCCTGTTTGTGCGCGTTCCGCTGAAGGGCGACAACCCGGTGCAGGTAGCCGGCAACTTCCAGGTTCGTGACAGCGATATTGAGCTGGGTAAAGGCGTGCCCCGGTTGCGCAAGACGCGCGGCGAGTTGTCGTTCACCGAGTCGGGCATGCAGGCCAGCGGTGTCTCGGCAGAAATACTCGGGGGGGCGGCCAGCATCAATGCGCAGATCGCCAAAGACGGTGTGGTCCATGCCACCGTGCGGGGAAGCAGCAGCGTTGATGCTTTGCGCAAAATCAATCCGCATCCTGTGCTGAATTATTTGCGCGGCGGCACGGCGTGGGATGCCGACATTGTGGTGGAAAAAAAATCAGCACGACTGGTGATCAATTCAAATCTGCAGGGCATCAGCTCCAGCCTGCCACAACCCTTTGCCAAGCGCGCGAACCAGTTGATGCCTTTGCGTGTCGGCATGAAGGATATCGCAGCGGGACAGGATCTGATTACCGCTCGATTGGGCAGCCTGCTTGATGCGCGATTGGAGCGACGCGACAAGAAGGGGACGATGATTATCAGGCGCGGCACGGTCAACTTCGGTAAACAGGGCAAGTTGGCGGATACCGCCAAGGCGCAAAAACAACCTTCGGCAACCAGGCTTGCTGCGAAGCTACCGCGAAACAAGAATGGTATCTGGCTGGCGGGCAGCTTGCCGGAGTTGTCGATACAAGGCTGGGATGATCTGATAGGCGGCGCGACAAAACCAGGCCTGTCATTACCCATTGCCGGGGCAAACCTGCACATCGAAAAACTCACCGGCTATGGACAAATCGTTGAATCGTTGCAGATCGACGCCACTGCGCGTGGCGACGGAATGGCTGCACAGTTGGCCAGCAACTCGCTGAATGGAGAAGTGATATGGCTGCCTCGCGGATTTCAAAAGGGCGCCAAGTTCAGCGCGCGACTGCGTAATCTGTATTGGGTGAAAGACGAACAGACAGAGCAACCTTCGCCATCGGTTGAACCTGACCAGTCTTTGCCACCAGAACAAAGCGGAAAGACAGCGATGCTGCGCCCCGGCAAGCTGCCCGCAATGGAAATCGAGATTGAAGATCTGCGGGTAAAAGACAGGCAATTCGGCCGCTTTGAAATGGTTGGACATCCCGATGGCAATGACTGGCAGCTGCGCCGATTAAACATCACCAATCCGGACGGCAGCCTGGTCGGGGATGGTGTCTGGCATTCATCGCAGGACACTCCGCAAACCCGGGTAAATCTCCAGCTCAAGCTCAGCGATGTGGGCAATATACTGGCGCGTTCCGGTTATCCCAATACTGTCAAGAATGGCAGCGGCAAACTGGCGGCAAATTTGTCATGGGACGGCACGCCGGACGAATTCAACTATGCTTCCTTGAACGGCACACTCAAGCTGGACACCGGCAAGGGGCGATTTCTTAAAATGGAGCCGGGCGCCGGTAAATTGCTCAGCATCCTCAGTTTGCAGGCTTTGCCCGGCCGTATCACGCTGGATTTCACCGATGTGTTCAGCGCAGGCTTTCAGTTCGATAATATCAATGGCAATGCGGCAATCAAGGACGGTGTGATCAACACGCAGGATTTACATATTGATGGTTCATCTGCCAAGGTGACCATGATAGGCAGCGTGGACTTGAACAGCGAAACCCAGGATTTGCGCGTGAAGATTTTTCCGACGATCGGGGACAGCGTATCCCTGATCAGCGCTTTTGCCGCCGGGCCTGCGGTCGGTGTCGGCACGCTCATCGTCAGCAAGATATTGGGTAATCCGCTCGATAAGTTGGTGGCATTTGAATACAATATCAGCGGAACCTGGAGCGACCCCGTTGTGACCAAAGTAGTGAAAACACCAGTTCCATACAAATAATCCAGATAAGGAAAAGCATCATGGCAGACGGAAATTCCACACAGAAACGCATCGCCGCGCAGTCCAGCGCATTCAAGGTCGCAGCCATACAGATGGCATCCGGTCCGAATGTGATGGGCAATCTCAGCGAGGCGCGCCGCCTCATCGCAAAAGCCGTTGAGCAAGGCGCACGGCTGGTGGTGTTGCCGGAATTTTTTGCCATCATGGGCATGACCGACCAGGACAAGGTCGCGGTGCGCGAGCAGCCGGGGCAAGGACAAATCCAGACCTTTCTCAGTGAAATTGCCCGCCAGAACCAGATCTGGCTGGTGGGCGGATCCATCCCCCTGGTGGCCAGCACACCCGACAAGGTAAGGAACACCTGTCTGGTGTTCAATGAAAACGGCGAGCAGGTGGCGCGCTATGACAAGATACATCTGTTCAATCTCGAACTGGGCAATGAAAAATACCAGGAAGCGAATACGATAGAACCGGGCAATCAGGTCGTGGTGGTAGACAGCCCGTTCGGGCGCATCGGCCTGGCGGTTTGCTACGACTTGCGTTTTCCCGAGCTGTTCCGCGCGATGAAGAATGTGGACATCATCGTGCTGCCGTCCGCGTTCACCGAAACTACCGGCAAGATGCACTGGGAGGTGCTGGTGCGCGCGCGCGCCGTGGAAAACTTGGCTTATGTGATCGCCGCAGCGCAGGGGGGCTATCACGTCAACGGGCGCGAGACGCATGGCAACAGCATGATCGTCGATCCGTGGGGGCGGGTGCTGGATCGTTTGCCGCGCGGCTCGGGTGTGGTGGTTGCCGAGGTGAATCCGTCCTATCAGGCCAGCCTGCGCGCCAGCTTGCCCGCGCTGACTCATCGCGTTTTATTCAGCTGTGCTTGAGCAAAAAGGAACCTTGATGAGCGCCGGGCAGAAAAATATTTCTTTCGACACGCTGTTCGCCACAGCACAGCAATCGCTGCTGCTGCCGTATTCCATCGAAGCGCGCCAGATCGAGCAAGTGTTCGCCAGCATGATGGCGCACCAGCTCGACTATGCCGATTTGTACTTCCAGTACAGCCGCGCCGAAAGCTGGTCGCTGGAAGAGGGCATCGTCAAATCGGGCAGCTTCAACATCGACCAGGGGGTCGGCGTGCGCGCGGTCAGCGGCGAAAAAACCGCCTTTGCCTATTCCGACGACATCAGCCTGAACGCGCTGGAAAGCGCGGCACAGGCCACTCGCGCGATCGCCAAGCAGGGCGGCACACAGACTGTACCGGTCATTCGCCATGGCTCACGCCGCGAAATCTATCTGCCGCATGACCCGATTGCCAGTCTCAAGGATGCGGAAAAAGTCGCGCTACTGGAACGCATCGAGGGTTACGCGCGCGCGCTCGATCCGCGCGTCGTGCAGGTGATGGCGGGGCTGGCGGGCGAATATGAAGTGGTGATGGTGGCGCGCAATGACGGCCTGATGAACGCCGACATCCGCCCGCTGGTGCGCCTGTCGGTCACGGTCATCATCGAGAGCAACGGCCGTCGCGAGCAGGGCTCGGCGGGCGGCGGCGGGCGCTTCGATTACGGCTATTTCGACGACGCGATGCTGCGCAAATATGCCGCGCTGGCGGTGCATCAGGCGGTGGTCAATCTGGATGCCGCACCCGCTCCGGCAGGCAACATGACCGTGGTGCTGGGCAACGGCTGGCCGGGCATCCTGCTGCACGAAGCGATCGGCCACGGACTGGAAGGCGACTTCAACCGCAAGGGCAGCTCCGCGTTCTCAGGCCGCGTCGGCGAACGCGTCGCGGCGGAGGGTGTGACCGTCGTTGATGACGGCACGCTGGCACGGCGGCGCGGCTCGTTGCAGATGGACGACGAGGGCAACCCCACCCAATGCACCACCCTGATCGAAAACGGCATCCTCAAGGGCTATTTGCAGGACACCCTCAACGCACGCCTGATGGGCGTGCCGGTCACCGGCAATGCACGGCGCGAGTCCTACGCCCACCTGCCGATGCCGCGCATGACCAACACCTACATGCTCAACGGCGACAAGGACCCGCAGGAAATTATCGCTTCGGTCAAACACGGTTTGTACGCGGTGAACTTCGGCGGCGGGCAAGTGGACATCACCAGCGGTAAATTCGTGTTCTCCACCGCCGAAGCCTACATGATCGAAGACGGCAAGATCACCCATCCGGTAAAGGGCGCGACGCTGATCGGCAACGGCCCCGATGTGCTGACGCGCATCTCGATGATCGGCAACGACATGGCGCTCGACTCCGGCGTTGGCACTTGCGGCAAGGAAGGGCAGAGCGTGCCGGTCGGGGTGGGGCAACCTACCGTGAGGATCGACGGGTTGACGGTGGGCGGGACGGCCTGAGGCCCGCCACCGTCACATTGACCTTTCAGCAAGCGTTGCCCGGATAAAGCTTGCGGAATCCGGGACGGTCGTGGTACGAATTCCCGCATTTCGCTGCGCTTCATGCAGGCTACTCATTTTGCTTCAGGTATTGTTTTTCATTAATGCATCGCGTCTGCTGGCCGGCATCGAACATTTGCAGCGGATCAAAGCGTAATGAAAACAGGCTTTTCGCCCGGCGACCGCATGACTATCTTTTCTTACTCGGGGACTGAGATGTCCATCTTGTCACCCAAGGCAGCGGATCCCGGATTGATCTGGTAGTCCAGGGTCAAGCCCGATTCTTGCTCTATCTGTCTGATTTTTTCCAGGGCACTTTCATCTCCCGTCCGCAGGTTCTGGATGATCCTGGGAGTGATGATGACCACTGTTTCAGTATTGCTCACCGTTTCCGAAGTCTTGGAAAACAGATGACCGATGAGCGGTATGCTGCTCAGAAACGGCACGCCCACTGTTTCGTTACTGCTATTCTTCTTGATCAGCCCGCCAATGAAGACAGCCTCCCCGTCTTCGCAGATCAGCTCGGTGGTCACTTCCGTGCTCTTCTTGTCCGGGATACCTGCATTGAGCGTGGCCGAACTCACTTCGGGGTGGACCTTCAGCATCACGCGCCCCAGCTGATCGACCGATGGAATTACCCGCAGAATCACGCCGGATTCGAGGAATTGCACGCTTTCAGTGGTCACCTGATTGATGGTGGTCGTCACTTTGTATCCGGTGCTGTTGCCGATAACGGCCTTGGCCTCCTTGTTTTCCATCGCCAGAAGCTTGGGAGAGGAGAGCGTGCGCACGCGGTTTTTGGTGGCTTTCGCTTCAAGAAACACTTCCAGATTCTTGTTTGTCAGGCTGTAAAAGAATCCGGCCGCTACCGGTCCCCCAGCCACGCTGCCCGTAGCCAGTCCATTGGTGCCGAAAACTCCGTTCGCGCCGGCAGATGATCCAAAAATCCTGCTCCAGTCGACGCCATAGGTTTCGCCGTCATCGAGCGTGATTTCAAGCACCCTGGCCTCGATCAGTATCTGCTTGGGTTGCGCATCCACCTCCTGCAGCAGCTTGCTGAACCGCTCCAGAAATTCCGGCGTATCTTCGATCACGATCATCCGCCTGTCGTTGAGCGGCGTGATCTTGCCATGGCGTGAAAGATATTTCGTGAGAATTTCGGCCACCTGCTTGGGGTCGGAATATTGCACCTTGAAGGTGCGCAGTTGCGTCAACCCGCTTGGGTGATCCATGCCGACATCCTTGCGATCCAGGATGAAATAGTCACCATTGCGGACTTCCACGGCGTACCCTGCCGCCTCGGCAACCCGGTAAATCGCATCACGAACACTGATGTCATAGAGACTGACTGAAACCACTCCGTTCACTGCCTTGTCGAGAATGATGTTGACCTTGTCCTTGCGGGAAAGAATTTCGAACACGTCCTGGATCGGGGACTCCCTGAAATTCAACGTCACCCGTTCGGGCTCTTCAGATTTGACAGCGCTTGCCGGTTCCGCCAGACAGATCGCGCTGCCCAGGATCAATTGCAGAAAAAATGCGGCGTAAACCGTGTATTTGATGATATTCATTGACTGCCTCTCTCATTGCCCGGCGCTAAAGATTGCATTTCCATATCCAGCACGACCCGTTTCTTTCCTTTTTTGAATATCGCCTTGCGATCCCGTACCTTTATCAGGCGATATCCGTCTTTTTCCTCGCCTATGCCGATAATCGTGCCATTCAGGTTTACCAGCGATTTCTTGCCGGCGACGATCACCGCGATCAATTTCGGGTGCTGCGAGGTATTGCCATCAGCCGATGGGCTTGACCCGAGCTGAAACGGACGGGCGAAAGGATCGTGCCGCAGCGGCTCGGCGGCCGCTGCAACGGGCAACAGGCCCGCCATCAGGGTTATCAACCCAACGCGATAAATCCACGCGCTCATTTGGCCACCTCATTGAATTTGAGCGGCCGATACAGCGCGATCGACAGCGACAGCGCCACCTTCCGCGGTTCGTTGGCATATCTCACATCAAACTCGGTGATCGTCGCGTTATTGCCCAGCGTGTTTCCAAAATCCAGCATCCATTCGCATAGATGCAGATACGGCCCCTTGGCAGTGACTTCAAAGGAGACCTCTTCAAACACCGAGACCTGTTTTCTTTCCTTCGGTTTGACCCCGGAAAGCGTCACTCCATGCACCGCTGCCGAACGGTCCAGCGCCTCCATCAGCGAAGCCGCCATCTTGTCGTCCGAGGCCGCCAGCCGCAGTTCGCCGCCCAGCTTTTCGGTAAGCTGCTTGAGTTCGATCGTCAGTCTTTCCAGGTCACTGGTCTGATCCGAAGCCACGCTCAACAACGACTCCAGCGATGTCCGGGCAGCGACGCTCTGCTGATATTCCGCATAAGGTTTGCGCAATACGAGCATCCAGCCCTCGAGCGCCAGCAGACCGACAATCAGCAGCATGATGCCGATCACCAGACGGGGATGCAGCTTGCTGATAGCATCAAGCACGCTGTTCATCATGGCACCTGCACTTTCTCGTCCAGTTGCAGGGACAGTTTGAAATCCACCACCTGGAAGTTCATATAGTTCCTCGTGCCGGTATCGATCAGGCGCAGGTCTGCCACGGTTGACTGCTTGCCCAGATTGCGCATGAATTCGGCAAGCTTGGTGTGATTCATCGCGTGGCCGACCATCTCGGCCCCAAGGTTCATTTGCAGTGAGGTCGCGGCACCCTTGGGCACTACGATGATGCCCGAATTTGCCGCCCCGGGCGCCTGCAACGTGCCGGTGCCATGGCGGCGCATGAAATGCAGGCTGTCGAGCCAGACGCCCTCGACATAGGCGTCGTCGATCGACCGCAAGAAGAGCGCGACGCGGTCGCGGCCGCGCAGCTTGTTCAACGCGGCCAACTGCTGTTCAGTCACCTGCTTCTGCTGGCGGAATTCTTCGGTCTGGGCTTTGTTCTTTTCAACCACCTGCTCCCGCTGTTCGAGGCCGACGGCCTGCACGTTTTCGCGCCATATCAGGTAACCCAGCAGCATCCTGGCCAACCCGATGCAGCACAGCACAACCACGCACGCCATGATGAAGCGGCGCAGCAGGAATCGACCGGAGCGGCCTTGCCGGTAATCTCCGGGGATCATGTCCATTTCACTCATTGGTTGGCACCCCCCGCAAAGCCAGCCCGGTCGTCAATGCAATCCCGGCTGCTGCGCCCAGGCCCTCCTCATGGGGATGGCCGTGTTTCGATGCAAAGACGGCCACCGGGTCGAGAATCTCCACCGGAACCTTCAGTTTTTCCCGCAGACTGTTCAGTATTCCCGGGTAGCCTGCCGCCCGGCCGGAAAGATAAATCTGGTCCACCGATTTTCCGCGTGTTTTCGAGGCCATATAAACCAGCGTCTTGTTGATCTCCTGCAACAGCGGGACGATCTCGGGCCTGAGCACTTCCGCCACCATCCGCCCGACCTCATCCGGACTGCCGTTTTCCATGGATAGCGTGGCATTCTTTTCGTACAGCAGGCGTATCGCCATTTCTTCCGGCATGTCCAGTGCCTGTTTCAGGCACGAAAACATGCGGTTTTCGGAAAATTCCACCGCGCGGTCCAGCATCAGGCGGCGCCCCCAGATGACCGTCAAAAAGCTCGAATCGGCGCCAAAATTGACCAGCAGCACATTCGGAAACCGCGGAAATTCCGGTGTGTCGAGCGCCCCCGCATGGCAGACCAGACGGGCAAGCGCCGCCGGGCCGACATCCAGCGCGTCGACTTCCAGTCCCGCGCCCGTCAGCATACCGAGGTAGGCCATCACCTTGTCGCGCGGCGCCAGCGCCACCAGCGCATTGCGCTGGCCGGTATCGGATTCTTCATGGCGCAGGTTCATGAAATCGACCACCATGCCATCCAGCTCGCCTTTCAGGCGCTCGCGCAGTTCGGCGACGATCGCCGTGGCATCCGCCTGTCCTTCGCCGCAGCGGTACGAAACGGTAATGATCTTGATCTGGTCGGCGGGCAGACACGACACCACATGCCTGCCCTTGAAAGGTTGCAGCGCGTAGGCCTGCTTCAACAACGACTTCAGCCGTTGCGGATGCCGCAGCAGTTCCTCGCGCGGGCAAGGATAAGGCAATGAGGCGATCGCGCGTATGACGGGTCTGCCAGCCACCAGCTCCATCTGCACCAGGTTCAGCCGGTCCGGTCCCATCTCCAGGCCGATGCTCAAATCACGGCCAAATCCCGGCAGCACTCTGGGCAGCCTGTCCAGCGCAGGTTTAAGCAGCTTGTCGAACAGCATATTCATCGGGGTCAGGGTGAATTTTTTCATGAACAGGCTCAATAGGTAATCACCAGTTGCGGCTGGTTTACGGTGAATTCGCGGCTGTTGAATACGACGGCCGAGGACGTGTCGATCAGCACAAATGCGCCGTAGTTCGGGGCGCCGTCGACCCATTCCTGCGCGAGGGCCTTCACGTCCCATTCCACCCAGCCCGAAGTGAACGAACTGCTGAGGGCCGCGCTCGCCGCGGCCGGGAGGTCGTACGATCCGCCCCAGGCAGCGCTCCAGCCGCTGGTGCCGTCGCTCCGTCTCCAGGTCGCGCCGAGTTCCGTCCAGTTATTCATCGAGTTATTGGTCACCCGGTTAACCGTAAGGATCGAAGTCTGCTTGGGGAAAAACGACCCGGTGAACAACCGCAACGTCGCGCTCTGGAGCAAGGTGCCCGGCGGGATGCTGCTCACGTTGAACTTCACCAGCCCGCGCCCCCTCTTATTTGCATTGGTGACCGTGAACGATATCGAGCTGCCGTAGTTGGAGCCCATATTGGTCTCGCTGATCCAGGTATCCTGGCTCGCCTGCAGGGTCACGCCGGTCGCGGCCGGCACCCAGCCGCACGGCGGCAGGAAGGTCACGACGAGCCTGGGCCGGTTGGCCGCCGTCCCGTTGTCGCTGCTCGCGAAGCTATTGTTGCCGCCGCCGCTCGCCGCCAGCGCGATGCCGTAATTCTGCTGGGTTCCCGCGGCCCACGCGGCCGTCAGACTGGTCAGATCCCAGGTGGCCCAGGTGTTGATTGCCGGAAGCGCGATGGAGACGCCCGGTGGCGGGTCGTAGTCGCCGCCGGCCGCCGTCCAGGCGGTGACGCCGTTGTATTTGTTCCAGGTCGCGCCCGACCCCGCCGCACCCGTTCCTTCGTTCCACGGCTTGGTCACGCGATAGGCGCTTACCGTATCGTTTCCGCCGACCGTGTGATAGAGCGACATCTGCGCGGACTGGATGACGCTGCCTGCGGGAATGGACGAGAGGTCGAACTGCACCAGCGCTACGCCCTGCCCGAAATTGACTGAAATGTTGGGATTTGCACCATAGTTGTTGTTTGGACTTGCACTGCTCATGTCGGTGTCCATTCCCGGGGTGCCGGGCTGTAGCGTGAGCGTAGCGGGCGTGGTCTGGAGCACGACGACGTTCGCGCGGATCAGCGAGGCGCTCACGCCACTGGACGTGCCGGTCGCGGTCAGCGTGACCGGCGTGCCCGCCTTCGGGTTGGCCGTTGCGGTGAAGCTGCCGGCGCCAAACGCGATCGGGGGGAGCAACGCGTCCGCGGGGAGGTCGGTGTAACCGGTGCAGTTCTTTCCCTGGGCTATCGCATTGACCGCCTGCAGGCCTGCCTCCGCGACATAACGGGCGCGGTCGGCATCGCCCTGGCTGGCGACCATCGCGGCATTCATGCCACTGTCGCGGTTGAGCAGAAAGGCGATGGCCGCGATCAGGCTCATCGCGAGGATCACCGGCAGCAGCGTGAAGCCGGCCATGTTGCTCGCGCGCGTCCTCATTGCGTGCCCCCGCCCAGCCGGACGCTGGAAGCAAGGTTTACAGTGCTGCCGGCATCGGCCAGCGTCAGGCTGAGCACGGCGGCAGGCCGCGTTCCCGGGCCGATGGCTGCGGTAAAGGCGGTGACGTTGCCGGCAAGCACTGCAGTGCCGCTGCAGGCGGAATCGGCCGTCGTGGTCTCGATCAGCTGGTGATTGACGGTATTAAGGCAATACATCACGCAGGCCGCGCCGATACAGCCTGTGGGCGCGAACCAGTCGCCGCTGGTATTGGTGGCGGGAGCGGTCAGTGTCTTGGGTGCGGTGGCGCGTGCCATGGCTGTGATGCGTTCCAGCGCGAAACTGCCCTGATAAGCCAGTTCGTTGGCGCTGCGCCCGGCGCTCTGCGCATCCAGCCCGAGCTTGACCAGCCCGTTGATCGAGGCCAGCAGGATCGCGCCGATGGCCGTGGCAATCAGCAGCTCGATCAGGGTGATGCCGCGCTGGGATGAAGTGTTGTGCGTCATCTTTACCACCACCTGCCGGCGAGCGTATTCAGTGCATGGGCGCTGCCGTCGGCCTCGTAATAGGCACTCACAAAAAGCAGGCCGGTATCGGTGCTGCTCAGGGCGTTGGTGGCGGGATCATAACGGTATAACACCACTGCGCGGCGGTCAGGTACAGGTACGCTGGAAGGATCAGAGAAGGTTGCGCTGAACGCGCCGGTGTTGTTGCCGGGAATCCAGGTTTCGGCATACAGCGCACTGAACGGCTGGCTCAGCACTTCTTCCATCTTGCTGCGCAGCGCGAGCTGCCGCGCCGCCACGTTGCCGGAGCTGCCGGAAATCGCCGTGGTGAGCGCCTGCATCGCGGGCACCAGTAAAATGGCCAGCAGCGCCACCGAGAGCAGTACCTCGGCGTAGGCAAATCCGCGCTGCGCGGAAGAATTGAATGAAAGCGCTTTATTCATCATGAATTCACGGAAGGCTGACCAGCCCGGTGACCTCATTGATGCCGACGGTAACGCTCTGGTTGCCATAACTCAGCTCCACGCCGCTTCCCGCCTGCAGCACGCCCTTATTGGTTGATATGCCATCGAAGGCCTGCAGTTGCGACAGGCCCGGCCCGACCAGCAGTTGCAGCCACGCCGACCCGCCTGCCCGGAACTGCGGCGCCAGCGTGACGCCCCGGGAAAACGGGCTGCCACTGACATCCAGTATCGCCGCTCGCTTGGTCAGCGGATCATCGATCGCCGAGCCTGGATTGCCGCTGCTGTCCGAATTATGGAGGCTGAGCTGGCCCTCGGTCGTCCTGCCATCGACCAGCACATAGCCGCCGGTGCGACTGGCTACACTCAGCGCAAAGCGCAGCAGGTTGGCGGTTTCTTCGGCCGCGACACTGAGCTTTTGCGGATCATTGGACGAAAGCAAGGGGATCACCGCTACCGCGATGATCCCCAGGATGGTGATGGAGACGAGCATTTCCACCAGGGTAAAACCGCGTGTGGCGATTCCTTTCAAACCCAGTTCCCCGGTGTGATGCTGTAGTCTGGCCTAGTGCGCCGAGTACACGACGCCTCTGCTGTCCGCGCCGTTGTGGTTCATGACGATCTGGCCCGTAACCACGTCGTAAGCCCAGCCGCCGGTTGCCGCGGCCGGGGCCAGCGGAATGCCTGCAGTCGCAACGGCGATGGCCGCGCTGTTGGTGATCGGATCGGCCGGAATGCCTTTGCGTATGTAGGGTCCCAGCGGCGTGGTCGGATCTGCGCCGCCGCAAGTTGTGCCGGTAGCGCTGCTGTACTTGGTCAGTTGATCGATAACCGCCTGTGCCGTGTTGATCGCACCGGTGCCGGCGGTACCTACCGTACAGGTGGCACCGGTGGCGGCAACGGAACCGGGGTAACGGCCGCCGTGCTGCACCTGATAAAGTTCGATCGCCGAGCGCAATCCATTGAGATTGGCATCCAGAGCCGCTTCCTGCGCTTCAACCGTGGAGCTGGAAAACTGGGGGATGAGGATGGCCGCCAGGATTGCCAGGATGATCACGACAATCAGCAGTTCGATCAGGGTGAAGCCGCGCTGTATCAGTTTCATGGACTTGCGAGTCATGGTATGCATTTTGATTGATTCCTCTCTTTAAAGAATAAAGCATTATCGCCGTTGTAAACATATAACTACCATTGAGTATTATATCCAGGTAACAGTCACATTCTCCATTAATTTTAATAACATAAATATCCCTCCTGCTTCAACACCGAAATGACAAAAGGCTGTTATTGCCGAATGAGCGTGCAACCACTAAGTAGGCAATTTCATAAATACGCACACATGCGTATTGTTAACATGTATGGTCGTTATAGCTAAATCGGACAAGCCGGAACCAAAAAGGGCAGTCGTTGCGAGGAGCGAAGCGACGCGGCAATCCAGATGCTTCCAAGCATAAAGGCCTTTTGATTAGCTGGATTGCCGCGCTTCGCTCGCAATGACAACCGCTGCAAGGCCACATTCTTGTCACGTTTTGACATGATTTAACTTGTAAGTGTTGTAAGTGACTAAATCGACATC
>Ga0155952_1013_pt1 | contig 17464 bp, 15 predicted proteins | sample RifCSPlowO2_02_FD_107606 | JGI IMG/M metagenome (GOLD analysis project Ga0155952, IMG submission 107606) | Gallionellales bacterium RIFCSPLOWO2_02_FULL_57_47
GACCATTTCCGAATGGCTGATGTCGGCGGAATACATCGCGGCGGGCGGCAACCACAACATCATCTTCTGCGAACGCGGCATCCGCACTTTCGAAACAGCCTATCGCAATGTGCTGGACGTGACCGCGATCCCGGTGCTGAAAAAAGAGACCCACCTGCCGGTGATCGTCGATCCTTCCCACGCGGGCGGCAAGGCGTGGATGGTTCCGGCGCTGTCGCAGGCAGCGATCGCTGCAGGCGCTGACGGCCTGCTGGTCGAGATGCACCCCAGCCCGTGCGACGCCTGGTGCGACGCGGATCAGGCGCTGACTCCTCAAGAGTTGAAAAAGTTGATGGGAGCGCTGGGCGGGATCGCCAACGCTATCGGGCGCACGCTGTAAAGAAGGTTCGCGGAATAATCGTTTCTACCCCCATCCCAACCTTCCCCCTGCAAGGGGGAAGGAGTTTAATTCCCTCCCCCTTGCAGGGGGAGGGCTAGGGTGGTGGTAGAAGCCTAAGAGGGACTGCTTATGTCCAACCCACAATTCAAAAAAATCGTTATCTTCGGCACTGGCCTGATCGGCGGCTCGTTCGCGCTGGCGTTGCGCAAGGCAAATGCCGTCGGCGAGGTGGTCGGTTTCGGGCGCAGCGAGACTACGCTGCAACAGGCCCGGCAACTCGGCATCATCGACCGCATTGGGCAGGAAGTGGCTGCCGAAGTCGGCGACGCCGACCTGGTATTGCTGGCCACCCCGGTCGGGCAGATGGCGGAACTGATGGCGCGCATCGCGCCTCATCTCGGCGCACACACGCTGGTCACCGATGGCGGCAGCACCAAGAGCGATGTGGTCCGTGAGGTTTACGCGCAACTGGGCAGCAGGGTGGCGCAGTTTGTTCCCGCCCATCCCATTGCGGGCGCGGAGAAGAGCGGCGCGGGCGCGGCGCTGGCCGATCTGTATCAGGGCAGGAAAGTGGTGCTGACGCCGCTGCCGGAAAATTCGCAGGATGCAGTAGCGCGCGTGCGCCGTGCATGGGAGCTTTGCGGCGCGGTGGTGAGCGAACTGACGCCGCAACAGCACGATGCGGTGTTCGCCGCGGTGAGCCACCTGCCGCATCTGCTGTCGTTCGCGCTGGTGCATGACCTCGCGCAACGCGACAATCGCGATCTGCTGCTGTCCTTTGCCGCCAGCGGTTTCCGCGATTTCACCCGAATAGCCGCCAGTTCGCCGGAAATGTGGCGCGACATCTGCATGGCAAACCGCGATGCGCTTATGGAGGAGTTGCGCCGGTATGCCGACGAGCTGTATGTCCTGTTCCGGGCGCTGGAGCAGCACGATGCCGCGAAGCTCGAAGAGGTGTTCAGCGAGGCGCGCAACGTGCGCGGCAACTGGACGGGGCAATAGCGTCAATGAGTGCCATCTCAACCAAACAAATCTGGTGGCTGGTGATTGCGGTCGCCGTGATCTGGTTTGGCAATCTCGAATACCGCAAGCTGATCAAGCCCGACGAGGGCCGTTATGCCGAGATACCGCGCGAGATGGTGGCGAGCGGCGATTGGGTGACTCCGCGCCTCAACGGCCTCAAGTATTTCGAGAAGCCGCCGCTGCAATACTGGGCAACGGCCACTGCCTATACCGTGTTCGGCGAACATCAATGGACCTCGCGGCTGTGGGCCGCGCTGACCGGATTTACCGGGCTGTTCATCGTGTGGTTCGCCGGGCTGCGCCTGTTCGGGCGCGAGGCGGCAGGCTATGCCGCGGCATTGCTGGGCAGCACCTTCCTGTATGTTGGCATGGGTCACATCAACACGCTGGATATGGGCGTGACATTCTTCATCACGCTGGGTATCCTGTCATTGTTGCTGGCGCAGGCACAGACGGATATCAGGAAACAGCGTAACTGGATGATGCTGGCATGGGCCGGCATGGGCCTGGCGGTGTTGAGCAAAGGCCTGATGGGCCTGGTGTTGCCGGGGGCGTCGCTGTTCGTCTATATGGCAGTGCAGCGTGATTTTTCCCTGCTCAGGCGCATGCACTGGCTGCCCGGCCTTGCGGTTTTTTTGCTGGTCACGGCGCCGTGGTTCTACCTGGTGATGAAAGCCAATCCGGAGTTTTTCGATAAATTCTTCATCTACGAGCATTACACACGGTTCACTACCACAGAGCATGGGCGTTATCAGCCCTGGTATTACTTTATCCCGATTCTGCTTGGCGGTATGTTGCCGTGGTCCGTGTTGATGCTGGATACGCTGTGGCGCTCGGTTCCTGGCATGCAGTCGGGTAAGGCAAACATGCCGATCGGACGGGAATTCAATGCCGAGCGGTTCCTGCTGGTCTGGATAGTGTTCGTTTACGTTTTCTTTTCGGCATCGGGTTCCAAGCTGCCATCCTATCTGCTGCCGATGTTTCCGGCGCTGGCGCTGTTGATGGGCAAGCAGGTCGCCGCAATGAGCGCGCGCAGGTTGCTCTGGCTGGTTGCGCCGATGTTGCCGCTGATGCTGCTGGCATTGGGGCTCGCGCCATTTACCGACCGGCTGGCTGAAACGCCGGTGCGTGCACAGATGTATGGCGAATACGCGCACTGGCTGATCGCTGCGTTTCTGCTCTGGTCGCTGGGCGTGGCCGCCGCGCTGATTTTGCTGCGCCGCCCGAATTCTGCCAATGACCGCAAGCCGGTTGCGATAGCGGTATTGGCGCTCAGTTCGTTGCTTGCCGTACAGATCGGCACCTCCGGCTACAACGCGATAGCGAAGGAACGCTCCGGCTATCCCATAGCCGATGCGATACGCCCTTACGTCAAGGAGGGCATGCCGTTTTATTCAGTGCTTACCTACGAACAGACCTTGCCGTTCTATCTGAAGCGCACCTTTACTTTGGTGCAGTATCAGGACGAGATGGGATTCGGTATCATGCAGGAGCCGCACCTGGCGGTGCCGGACATCGCCAGTTTTGCGAAGGTCTGGCAGGCACAACCTGAGGCGCTGGCGATCATGCCTTTGGATGTTTATCCGCTACTCAAACAGCAGGATATGGCGATGAAAATTATTTATGAAGATACCCAACATATCGTGGTGAGCAAGCCATGAACCTGATCAGCTTCGGCCTGATTTTCACCGGCGTGATGCTCAACGCCGCCGCGCAGATACTGATGAAGGCGGGCACCAACAGCGTTGGCTATTTTGAGTTCAGCATGGAGAACATCCTGCCCATCGGCTGGAAGCTGGCAACCGAATGGCACATCGCCGCCGCGCTGTTTTGTTACGCGCTGAGCGTGATCATCTGGATACTCGCGTTGTCGCGTGTGCCGGTCAGCATCGCCTTTCCGATGCTGTCCATGGCTTACGTGGTGAATGCCATTGCAGCCTGGTATCTGCTCGGCGAAGCCTTTAATCCGACCAAGCTGGTCGGCATGGGGGTGATTATTCTGGGTGTCATTATTATTTCACGGGCATAAAAATCCAATTTTGCGAGCATCCGCTTTGCGGATTGCCTGCTAGAATCATTTCGTCGCCATGCTGCGTTGCTCACAAAAAATTACTCCTTACATATTACGAATATGCCGCGTCGCAATTTTTTGCTCGCGCCTTGCCTAGCTGAGAAACTTGAATTTTTTGAGGGCATCCCTAAATGAATGATACTTTCCTTCCTTTTTCCCGTCCCACGATAGACGAAGCGACCATTGCATCGGTGGCGGAGGTGCTGCGTTCCGGCTGGATCACCAGCGGCCCCAAGGTGCAGGAATTCGAGAAACAGCTTTCCGCATACTTCGGCGGGCGTCCGGTACTTACCTTCAACTCCGGCACCTGCACGATGGAGATCGCACTGCGCATCGCGGGCATCGGGCCGGGCGACGAAGTCATCACCACGCCGATTTCGTGGGTGGCGACCTCCAATGTGATACTCGAAGTCGGTGCGACGCCGGTGTTCGCCGACATCGATCCGGTCACGCGCAACATCGACCTGGACAAGGTGGAAGCGGCAATCACGCCGAAAACCCGCGCGATCATCCCGGTCTATCTGGCAGGCAAGCCGGTCGATATGGGTCGGCTGTATGCGATTGCGGCCAAACACAAACTGCGCGTCGTGGAGGATGCCGCGCAGGCCATCGGTTCGACCTGGAAGGGCAAGCCGATCGGTTCATTCGGCGACTTCGTCTCGTTCAGTTTCCAGGCCAACAAGAACATCACCACGTCCGAAGGCGGCTGCCTGGTGGTGAACAACGCGGAGGAGGCGAAGCTTGCCGAGAAATACCGGCTGCAGGGCGTCACCCGCAGCGGCTGGGACGGCATCGAAGTGGACGTGCTGGGCGGCAAATTCAACATGACCGACGTCGCCGCCGCGATCGGCCTTGGGTTGTTCGCGCAGCTGCCCGCCATCACCGCGCAGCGGCGCAAACTGGCGCGGCATTATTTCACCACGCTCGGCAAGGATTTCGAGAAACAGACCGGCGCGCAGCTGCCCCCCGCCGATTTCGAGAGCACCAACTGGCACCTGTTCCAGATCGTGCTGCCGGAGCGCATCAAGCGCGCCGATTTCATGGCGAAGATGAAAGAGAAAAATATCGGTATCGGCTACCACTATGCGCCTATCCATCTGTTCAAGTTGTACCGCGCGCTTGGGTTCAGGGAAGGCATGTTCCCGGTCGCCGAACGCGTCGGCAGGCAGATTGTCTCGCTGCCGATGTTCTATGCGATGAACGAGGCGGATGTCGAGCGTACTTGTGCTGCGATGCGTGAGGTGCTGGCATAGTCGGGCAGGTCAGCGTAGCCAGCGTAGGGCGCAATAACCAACGGGCATTGCGCCGTATGAGTCACCACTGAACATCCGGTGCAATGCGCTTCGCCCTTCGACGATGCTCGGGGCAGGCTTATTGCACCCTACCAAGCTAATTTGATCTTCATTGTTGGGTATCGCTGCGCTCCACCCAACCTACATAACACCTGATTTCGTTATCCGCGCCCCATGCGGTAAAATGCCGCCCTATGAGCAAGCGTAGGATGGGTTGAGCGCAGCGATACCCATCAATCAAAAGCAAAACCGCCGGGGGTTGCCCGGCAGCAAGTTACCTTCTTTTGCGTCGCCAAAAGAAGGTAACCGAAGAAAAGGCGACCCCGGTTTGCCGCCGCTGCGCGGTGCCCTGCGTTGCTCGGCCGGTCAGGCGGCTGCGGAACTCGCGCTTCGCGCTCGGACAGTCCTCGCCGACTTCCCCTGACCGGCCTCCGCTACTCGGCGGCGCACAGGGGAATGAAATGCGGTTTTGTGTGCGCTATGCGCACGTTTTTTGTTGGGTATCGCTACGCTCCACCCAACCTACGAAATAATCCCCGATTTCGCTATCTCCGCCCCATGCGGTAAAATGCCGCCCCATGAGCACACCCCAACTATCCGTCGTAATCCCCGTCTATAACGAACAAGAGGTCTTGCAGGCCTTGTTCGACCGGCTGTACCCTGCTTTGGACAAGCTCGGAATTTCGTATGAGATCGTGTTCATCAACGACGGCAGCCGCGACCGTTCTGCGGCTATTCTGCGCGAGCAGTTCCAGAAGCGCCCCGATGTCACGCGGGTGATCCTGTTTGACGGCAATTTCGGACAGCACATGGCGATCATGGCGGGATTCGAGCAGTCGCGCGGGCAGCGCGTGGTGACGCTGGATGCCGATTTGCAGAACCCGCCCGAAGATATCCACTTGCTGCTTGCCAGGATGGATGAGGGTTTTGACTACATCGGCTCGATCCGCAGGCAGCGCAATGACAGCTGGTGGAGGGATATCGCCTCACGCGCCGTGAATAACCTGCGCGAACGCACCACGCGCATCAAGATGACCGACCAGGGCTGCATGTTCCGCGCATATGACCGCCGCATCATCAACGCAATAAATCAGTCCCGCGAGGTGAGCACGTTCATTCCGGCGCTGGCCTATACCTATGCGCGCAACCCCGCCGAGGTGGTGGTGGGGCACGAGGAGCGCGCGGCGGGGGAATCGAAGTATTCGCTGTACAGCCTGATCCGCCTGAATTTCGACTTGATGACCGGTTTCTCGCTGGTACCCCTGCAATTGTTCTCGATGCTGGGGATGCTGATCGCGCTTGGCTCGGCGGCATTCTTCGTGTTCCTCCTGGTACGCCGGCTCATGATCGGCCCGGAGGCGGAAGGGCTGTTTACGCTGTTTGCGCTGATGTTCTTCCTGATCGGCATCGCATTATTCGGCATCGGCCTGCTGGGCGAATACATTGGCCGCATCTACCAGCAGGTGCGCCACCGCCCGCGCTATCTGGTGGAGGCGGTGCTGGAAAGCAGGATTGAGGATCGGGGATCGAGGATCGAGTTAAAAAACGGGGCAGCAGATTCTTCTCAATCATCGAACATCAATCCTGAAAAGACGACGGCTAACCCATGAGCGAAGAGGGAGCCAATACCGGAGCGGTGGATTTTCCTCAATCCCCGATCCCCGATCCTCGATCTTCTGCTGTCGTTTTTGCATATCACAACGTAGGCTGCCGCTGTTTGTCCGTCCTGTTGGCGCACGGCGTGGAGGTCGTGCTGGTGGTGACGCACCGCGACAACCCGAAAGAAACCATCTGGTTCGACAGCGTCGCGGAATTGGCTGCGCTGCACGGTATCCCGGTGATCACGCCGGACAATCCGAATACGCCTGAAGTTATCGCCCAAATCCGCGCGTTGCAGGCGGATTTTTTCTTTTCATTTTATTACCGCGAGATGCTCAAACGCGAGCTGCTGGAAATTCCGAAAAGTGGTGCGCTGAATATGCATGGCTCGCTGTTGCCAAAATATCGTGGTCGCGTGCCGGTGAATTGGGCGATAATTCACGGCGAGACGGAAACCGGCGCGACGCTGCATTACATGACCGAGAAGCCGGACAACGGCGATATCGTGTCGCAGCAGGCCGTGCCGATTCTGCCCGACGATACCGCGCTACAAGTGTTCCAGAAGGTGACGGTGGCCGCGGAGATTGCGCTGAATGACGTGCTTCCCGCGTTGCTGGCAGGCAAGGCACAGAAGGTGAAACAGGACTTGAGCAAGGGCGCGTATTTCGGCGGGCGCAAGGCGGAAGACGGCATCATCGACTGGTCGCAGTCCGCGCAAGCGATACACAACCTGGTGCGCGCCGTCGCCCCGCCATATCCGGGCGCGACCACGCAACTGATGGGCAAGCCGATGCGTATCCTGCAAACGCTGGTAACGCGCTGTACTGCTTTAGGTGAGAAGCCGGCGTTCTACGTCAAGGATGGCAAGGCTTACGCGGTTTGTGGCAGTGGTGTGCTGCGCGTGGTGCGCTTTGAACTGGATGGCGTCGAAATGAATGCGGCGGAATTTGCTGCGCGCTTTGGCACACAAAAATTTGAATTTAATTGTTAAGGAAACGGCAATGAAAAAAGTATTGATACTCGGCGTGAACGGTTTTATCGGCCACCATCTTTCCAAGCGTATTCTGAATACGACGGATTGGGAGGTGTACGGCATGGACATGAATACCGACCGCATCACCGACCTGCTCGACCAACCGCGCTTTAATTTTTTCGAGGGCGATATCACCATCAACAAGGAATGGATGGAATACCACATCCGCAAGTGCGACGTGATCCTGCCGCTGGTGGCGATCGCCACGCCGTCCACCTACGTCAAGCAGCCGCTGCGCGTATTCGAGCTGGACTTCGAAGCCAACCTGCCGATCGTGCGTGCTGCGGTGAAATACGGCAAACATCTGGTGTTCCCGTCCACTTCCGAAGTGTATGGCATGTGCCACGACGAGGAATTCGACCCCGAAGAATCCGAATTGATCTGCGGCCCGATCAACAAGCCGCGCTGGATATATTCCTGCTCCAAGCAGCTGATGGATCGCGTGATCTGGGGCTACGGCATGGAGGGATTGAATTTCACGCTCTTCCGCCCGTTCAACTGGATCGGCGCCGGGCTGGATTCGATCCACACGCCGAAGGAAGGCAGCTCGCGCGTGGTCACGCAATTCCTTGGGCACATCGTGCGCGGCGAGAACATCAGCCTGGTAGACGGCGGGAAACAGAAACGTGCATTCACTTACATCGACGACGGCATCGCCGCGCTGATGAAAATCATCGAGAACAAGAATGGCATCGCCACAGGGAAGATTTACAACATCGGCAACCCGGTCAATAACTTCGCGATTTGCGATCTCGCCGACATGATGCTCAAGCTGGCGCATGAATATCCCGAATATAGCGAATCGGCCAGGAAGGTGAAAATCGTCAAAACCACTGCTGCCGCATATTACGGCAAGGGTTACCAGGATGTGCAGAACCGTGTGCCCAAGATCACCAACACCTGCGAAGAGCTTGGCTGGAAGCCGACTACGAACATGGCCGACACGCTGCGCAATATTTTTGACGCCTACCGCGGCCAGGTTGCCGAAGCGCACAAACTGATGGATTAAAAGCAGGATCGGGGATTGAGGAGCGAGGATTGAGTTAAAAACAGAGCAGCCGGTTTTCCTCGCTTCTCAATCCTCGCTCCTCAATCTCAATCCTCAATTCTCAATTCTCAATTCTCAATTCTCAATTCTCAATTCTCAATTCTCAATTCTCAATTCTCAATTCTCAATTCTCAATTCTCAATTCTCAATTCTCAATTCTCAATTCTCAATTCTCAATTCTCAATTCTCAATTCTCAATCCTCAATCCTCGCTCCTCAATTCCCCAATCCTGACATGAAACAACTTGCCCTGAAAATCGACGTCGACACCTATCGCGGTACGCGCGAAGGGGTGCCGCGCCTGGTTGAAACGCTGCAGCGCCATAACGCGCAGGCCACGTTCTTTTTTTCACTTGGCCCCGATCACACCGGGCGTGCCATCAAGCGCGTATTCCGCCCCGGTTTTATCGGCAAAGTGTCGCGGACTTCCGTGGTGGAACACTACGGCATCAAGACGCTGTTGTATGGCACGCTGCTGCCCGCACCCGACATCGGCATGAAATGCGCCGACGTCATGCGCGGCGTGCGCGATGCGGGCTTCGAGACCGGCATTCATTGCTACGACCATATCCGCTGGCAGGATTACGTGGCGAACAAGGATGCCGAATGGACGCGGCAGGAGCTGCAACGCGCAGTGGACCGTTACGCGGAAATCTTCGGTGTAGCGCCGCATGCCCACGCCGCCGCAGGCTGGCAGACGAACCGCCATGCGCTGCGGCTGATGCAACGGTTTGGCTTTGAATACAGCTCGGATACGCGCGGCACGCACCCGTTCATCCCGACCTGGCAGGCCGAGATCATCGCCTGCCCGCAACTGCCGACGACATTGCCGACGCTGGACGAACTGATGAACCGCGACGGCATCACGCGGGACAATATCGCGCAATACATTCTGCAACTCACCGAAAAACCACCTGCAACCGGCCATGTTTTCACGCTCCACGCCGAACTGGAAGGCGGGAAATTGCTGCCGGTATTCGAGCAGCTATTGCAGGGCTGGCAGGCACAGGGCTATGAACTGGTGTCGTTGCGGCAATATCTGCAAGGGCTGAAAACCGGTTCGTTTCCGCGCCATGAAGTCGTGATGCGCGAGGTGGAAGGGCGGGTCGGCACGCTGGCAAGTCAGGGCGACAAAAGCTGAGCTGCGGTTCGTTCTCCGAACGATACATAGTATGTAGGATGGGCTGAGCGCAGCGATGCCCATCGTTTCACATTGACAAATTGATGGGCATCGCTGCGCTCAGCCCATCCTGCGGACTTTGCTAGCTTTCCCGGCCAATCCCGTGATACTCGATGCCCAACGCGGCTACGCTGGCGGGCTCGAACAGATTGCGTCCATCGAAAATCACCGGCTGTTTAAGACGCGACTTGATAACGTTGAAGTCCGGGCTCTTGAAGATCTTCCATTCAGTCACGATCACCAGCGCATCCGCATCTTGCAGCGCGTCTTTGGAGTTATCGGCATAGCGCAAATCGGCGCGTTCACCGTAGATGTGCCTGGTTTCCTTCATCGCCACCGGGTCATAGGCAGTGACGGTTGCGCCTCTGGCCCACAGTCCCTCCATGACCACACGGCTAGATGCTTCGCGCATATCATCGGTGCCCGGCTTGAATGACAGTCCCCATAATGCGAAGTGTTTGCCTTTCAGGTCTTCACCGAAACGCCTGGTGATCTTCTGCAGCAGCACGGATTTTTGCGCGTCATTGACGAGTTCTACTGCTGCCAGCACTTTCATCGGCAAGCCATATTCTTCTCCTGTGCGCTGCAGCGCACGGACGTCCTTGGGGAAGCACGAGCCGCCGTAGCCGCAACCGGCGTACAGAAAGTGGTAACCGATGCGCTGATCGGAGCCGATACCCTTGCGCACATGTTCGATGTCCGCGCCGACGCGCTCGGCCAGGTTGGCCAGCTCATTCATGAACGAGATGCGTGTGGCGAGCATCGCATTGGCGGCGTACTTGGTCAGCTCGGCGGAGCGGATGTCCATCACCATCAGCCGCTCGTGGTTGCGCTGGAACGGCGCGTACATCTCGCGCATGATCTTGATCGCCTGCTCGTCATCGGCGCCGACCACAATGCGGTCCGGGCGGTTGAAGTCGTCGATGGCCGCGCCTTCCTTGAGAAATTCAGGATTTGAGACGACGGAGAAGGCAGGCTGTCCCGTTCCTGGACCCTCACCCCCAGTCCCTCTCCCGCCTGCGGGAGAGGGGAGTGAAGTAATGCCGCGCTTGTCCAGCTCTTCCTGTACGGCCATCTTTACTTTTTCTGCCGTGCCGACCGGAACGGTGGACTTGTCCACGATCACTTTGTATTCGGTCATCGTGCGGCCTATGGCGCGCGCGGCGGCAATCACATATTGCAGGTCGGCGGAGCCGTCTTCGTCCGGCGGAGTGCCCACAGCGATCATCTGCACCAGGCCATGGGCTACGCTCTCCGCCACGTCGGTGGTGAAGCGCAAGCGGCCCGCTGCAACATTGTTCTTGATGACGTCTTCGAGTCCGGGCTCAAAAATCGGCACCCCGCCGCTGTTGAGAATGTCGATCTTGCGCGAATCGACATCCAGGCAGACGACATCGTTGCCCAATTCGGCGAGACATGCGCCGGAGACCAGGCCCACATAACCGGATCCAATTACAGTGATCTTCATAAAATGCCTTTTTCGTTTGCATCCTCGCCCGCAAGCGGGAGAGGATTGAGGTGAGGGAAACGCGAAGCATTCATCGCAACAAGCCTTCAAGAAAAACGGGGGTGTGCATTATACGTGCAACCACTGGCCGATGGTGTTTTTGGCTTGTTGCGCCAGGCCGTGCGCCAGACAATCAATCTCGATGTTGTCCGGCATGGAGCGCAGCCAAGTGAGCTGCCGCTTTGCGAGTTGGCGAGTAGCCGCGATACCGGTTTCCAGAAGCTGCGCTTCGCTGATTTCGCCTTCGATAAGTTGCCATGCCTGGCGGTAGCCGACGCAACGCATCGAAGGAAGATCGGGGTGCAAAGTGTACCGTTGCCTGAGAGCGCGCAGCTCTTCGATCAAACCCTGTCCGAGCATTTTTTCGAAGCGTGCAGCGATACGCTGGTGCAATACGCTGCGCTCGCCGGGAATCAGGGCGATGGGCAGGATGCGGTAAGGCAGTTCGCTGTCCATTTTTTGTTTTAGCAGCACGGACATCGGCTGTCCGGTGAGGCGGTAGATTTCCATTGCGCGCTGGATGCGTTGCGTGTCGTTAGGCGACAAGCGCGCGGCGGTTTCCGCATCCGCCAAGGCGAGCTGCCGGTGCAGGTGCTGGATGCCATGCCGCGCGATCTCGGCATCGAGTTCGGCGCGCACTTCGGGATCGGCTTGCGGCAAGGTGCTCAATCCTTCGCGCAATGCCTTGAAGTACAGCATGGTACCGCCGACCAGCAAGGGAATCTTGCCGCGTTGCGTGATGTCATGCATCAGGCGCAGCGCATCGTGGCGGAACGCCGCGGCGGAATAGGCATCGGTCGGGTCGCGAATGTCGATCAGGTGATGCGGCGCACGGGCGAGGGTAGCCGCATCCGGCTTGGCCGTGCCGATGTTCATGTCACGATACACCAGCGCGGAGTCCACGCTGATGAGTTCCACCGGCATGGTTTGCGCGAGTTCCACCGCGACACTGGTTTTGCCGCTGGCGGTGGGGCCCATTAAAAAAATTGCCAGGGGCAATTTTTTTGAGGATTGAGGATTGAGAATTGAGGATTGAGGGAAGGCTTTCATGCCAGTTCCCGGTCACGCGTTTCGCGCATCATCAGCACGGCCAGCAAGCTGATCGCGGCTGCGGTGGAGACATAGCCGCCCACCCAGGCGAGGCCGCCGTGCAGCGCCAGTTGCTGAGCGATGTAGGGCGCGAGCGAAGCGCCGAGGATGCCGCCGAGATTGTAGGCTGTGCCTGCCCCGGTGTAGCGCACCTCGGTCGGAAACAGTTCCGGCAGCAGCGCACCCATTGGCGCGAAGGTCGCGCCCATCAGGAACAGTTCGATCGAAAGGAAGGCGGTAATCTGCCACGGCGAGCCGCTGCCCAGCATCGGCGCCAGCAGAAAACCGCTTAGCAGTGCCGCGCTGCCCGCAACGAGCAATACCGGGCGGCGTCCATAACGGTCTCCCGCCCACGCGGAAAGCGGTGTCGCAGCGGCCATGAAGATGACGGCCACACACAGCATGCTAAGGAATTGCGGGCGCGGGATGCCGAGCGTGGTGACACCATAGCTCAGTGAAAACACCGTGGAGATATAGAACAGCGCGTAGCATACGACCATCGCCAGTGCGCCCAGCACCAGCGGTGCGGCATGATGGGTCAGCAGTACCGTGAGCGGCAGTTTTACTGGTTGACGTGTTGCCATGGCTTTGGCGAACACTGGCGTCTCCGTGAGCTTGAGTCGCACGTAGAGGCCGACGATGACCAGCACCGCACTGGCAAGGAACGGGATGCGCCAGCCCCATGCGCGGAATTGCGTATCGTCAAGATACTGCGACAGCAGCAGGAAACTGCCAACGGCAAACAGGAAGCCGACCGGCGGCCCCAGTTGCGGGAACATGCCGAACCAGCCGCGTTTTCCGGCAGGCGCATACTCCGCAGCCAGCAACGCCGCTCCGCCCCATTCGCCGCCGAGGCCGATCCCCTGCCCGAAGCGCAGCAGGCAGAGCAGCGCGGGCGCGGCCCAGCCGATCAGGTCGTGGCCGGGCAGCACACCGATCAGCGTCGTGGAAACGCCCATCACCAGCAGCGATGCGACCAGGGTGGTTTTGCGTCCAATCTTGTCGCCGAAATGCCCGAACAGCAATGCGCCGAGCGGGCGCGCGAGGAACGCGATGCCGAAAGTGAGGAACGCATTCAGCGCCTGCGCCGCCGGATCGCTGCCGGGGAAAAATATCGGGCCGATCACCATCGCCACGGCGAGGCCGTAGATGTAGAAATCGTAGAACTCGATGGCGGTGCCGATGAAACTGGCGAAGGCGATGCGGGTGGTGGAAAAATCCATTGTTCGTGCGAATCGCGGTGTCGCGTGCTCGCTCATTCCTCGCCTACCTTTGAGGTATGTCTCGTCATTCGCTGTGCGGCTCCTTGCGCTTCATCCCGAAAAATGAATTTTTCATTGGTTGCGATTGATCGTGGAGATTTTCCACATAGCTCCGTTCGGACAATTTTTCTTATCCTCGTAAGAGCCGGGGCCGTCCTTTTCATCTCGACCACCGCTAATCATCTTAAAGTGATAAACCACCTTGACTTTGAGGCCACCTATTTTCACCAATACAGTGGAGTGATCTGCGCCAAGGTAATCAAGTGTTGGGTGATAAACAAAATATCCTTCACCTAAATATTCCAACGTTCCATGCACCGCCCCCTGCAGCAAGGTGGATTTCGCGGTGATAAACATTTTGTCCGTAAGTTGCGCTGATGTAAGCTTCTCTACCGTTTGCAGATAACCCCATACCGCCACTATCGGGTTCATAGCATTTGCCGCTGTCCCAGGCGGAATCGGTGGGTTATCGATCAACTGGCAGACCCCGATGGTATGGTCCAGCTTCGCGGTTAAAGGTGATTGTGGCGATTTGTTTTCCTCTGCCGTCGCATTCGGGGCGAATCCCATTCCCCACAACAGCACAGCCATACAAGCAGCCATCGTTCTCATGTCGTTTTCCTTTGGTTTAGGTGTTACTTTCCGCGCATAAACATCACATCCAGCTCCGCCAGCGAAATCTGAAACCACGTCGGCCGTCCATGATTGCACTGGCCGGAGCGCTCGGTCTGTTCCATTTCGCGCAGCAGTGCGTTCATCTCGGTGATATTCAGGATGCGGTTGGCGCGCACCGCGCCGTGGCAGGCGAGGGTGGCGAGCAACTCGTTACGCCGTTCGGTCAGCACCCGGCTCGCGCCGAATTCGCGCAGTTCGTCGATCACATCGCGCGCGGCGGCCTCCGCTTCGGATTGCTTGAGCATCACCGGCATGGCGCGCACCGCCAGCGTATTGGGCGACAGCGGTGCGATGTCAAAGCCCAGGGTGTTGAGCGCGCCCTGTTCGGCCTCGACCGTGGCGACTTCGAGCGCGCTGGCATGGAAGCTTACCGGGATCAGCAGCGGCTGGGTGGCGAGATGTTCGGTGTCCAGTGAGGTCTTGAGCCTTTCATAGACGATGCGCTCGTGTGCGGCGTGCATGTCTACGACGATCAGGCCTTGGGTGTTCTGGGCGAGGATGTAGGTGCCGGAGAGTTGCGCGAGGGCGAAGCCGAGAGGGTGTTCATCGTGGATTGAGGATCGAGGATCGAGGATTGTGGCAGCCCTAGGTTCGGTGTTTCCACCCTCAATCCCCGCTCCTCGATCCTCGGTCTGTACTTCCCACAGGCGATAAGCGGCTTCCCGCTCTGCAACACCCAGCTGCATGGTTTGCTGCGTCGGAATAAACGACACTGGCTGCTGTGCCGTTGGAGCGCGGGCATCCTGCCCTTTTGCCGGAACAGCGAGCGCCTGTTGCAGCGTGTGGAAGATGAATTGGTGTATCCCCTGGCTCTCGCGGAAGCGCACCTCGCTCTTGGCGGGATGCACGTTTACGTCTACCTGTTCAGGCGGCAGTTCGAGAAACAGCACGAAGGCCGGATGGCGCTGGTGGTGCAGGATGTCCTGGTAGGCTTGGCGCAGCGCGTGGCTGGCGACCTTGTCGCGAACGAAGCGGCCATTGACGAAAAAATATTGCGCATCGCGGCTGGAGCGCGAATAGGCGGGCAGGGCGGCCATGCCTTGCAGCGACAGGTTCGCCGCCTGACGTTCCACCGTCACGGCTGCATGGCCGAATTCTTCGCCGAGGATTGCGGAGATACGGTTCAGTGCAGCCGCTTTCACCACATCCCTCTCCCCCGGCCCCTCTCCCGCAAGGATTGAAGATTGCCTTTCTCGTTCGCCTCCTCTCCCGCTTGCGGGAGAGGATTGAGGAGAGGGTATCGGGAGAGGGGAGTGTGGTGTGGCGGGGAGTTGCCAGATTATTTTGCCGTTGTGTTGCAGCGAGAAAGCGACATCGGGGCGCGACAGGGCGATGCGCTTGAAGGCTTCTTCGCACCAGGCGAATTCGGTGGCTTCGGATTTTAAAAACTTGCGGCGGGCAGGGGTGTTGAAGTACAGATCGCGAATCTCCACGGTAGTGCCCGGCGCATGGCTGGCCGGCACAGGTTCGCCGACGAGGCCGTTCATCGCATCTACTTTCCAGCCGTGCGTTTCATGTACGGTGCGGCTGGTGAGGGAGAGATGCGCCACTGCCGCCATGCTCGCCAGAGCCTCGCCGCGAAAGCCCATGCTGGCGACCTGCTGCAAATCATCCAGCGAGGCGATCTTGCTGGTGGCGTGGCGCATCAGCGCCAGCGGCAGTTCATCCTTGGCGATGCCCTTGCCGTTGTCACGGACTCGTAATAACTTGATGCCGCCGCCTTCCAGTTGCACCGCAATGTCGGTCGCGCCCGCGTCCAGGCTGTTTTCCATCAGTTCCTTGAGTGCCGCAGCGGGGCGCTCGATCACCTCGCCGGCGGCGATTTGATTGATGAGCAGGTCGGGTAGCAGCCGGATGGCAGACATGATGGCCGGATGTAAGATGAGTTAAAAGCTGCGCGGAATTATAGCGGAAACGCAGGGATAGTCCTGTTTGCCGTTGGGTTATAATTATCAGCGATACGGTTCAGCTTCAGATTCAGATTCAGGATCAAATGGTACCGTTGTGAATTTTCAGGAAACAGGGGTGGCAAATGTATTACATAGTTGAAAGCAACAAACCATTTGAGCAGGCGGCAACCGATCTGGAAGCGGCGGTAAAACGCAATGAGTTTGGCGTGCTGCACGTTCATGATTTGGGAACCACGCTGCGCAACAAGGGCATCGCCTTCGCCGAGCAATGCAAGGTCTTCGAAGTGTGCAATCCGGGGCAGGCCGCCAAGGTGCTGGCCACCGACATGCGCCTGAATATGGCGCTGCCATGCCGCATCTCGGTGTACACCGAACAGGGCCAAACCAGAATCGGCATGATCAGGCCCGTGCCTATGCTCGTGGAATTATCGCAGGACCCATCGCTGGTTAAAGTGGCGCAAGAGGTTGAAGCAAAGACCAGAAAAATGATAGATGAATCCAGATAGTTTTCTGGGCGAGCACTTGCACCTCTGAAAATTCAGCGTTCTCCCCAGCAGCTTTTTTCCGAACTCAAAATAAATTCGGAACATTTCAATGCCGGATCAATAGCAGGTCTGACTCAAGGAGATGGCATGTCTTTATCACCCGATTGGGCTGAGCAAATAAAATATCTGATAGGCATCTTTGCCATCCTGAATCCGCTCGGTGCCATTCCCATTTACCTCAGCCTGATGGAGGATCGCCGTCCGGAGGAGATGCACCGCACGGCGCTCAAAGCCGCTGTTGCGGTGGCGGTGATTTTGATACTTGCGGTCTGGGCGGGTAATGCCTTGCTGTCTTTTTTTGGCATCGGCATTCCGGCGTTCCGCATCGGTGGAGGGCTGCTGTTGCTGACTATCGCCATTGCGATGTTTGATGCCAGAATCAGTCCGGCCCGGCATACCGATGCGGAGCAAGTCGAGGCCGAGGCCAAGAACGACATTGCCGTAGTGCCGCTGGCGATTCCGCTGCTGGCAGGACCGGGATCCATCAGTCTGACCATCGTGGATGCCCACCAGGCAAGCAGCCTGCTGGACAAGCTCGTGCTCTGTGCGGGGATTGTGCTGGTAGCCGGGATCGTCTGGGTCGTGTTGCGGCTCGCCGAGCCTATCGGCGAGCGTCTGGGCACGGGCGGTCTCAACATTGCCACCCGGGTCATGGGGCTGATCCTTGCTGCGATGGCGGTGCAATTCATCGCAGACGGGATGCTGGAGCTATTCCCCGGCCTGTCTCGCTAAAGGGCACCTCTAAAAATCCAGATTTTAGTTCCGGCATAACCTGAAGGTTGACGCTGTAGAAAAACTCTTTTTTCGAGCAATTGCAGACATAAAAAAGCGCGGTGATTCCGCGCTTTTTTA
>Ga0155952_1102_pt1 | contig 17406 bp, 20 predicted proteins | sample RifCSPlowO2_02_FD_107606 | JGI IMG/M metagenome (GOLD analysis project Ga0155952, IMG submission 107606) | Gallionellales bacterium RIFCSPLOWO2_02_FULL_57_47
GTGGGGAAAGGGCTTTTGTATTACAACAGTGAAACGGAGGCGACCTTCCTCCCCGTGTTCCCAATTTCTTGACGCGCCCATTATGCGGCGCCATTCAACAGTGCAACAAACCAGTTTTATCGAACTGCGACTGATATAGCCCAGTGTCGAGTGCAGACGTTTCCGGTTGCAGTGACCTGCTTCGGTGCCTTCATCATTTTCAAGGCGGCTTCAATTTAACATCACCTTTGTGAGACAAAATTTTGGGGAGGAACTCAATCCTTGCCCAATACCGGTCAGCACCTCAAGCACGGTGTCACCTTTGAGTGCGGCAACCAGGATGAGCGACAATGACGCCGCCCCGGCGCTTAACAACACCAGAAGAAAATGGTTCCAGGACATCTCTGTCGCAAACACAAAACAGACTTGAGCGGAAAAAACAAACCAGAATGAAGATGTATATATTAACCAGGCTGACCAAAGCAGGACTCAGTTGCTCAGATTCACCAGTCTTTGTTCAGATTCATTACATATGAAAGGGGAATCCTGTGAAAGTTTTTGCAGGCGGGTCATTAATTCTCGCTGTATTGTTTGCATCCTCAGTCGAGGCACAGCAAACTGTCAATGGTTGCCAGATCAAACGAAAAACAAGTTGCCCAAATATCAATCTTTCCGGCGCTAATTTGACCAAGTCCAATTTGTCGGGTGCCGATCTATCGGGTGCCAATCTGTCGGGTGCCAACCTGAGTTCTGGCAAAATTACGGAGGCTAACCTGGTAAAAGCAAATTTATCCAAAGCCAACCTGGCAGAGACCAACCTGTCAGAAACATATATGACCGGCGCAAACTTGTCGCATGCAAATCTTGCCAAAGCCAATCTGTCACAAAGCTCTTTGCCGGATGCCAACCTCAGGGAAGCCAACCTTACAGGCGCAGATTTGTCACTGGCCAATCTTAAAGGAGCCGATCTGACAGGTGTCAATGCAAAGAGGGCGGTATTTGTCATGACCCTCCTGGCTAACACCAACCTCACACGCGCTGATCTAACAGAGGCCACACTGATCGGTACCGATTTGCGCAACACCATTCTGGAAAGCGCAATATTTTGCAAGACCACCATGCCGGACAGAAGTATCAATAATAGCGGCTGCCAAAAATAATAAGGCTTGGCAGACAGTGGGTTCGCTGTGTTATGTGTCACGTTTGAAGTGATACAATTTCCTTTCTTCAGCTCGGTCGAGGTTTTTTACGATGCTCATCCTGATTTACGGTTCGTCAATCTGCGACGCTATCATCAAGTTACACGGTTATTCCAAAAAATACGTTCTGCCTGAGCAGTTTTTCCTTCAGGACGTGGCGTACCAGGAACAGATCGCATGTATCTAAAACTTGTTCTGGCGACTTGTTTGCTCACCTTTTTCGCCGTTGTGCTGAGTGCTTATGCCCGGCTTTCCGATGCTGGCCTTGGCTGCGCCAACTGGCCTGCCTGCTATGAGGAAAACGCGTTGAAGGAAAGACAGCCGCCTCAAACCGGAGCAGCTCGCGGACATACTTCATGGCAGTGGAAACTGCATAGCCAGGTGGTGCAGTTGCTGGGTATTTTGGCTATCGCAGTTTGTGGACTTTCGTGGAAGAAGCGTAAGGAATTGCGACTATCTCCTTTGCTTCCAACCTTGTATTTGGTTCTAATGGTGTTCATGGCGGTATTCGGCATTTGGTCTTTTTACCATCTGCCGCGACCAGTCATTGTCTCGGTGCATTTGGCGGGCGGGGTTGCCATGCTGGCGCTGTTGATTTGGATCTCGCTGAGCCAGATGACACCTGCTGTTACAGTTGATCCTGTCGAGGCGCATAAATGGCGTCCTTTTTCGTGGCTTGGTTTTGTGCTGTTGCTGGTTCAGATACTGCTCGGCGGTTGGGTGAGCTCCAATTTCGCCGCACTTGCCTGCACTGATTTTCCTCTTTGCAAAGGCTCACTGCTGCCGACGATGGATTTTTCTTGCAGCCTGGATAATTACCTTACTTCGCTTTCCGCAGAAAAGCTGACGGCGATTCACTGGGTGCATCGGATCGGCGCGCTGCTTGCAGTTCTTTATTTGAGCTGGCTGTCCGCAAGAGTCATGGCGGTGGAAGGACTGCGCAAAATTGGCAAGGCCATCCTGGGACTGGTAGTGCTTCAGTTCGTGCTTGGAATTTCCAATGTGCTGACTGGGTTGCCGCTTGCCGGTGTAGTCTTGCATAATGCGGTGGCGATGCTGTTATTGGCTACGCTGGTGTTGTTATCATTCAGGCTCCAAAACAACATATGCGGAGCCAAAATTTAGCGCGATAAATTTGCACAGTGCTCTTGGCTCTAATTCATAGAGGCTGCTTTTCTGCTCTTAGCAAAACCGAAGAGTTTTTCTGTATCGACGGCCGCGGTTGGAATAAAGTATTTCCTTTTGCCCTCAAGTAGGTCAAAATGCTTTTGCAAATCAATGACCGACAGGCAGCTATTATGCGGCGCTGCTTGAACATGAAACATGGCATGTTCAATTGGCTTGAAACTGAACTATATGAAATCCATCTATACGCTGTTTGTTCTGATTATGTGAATAGCTTTTGGGTGAAACAAAATGAATTTAGTTGCAAGGATGATACCGGATCAGCCAGTGCTATCACGCGCTGCGGCTAATGAAGTTTGCTCCCCGATTACGTGCAAGGATTGCGGCATCTTTGGCTTATGCCGCGAGGTAAATGGCCCGGATATCGATCTTCGCCTGCCGGAAACTATTGTCAGAAACCGCAGGTTGCTCAAACGCGGCGATTTGCTTTATCGTGTTGGCGAGCGTCAGCACGCTATCTATGCAATCCGCTGTGGATCAATCAAGACTTATGTGCTCACCGATGACGGACGGATACAAATTACCGGCTTTCACATTTCCGGCGAATTGCTTGGTTTGAGTGCTATTGCAGACAATCAGTCTACCAGCGAAGCCAAGGTGCTGGAAACTACGATGGTGTGCGAAGTACCCCTTGATGTGCTTGAAATGTACTGCGAGAGAGCGCCATCCGTACGTCAGCAGGTGATCAAGATCATGAGCCAGGAAATTCTCGACAATCAGGAACTGATGCTGTTGCTCGGGAAGAAGAATGCCGATGAGCGTTTGGCCACCTTCCTGCTGGGTTTTTCACGGCGCTTTCAGAAGCGCAATTACTCTCCCTCCAAGTTCAACTTGATCATGTCACGTAGCGACATCGGCAATTACCTCGGCATGGCCGAGGAAACCGTGTGCCGCGTGTTCACGCGTTTTCAGGATGATGGGCTGCTGACCACCGAACGGCGGCAAGTACAGATTCACGATCTGGCTCGTCTCAAGAGCATCGCTTGCGGCTAGCCCGTCTGTGCCAACAGTTTCCGACATTTTTTGTCGGATTTGCGGGTGTAATAATGCAGTTTGGTTGACGCGCATCAGTGAATAGTTAAATGTTTGCAGTTATGTTACGCATTAGTGGCATGGGCTGAATGAGCATGGTTTTTCGCGCATCTTTCATGTCGATTGTACGTTAAACGGCCAGCGTGAATTATGACCGGCAAGCATTTTCGGATGCGCACATCTGAAGCCGGAAAATTTTCAGCTTGCTGTTATTTTATGAACATAGCAGCCAGCCACGAATTATCTCCAAATGAACAATGGTTGAAGTGTTTCACCGGTTAAATAAATACAGCATGCACGGGACGCGTTGAATATGCGCGCTCTTGCGCGGCTGAAATGCTTTCAGTATTTATTCCTTTGTTTTGCTTGAAGCAGTACAGTAGTGTTGATTGCGGGGTTGTTAAAGATGTAATGAGGAAGCGTGTTATTTGTTTCGCAGCAAGAAGGTAAATATCACGTTGTCATTAACTTGAACTTGGTTTTGAGGGAGGGAATACTGTGGAAGCGACAAAAGCGTCACCAGTTAAGTACGATATGGAGGTGGTTCGATGGTTTACGATCGCGGCCGCTATCTACGCTGTGGTAGGTACGCTGCTCGGCGTGTGGATTGCGGCGGAACTGGCGTGGCCGTTTTTAAACTTCGATATTCCTGAACTCACTTTTGGGCGTTTGCGTCCACTGCATACAAACGCGGTGATTTTTGCGTTCGGCGGCTGTGTGCTGATGGGAACCGGCTTCTACATGGTGCAGCGCACCGGTGCGACCAGGCTGTGGAGCAATGGTTTGGCATGGTTCACCTTCTGGGGCTGGAACCTGATTATCGTATTGGCGGTGATTACTTTGCCTTTGGGAATGACCCAGGGCAAGGAATATGCTGAACTGGCGTGGCCGATTGATATCTTGATTGCGGTGGTCTGGCTGTCGTTTGGCTTGAATCACATCATGACTGTAGCGATACGCAAGACTTCGCACATCTATGTATCAAACTGGTTCACCATGGCCATGATCGTAATGATCACTTACCTGCACGTGGTGAACAGCCTGGCCATTCCGGTCAGCCTGACCAATTCCTACTCCATCTACGCCGGTGTGCAGGATGCCATGATTCAATGGTGGTGGGGGCACAATGCAGTGGGCTTCTTCCTGACCAGTGGTTTTCTGGGCATCATGTACTACTTCGTTCCCAAGCAGGCAGGCCGCCCGGTGTATTCCTATCGCCTGTCCGTACTGCACTTCTGGGCATTGACCTTCGGCTACGTATGGCTGGGTGCGCACCACCTGCAATACACCGCTTTGCCTGATTGGACTGGTTCATTGGGCGCCGCCGTCTCTCTGGCAATGATCATACCGTCCTGGGGTGGCGCGATGAACGGCATGATGACGCTGTCCGGCGCATGGGACAAACTGCGCACTGACTATATCCTGCGTTTCCTGGTGGTTTCCCTGGCATTCTATGCGATGTCCACCTTTGAAGGCCCGGTGATGTCGATCAAGACAGTGAATGCCCTGTCTCACTACACCGACTGGACCATAGGACACGTGCACTCCGGTGCTCTGGGCTGGGTGGCGATGGTTTCCTTCGGCGCGATGTACCACATGGTGAAGAAGCTGTGGAATACCGAAATGTATTCCGAAAGCCTGGTCAACGTGCATTTCTGGCTGTCAACTATCGGCACGGTGGTTTACATCGTGTCGATGTGGGTGTCCGGCATCATGCAGGGCTTGATGTGGCGTGATTACGACGAATACGGCACGCTGACCCATACCTTCGTTGAATCTGTTTTCGAGATGCACCCGTACTATGCGATGCGCGTTATCGGCGGGATTATTTTCCATCTGGGTACGTGGATAGCGCTGTACAACATCGTTATGACCGTTCGCCAGGCAAGATCTGCGCGCGGAGTTAACGCCGTTCCTGCCAACGCTTAAGGAGTGAAACATGTCTGATCACGACAAGATTTATTCGTCCAAATTACAGGACAAGGTAGAACGCAGCACAGTGTTGATGTTTGTATTAACCGCTATCGCCGTGGCGATAGGCGGTATCGTGGAAATCGTGCCGTTGTTCTATTTGCCGAATACTGCAGTGATCGGCGGAAACGGCACTTACAACGGCACGGCTCACAAGGATAGCAAAGGCAATGTCATTTCGATGGACAAGATTGTCTGGAACCCAGTCACATCCGAGCATAAAACGCTGGAAGACTGGCGGCCTGGCGACGGCGTGCGTCCCTACAAACCGCTGGAATTGGCCGGGCGTGCGGTTTATATCCGCGAAGGCTGTTACCTGTGCCACTCGCAGATGATCCGTCCGTTCCGTGACGAGAAAGACCGTTATGGCCATTACTCGATTGCGGAAGAGTCCATGTACGATCACACCTACCAGTGGGGTTCCAAGCGCACCGGCCCGGATTTGGCCCGTGTTGGAGCCAAGTATTCGGACGAGTGGCATCGCCGCCATATGAAATATCCGCGCGATGTGGTGCCCGAGTCCGTTATGCCCAACTACTACTGGCTGGAAAAGAACAAGGTGAACGTGGCTGAAAACATACAAACCATGAAGGTCATGACCATGATGCCGTTTAATCCGGTGCCCAAGACTATTTATACGGACGCCTACATCAACGACGCGAAAGCACAGTTGGAAGACAAGACCGAATTGGATGCGCTGATTGCCTACCTGCAAGGTTTGGGCAATCACATCAAGTTCGAAGAAGGTGTGAATTACCGTGACTAATTTGCTGGGATACCTGGGCATGGATGTTGCCGCCATGTCCGTGAATGACTGGATCGGGGTGTTCTTTACCCTGGTCGCGTTCATCGGCATGGCGGCAGTTTATTTCATGGTGTTCCGTCCGGCCAACAAAGACATGTTCGAGTCACAGCGCAGCATGGCGCTGGATGACGAAGACCACATCAGCATGGGAGAAAAAAAATGAGCGAAAAACACGACGTATCGGGTGTGCCAACAACCGGGCATGTATGGGACGAGGATTTGGCAGACTTGACTAATCAACCACCCAAGTGGTGGATGTTGGGATTGACCGCCAGTGCGTTGTTTGTAGTCGTATATTGCATATATTACCCGGCCATTCCACTTATGAGCACATTCACCGAAGGGATCGGTGGCTGGACGGCGATCAAGGAAATGGAAACTGACAAGGGCGAGGTGGACGCGGTGCGCGGCAAGTTTGAAGCCAAGCTCAAGGACATGACACCGGCAGCTATTTTGGCCGACAGCGAGTTGACCGAGTATGTCACTCGTTCCGGCAAGGTGCTGTTCGGTGACAATTGTGCCGCCTGCCACGGACAGAACGGCGCCGGCACCAAGGACAAGGAAGGGTTTTTCGCCCCCATACTGAATGATGATGTTTGGTTGTACGGGGGCACAATTAACCATCTCTACGAGGGTATCGTCGGTGGTCGCCAGAGCATGATGATGGCAAACAAGGACATATTGTCCGCGGACGAGATTGATACGTTGGCAAACGCTATTGCAAAGAGCCAGCCAAACTCCACACCGCTGTTTGCCGAAAAGGGCTGCACGGCTTGCCACGGCGAAGATGGCAAGGGTATGCAGGCGATGGGTTCGGCCAATCTGACCGACAATATCTGGCGTTTTGACGGATCCATCGAGGGTATCAAGCGCACAATTAATTTCGGTGTGAACTCCGGTGACCCGAAAGCCCGCGTGGCGGTGATGCCGTCCTTCAAGGAAGCCGGCAAGTTGAGCGAGTCGGAAATGAAAAAGCTGGCAGTCTATGTGTTCAAGTTTGGCGGCGGGCAGGCTGATGCACCCGCAGAAGTTGCTGCGACACCGAATCCAGTAACGGCAAAGTAATCAACCTGTGTCCGCACGGGTGTAAGACCATGCGGATCTTCTCTGGAGGAGAGTGCAAGATGAATCAGGACATGGTATTTTGGGGCGTAATCACCAGCGTGGCTGGGGCCTTTGCAGTGATGGCATGGCTGTTCTACGTGATTTACAGGAATGCAACCAATGGCGATAAGGGCAAGTAGATTTTGCACTTGCTCGAAAAAAGGAGGAGGGGTGTAGTCTCCTCCTTTTTTCATCCTGGAAACAAGATGGTTTTTGAGCAGGAACTGTATCAACAGTGGTTACAATGCTCACCTGTTGATTCTGGAATAGCGTAACCCCAGATAAACTGCCAAGCCAGTCAGGAGTGAGAGTGTGAACAAAGAAACGGAACAAAAAGAAACCGGCGCGGTCACCGGAATCTACCAGGAGTTCGAACACTGGAGTGTGAACACCGGCGGCAAGACCATACACGCCAAACGTATGCCGGGTTTTTTCCGCACCGTCAAAAATTATACACAGTCGCTCTGGCTGCTGTTCTTTCTCGGACCCTATCTGCGCTGGAACGGCAAGCAAGCCATTCTGTTCGATATTGAGCATCGCCAATTTCACTTTTTCAATCTGACGGTGCTGCCACAGGACATCTGGATGCTGTCGCTGTTGCTGCTGTTGCTGGCGATGGGCTTATTTGCCATCACCTCGGTGGCATCGCGGGTGTGGTGCGGATATTTCTGTTTTCAGACAGCGTGGACCGATTGGTTCACCTGGATAGAAGAAAAAACTGAGGGCAAACCTACGGCGCGCCGCAAGCTGGACGCGGCTCCGTGGAGTCTGGAAAAGTTCCGCAAAAAAGTCATCAAGCACTTCCTCTGGATGGTGATTGCACTGCTTACCGGCATCAGTTTTTCCATCTGGTTTGTGGATGCATTTGATTATTGGAACAAGCTGCTGCATTTCCAGTTGCCGTTGGTCGGCTGGGTGGTGCTGATCATGTTTTTCCTGGGTACTTATATCCTTGCCGGCTTCATGCGCGAACAAGTCTGCATGTGGTTGTGTCCTTATGCCCGTATTCAGGGGGTGATGACAGATTCCCAGACCATACTTCCAACTTACGACTTTAACCGCGGCGAACCGCGCGGCAAAATGCACCGTAAAGCAGCCGAAGGAAGTTTGGCGCAAGGCGATTGCATCGATTGCTATCAGTGCGTGCAGGTATGCCCGACCGGTGTCGATATCCGCGATGGGCAGCAATTGGGTTGCATTACCTGCGGCCTCTGCCTGGATGCCTGCGATTCCATCATGGACAAGGTTGGCAAGCTGCACGGGTTGATACGCTATGCGTCGCTGGATGAGTTGGAGGGTAAGCCCGCCAAGAAGATGTACCAGCACCCGCGCACCTTGGTGTACATCGGCATCATACTTATTGCTTTTGGCGTAATTGTGTATGGCCTGACTCATTTAGGTTCGATGACGCTGAAAGTGATTCCGGAACGCCAGCCATTGTTTGTAAGTCTGAGTGATGGCTCGATTCAGAACAAATATACTTTCAAGGTGCTCAACAAAACCGACAAGGATCTCTTTGTTACAGTTACGGCGGAGGGTGGTGTGAAGGATCAAGTAATTCTTGGCGCCGAAAAACCATTGCTGACCCATCATGGTCGCGGTACTTCCTTTACCATCTTCGTCAAGGCGCGCAGAGAAAACATCAAAAGGGAAGTGACACCGATAGAGTTCCGCGTTCAGAGTGTTGAAGACCCGCTGATAGCCGCGGAATACAAGACCAGGTTCAACGGTCCCAAGCCGTGATTTGATAACTTACTGAGTGAGCATGAAATGATTTCACAGGAAAATAAAAATGGCCTGCGTAACCCCTGGTTGCTCGGCATGATAGGGTTGATTATTCTGGTGCTGGGGGTGAATGGCACCTTCATCTGGTTCGCCATGCACAACCGTTCGACATTGGTAGACAGAGATTACAGCACCAAGGATCGCAAAACCAATTCCGCTGTGATGAGTGATCTGCAAGAACAAAAAACGCTTGCCTGGAAAGCTACCATCAAGCAGCCCAAGTCCATCGTAATGGATTCGCCTGCCGGATATGAAATCAGCGTAGTGGACCGGGAAGGCGCGCCAGTCAATGGAACGATGGAGGTAGAGGCCTACCGTGCCGCCGATGAGAGCAAGGATTTCAGCACGGCATTCAGGGAGGTGTCACCGGGAAACTATCAGGGCTATATCAGCTTCCCGCTTAAAGGCTACTGGGAGTTGCGCATTCACATCAAGCGCGGAAAAGATATTTTTGAGGTAGGCACCAATAAATTTATGGTTGCAGCCGCGCCCTGAAATCAGGCTTCATCCAAAAATTTGTAACCCGGTCGCACTGATAGAGTGACCGGGATTTTTTAAATTAGGAAGGTTTAAATGGCACTAACGGAAATTGACGCTTTGCGCGCCTATGCACGAATGATGAATACGCTGGATGTCTCACATATTGAACCGTTGCTGGACGATAATTTTCGTTACTCATCTCAATGGATGATCGGGGAAATTACCTCGGGGCCGGATTTTCTTGACCACATAACATCCCAATTGATCGAGATCAAACAGTCGGGCGTCAAGGCTTACGCTGAGATGGCCATAGTCTCGGCATGGGGCCATAACGAGTGCATCGTAACGGCAGAGGGCGATAAAGAAAATCTGATCGCTACGGTGTTTGCCACAGTAAGAAATGGGAAAATCCTGCGGATCGATGTGTGCGCAACGCCAAACCCAGCCGAAACCATGAGAAGCGGCGAGTATCCGTCGTGATGCTGACGGATGCCCGGAATATCAAAAATGCTCGGCGAATCCGGCGCATGAATAACCGGCATGGCACCAGCTGGCAGGCTTCCGCCTTCGATACCTTCCGCGTCAGCAAGAATAGTTGCCGGCCGGCCCTCTGACCCCTGCCCCTTGAACGACAACTGCTTCCATTGCGGTCTGCCCATCGCTTCCGCGGCGGATTATCGCGCGCGTCTTGACGGAGCGGAGCGGCGGTTTTGCTGTTTCGGCTGCCAGTCGGTATGCAGTGCCATTTTTGAAGGCGGGCTGCAAGGCTATTACCAGCGCACACCGGAAGGCGCATTGCTCGGCCCGCCGCCTGAGCCGCCCAAAGACGTTGAAATTTTCGACTTTGACGAAGTGCAGCAGGAGTTCACCACCTGCTCCGGTGATATTCGCGACATCCACCTGCTCGTCGAAGGCATCCACTGCGCCGCCTGCGTATGGCTGATCGAACGCGGCTTGCAGCGCGTGCCCGGCGTGCAGTCGGCCAACGTCAACCTGGCCGCCAGGCGGCTGCATCTGCGCTGGGACAACCGGCGCAGCAAGCTGTCCGACGTGATTCGCGCGCTCGCCAAGATCGGCTATTCAGCCGTGCCCTACGACCCGGAAAGCGCCGAAGGGGTAATCAAGAAAGCCAATCGCGCGATGCTCTACCGGCTGTTCTTCGCCGGCTTCGCCATGATGAACATGCTGTGGATTTCCATTGCGCTGTATAGCGGCGCGAACCGGGACGAGTTCCGCGATTTTTTTCACTGGATCGGGCTGGCTTTGGCCACGCCGACCTTGTTGTATGCGGGCTATCCGTTCTATCGCGGCGCATTCGGCGGCTTGCGCGCCGCCCGCCTGACGATGGATTTGCCGATTGCCATCGGCTTGAGCGTCACTTATGCCTATTCTTTTTATATCACGGTCACTGCCAACAGGATCGGCGAGGTGTATTTCGATACGGTCACCAACTTGATTTTCGTGATCCTGATTGGCCGTTATCTGGAAGGCATGTTCCGCCACCAGGCAGTTTCCGCCACCAAACGCCTGATGGAACTGCAACCGCGCGCAGCGATCGTGATGCGCGAAGGTCAGGAGCAGATGACGCCGATACGCGGTGTCAAACCTGGCGACCATGTGCTGATCAAGCCCGGCTACAAAGTGCCGGTGGATGGCATCGTGATCGAGGGGCACAGCGCGGTGAACGAGTCCATGTTAAGCGGCGAATCCGTACCGGTGAGCAAATCAACCGGCACGCAAGTTTCGGCGGGGACGGTGAACACCAACGGCGCACTGCTGGTCGAGGTGCGTACGACCATGCAGAACACCACGCTGGCAAAAATTATCCGCCTGGTCGAAGAAGCGCAATCTTCCAAGGCACCGATCCAGCGCCTGGCCGATACCATCGTGCCGTGGTTCGTGCTGGTCACGCTGGTATGCGCGACGCTTACCTTCTTCATCTGGAATGCCAGAGATTTTGAGGTCGCGCTGATGGCTGCGACCTCGGTGCTGATCATCACCTGCCCATGCGCGCTGGGCATGGCGACGCCCATGTCGATTGCGGTGGCCTCCGGCCTGGGGGCGAAACACGGCATCCTGGTCAAGAACGGGCTGGTGCTGGAAACCTTGTCCAGGGTGAACCACTTCGTGTTCGATAAGACCGGTACGCTGACCGAAGGCAGGATGAGCATCGCGCACATGCATATCGCGCCCGGTGCTGTGGCGCAGGATGTATTGCGCAGCGCGGCAGCGGTGGAACGGTACAGCGAGCACAGTGTGGCCAAGGCGATTGTTGCTGAGGCGGAGACGCAACAGCTAAATTACCGTGACGCAGCCGTACAAGGGTTTCAGGCGACCGCCGGCTTGGGGGTTGAGGCGGTGGTGGCCGGGCAAACGGTATTGCTGGGCAGCGCCGAATGGCTGACCCGTCACGGTATCGCGCTCAATGCTGAATTACAGGCGCAGGCGCACGAACTGGAAGCGCAGGCGATGAGCTGCGTGCATATCGCAATGGGCGGCACGCATCTGGCCGTATTCGCTTTGGCGGACAAATTGCGCGGCGATGCACTTAAATTGGTAACCGAGTTGCGTGCGGCGGGCATTGCGATGACCTTGCTGAGTGGAGACCGGCGGCCGGTTGCCGAGGCGATTGCACGGCAACTGGGCGGCATGGAAGTCATTGCCGAGGTATTACCCCAGGACAAGGATCAGGTGATCCGGCAGTTGCAACAGCGCGGTGCGGTGGTCGCCATGGTGGGCGACGGCATCAACGACGCGCCCGCGCTGATTCGTGCCGATGTCGGCATCGCACTCGGATCGGGCACCGATGTGTCGGTGGAAAGCGCCGACATTGTGCTGATGCACAACGAGCTGGACAAGGTGCGGCTGGCAACCTCGCTGTCGCGCCGCACCCTGCGCACCATCAAGCAGAACATCGGGCTGTCCTTCGTGTATAACATCATCATGGTGCCGCTGGCGATGATGGCGATGGTGACACCGCTGGTGGCGGCGATCACCATGCCGATCAGCTCGTTGGTGGTGATCGGCAATGCGGCACGCATACGGACTTTGTTCAAGAAGCAATAGAGGCTGCCATGGAAGTAATTTACAGTTTGATACCCGGCATGATGTTCTTCGGATTGATATTCCTTGCCGTGCTGATCTGGGCGGTTAAGAAGGGCCAGTACGAAGACATGGAAGGCAATGCCAGCCGGATTTTGATGGACGATGACGAGGAAATGATGGGACTCTCTGATGACGGCAAAAATGGCGATGCAAATAATTCCGATTCCAATTCAGCATGATGCAGGTCTGGCTGATGCCATACCTGCGATAATTCAATGACCGTTTCTGGTAGAGTCCGTCTGTGGTGCGGTGATTCTTTCCAACGAACTGCCGTTTGCTTTATTAATTGCGCTTCATGAGGAGTATTTTAGTTGCATGAAATCCTGAAATATTTGAAAGAACACGGTGAGCGGCTCGATTCGGAGATTGCTAAAGACACAGGTATCTCGCTTGCAAAAGTGCGCATCAGTGTGTCAAATTTAATCACCAGTGGTGAAGTGATCATGTGCCATTTGATCCGGTTTGAAAAGGGCAAGAAGAGCGAGGGGATGCTCTATCGGGTGGCAGGATATATTCCGCCTGTAGGCCCAGGCAGAAAACCAAAGGCGCAGACATAAGCCAGCAACTGGCTGTTCGCCTATGGCATTGGGGCAATGCACTTTGCAGTTATGATCTTGAACACAGCTTGCTGCCTGTCAAGCAAAGCTGTGTTGCTGCATCTGACCTGCACATCATGAAACGCTTATCCAGAAGGCATCCAGACTAGTTGATGATTTCGCCGTTGTTCATCAGGGGTATAACCAGTTTGTTGAAGTCTTTGGGCGGGACATATTGCAGCACGGGTTTTTCTTCATTGCCCAAGGTGATATCCAGGCCGTTGTGCGGATACAGCCAGTGGATTGCCCCGCTTTTCTTTTCCTTGATGCGTTGCGCAGGTTGGCCGAAACGCCTGCTGATAACCCCTTCTTCCAGACGAACCGACGGCATATAGGTCAGGCTGTTGATCGGCAGCGCGCGCACTCTGGCCACATCTTCCGGCGCCAGCGTGATTTTTTTGCCGCTGCCGGTTCCGCTGATGCGCAAGCCGCGTTCGTACATGCCTTGCAGCTCCGCATCGGGAACGGCGATGGTTGTGACGATTTTCGATTTCAGCCCGGTCAGAGTGACTTGCTCGAAAAACATCTCGGCGACAAGTTTTCCATCCGGTGATTTGAACAGGCTGGGCTTGGCCTCCTCCCGGAATAACTGCTCGGCCTCATTGGTAGTGGCCTGTCCCAGCGTCAAACCGAAGATGCGTATCGTGTCCGGGGTGGGGTGTTCGATATGCCAGGGCAGGCCGCTTTTGTCGTCTGGTTTGCCCGGCATCAAAAACGAGCCCACGAACACCAGAACCGAGAGTATGCCGACGCCCCAGTATATTTTGCGTCCGGTGGTCATTCTAGAGTGTGTAGGGATTGTTGTGCGGAAACTGCGGCTTTGACACGGTTTTGCGAAGCATCAAATGCTGGAAAAGGATCATCCCGGCAAACGGGCTCTCACTGCTGTTTGCCGACCAATGCATGCAAACCGGATAACTCAAGCAATTCCACCGAGCGGGCTTTGACGTTTATCAAGCCACTGTCCTGGAAGTTCGAAAAGGCGCGGCTGACGGTTTCCAGCTTTAGTCCCAGATAGCTGCCGATTTCCTGGCGCGACATGCGCAACTGGAATTGGGTCGGCGACAAGCCGCGCGCCGCAAAACGCTGTGACAGGTTGAGCAAAAACACGGCCAGGCGTTCTTCGGCGCGCATCGAACCGAGCAGCAGCATGATGCCCTGGTCGCGCACGATTTCGCGGCTCATGATCTTGTGCAGATGGCGTTGCAGGCTGGGCAATTTGCGGCTCAATACTTCAAGTTTGTTGAACGGCAACTCGCACACCTCGCTATTTTCCAGCGCTACCGCATCGCAAGTGTGGCGATCGGTGCAGATGGCATCCAGACCGATGATTTCACCGACCATCTGGAAACCGGTCACTTGCTCACGCCCGTCCTCGTGCAATACCTGGGTCTTGAAGGAGCCGCTGTAGATGGCATACAGCGACCCGAATTTGCCTCCGCTGCGATAAAGGTAATCGCCGCGCGAATAGGCGTGCTTCGCATGACTAAGATCGCACAGTTGCTGAATTTCCTGCGCATTAAGATCGACTGGCAGGCACAGTTCGCGCAGATTACAGTCGGAACAGGCTATTTTGAGTCGCGTGAGCGAGACAGATCGTTGCATGTTGATTTATCCAGAAGAATTTTGCGGGGGTGAATATGCCACGGATTTTGACATATATCAAACCGGTTAGGGTTGAATAAATGGCATAATCTTGAACATTGTGTGGGGGTATTTATGGATGAGCCAGTCGATCAACTGGTAGTGGACTTGGAGTTGATACGCAGGCTGGATAAAAACGGCCCGCGCTACACCTCCTATCCGACCGCAGACCGCTTCATTGAAGCTTTTAATTCAGAGAGTTACAGCCAATGGGTGGCAAAACGCGAGATTGGCGGCATCGCCCGCCCGTTGTCGCTGTATATCCACATCCCGTTCTGTAATACGCTGTGCTTCTACTGCGCCTGCAACAAGGTCATCACCAAGGATCGCAGCCAATCCGCCGAATATGTGCGCTACCTGATCAAGGAAATGGCGATGCAGGCGGAATTGCTCGGGCCGGGACAGGTGGTCGAGCAGTTGCACTTCGGCGGCGGCACACCGACGTTCATGAGCGATGATGAAATTCGCCAATTGATGGCGGCGATACGCCAGCATTTCAAACTGGTGGAAGACGGCGAATATTCGATCGAGATCGACCCGCGCAAGGTGAGCGATGCAACCATCGCGCTGCTCGGCAAGGAGGGTTTCAATCGCATCAGCATCGGCGTGCAGGATTTCGATGCCGAGGTGCAGCGCGCGGTGAACCGTATCCAGAGCGAAGAAGAAACACTGAACATCATCCACGCGGCGCGCGCCAACGGTTTCAAGTCGGTCAGCATCGATTTGATCTACGGGCTCCCCAAACAGACGCTGCAAGGCTTCGGCGTGACGCTGGATAAGATTATTGCCGCGAACCCGGATCGTCTGTCGATCTACAATTACGCGCATATGCCAACCGTGTTCAAACCACAGCGGCGCATCCATGAAGAGGATTTGCCCGCGCCGCAAGTCAAGCTGGATATTCTCAGCATGGCGGTGAACAAGCTGACCAACGCGGGCTATGTGTATATCGGCATGGACCACTTCGCCAAACCGGAAGACGAACTTGCCGTGGCGCAACGCCAGGGCCGGTTGCACCGCAATTTCCAGGGCTACTCGACCCATTCCGATTGCGATCTTGTTGCTCTGGGAGTCAGCGCCATCGGAAAAATCGGTCCGACCTACAGCCAGAACTATCGCGAACTGGAAGACTATTACGATGCGCTGGACAGGGATGAGTTGCCCATCATGCGTGGCCTGGAATTGAACGCCGACGACCTGGTGCGCCGCGCCATTATCCAGGCGCTTATGTGCCATTTCGAGTTATCCAAGGAATCGTTTAATATCGCTTACCTGATTGATTTCGACCACTATTTCGCCACCGAGATGGAAGAGCTGCGCGAATATGAACGCGAAGGCCTGCTGGAAATTTCTCCGCAATGGATCGAAGTGACCCCCAAGGGCCGCATGCTGATTCGCAATATCTGCATGGTATTCGACAAATACCTGCGCACCCGCACCGAGCATGCGCGCTACTCGAAAGTGATTTGATTGGGAGCGCGGGCATCCTGACCGCGCTCCGCTATAATCCCTCAGATATTTCTTCGAGGGGCGAGCATGAATAGAATCCTGAAGTGTGGTTGGGTCGCACTGCGCACGCTATCAGACTTACTCGTTATGTCCGCTCAAATTCTAAACAGTGGTGCACTTGGAATGAATAAATAGGGGACAGACCACGTTTTTCTGCTAGCATAACGCCACCGCAAACACTCAATTTGCCACCATGCCCCGTCGCGCACGCCTGTCCATCCCCGGCATCCCCTGGCACATCATCCAGCGCGGCAACAACCGCTCGGTATGTTTTTATGCCGAAGAAGACTTCCAGTTCTACCTGCATTTTCTGCAAGAGTTTGCCGTCAAGTTCGGCTGCGACATCCACGCCTACGTGCTGATGACCAACCACGTCCACCTGCTGCTCACCCCGCAACGTCCCGACAGCGCATCCCTGCTGATGAAACATCTCGGGCAGCGCTATGTGCAATACATCAACCGCACCTACAAACGCAGCGGCACATTGTGGGAAGGACGATTCCGCTCCTGCCTTACGCAGACCGAAGACTACGTGCTCGCCTGTTACCGCTACATCGAACTCAACCCGGTGCGCGCAGCGATGGTGAACCAGCCGCAGGACTACCGCTGGTCGAGCTATCACACCAATGCGCTGGGCAAGGCCAGCAGCCTGATCGTCCCGCATGACCAATACCAACGGCTCGCAATGGACGACAACAACCGCCGCGAAGCCTACCGCGCCCTGTTCAAGGCGCATCTCGATGAAGAAGTCGTCGGGCAGATACGCAACGCCACCAACGGCAACTTTGCCCTGGGCGGCGAGCGATTCCAGAAAGAAATCGAAGCCGCGTTGGGGCGGCGGGCAAGGCGCGGGCAAGCGGGCAGGCCGAGCCACAACTTCATCGACGATACAAACCAGCTCGACTTGCTCTCACCACAGCCTGAAGGCGGGTAGTCCATTTGTCGTATTGACGAAGCTGCGGCAGGGGGATAGGGTGCAAGCCAGCAAACTCACTTAAAGGTTGGGCTGATG
>Ga0155952_1116_pt1 | contig 16400 bp, 18 predicted proteins | sample RifCSPlowO2_02_FD_107606 | JGI IMG/M metagenome (GOLD analysis project Ga0155952, IMG submission 107606) | Gallionellales bacterium RIFCSPLOWO2_02_FULL_57_47
GAAAAAAGAGGCGGCGCGGCGTGTGTGGTGTGCGGGCAGAGAATTAAATTCGCGCCACAAAACCGGGTTTATGCAACGCAACCGTGCAACTTAAAAGGTACTCCCTGGGCTTTCTTCCTGCGGGTAATCCGAACCGCGCTTTGCCGCTAGTGCGTGGCGTTTAAAACTAGGTCAACTGGTTGCAATCGGTGTTGCATTCGAGTTGACCTTTTCAAAATGGAGGAGTTATGCAGCTATTCATGGCAAATGCAAAGGCAGGTTTGGGCGGCGATCCGCTGCTGGCGGTGGCCGATGTGATCCAGTGGGGCGAGGTTGAAAAGCACATGCAGGCCGATTACTGGCAGGCGATGTTCAGGAAAGGCGGGCGCGCCCCTTACGATTACCGCACCATGTTCCGCGCCCTGCTGATTGCCCGCTGGTTTGGCCTGTCTTACCCGAAGCTGGAACGCGCCTTGCGGGTGCGCCTGGACTTCGTGTTGTTCTGCGGCTTCGTGATCGGCAACAAGATGCCGGACGCTTCCACGCTCAACCGCTTCAAGATGCGGCTGGATGAAGGCGGCACACTGGCCGCGATGTTTGCAGAAGTGGATCGGCAGTTAAGCGCGCAGGGCATCCGGGTGCAACCGGCACGGGGTGCGCTGGTGGATGCCGGGATCGTGAGAGTGAAACCTTCACTTTGAAAAAAGCGGGTATAAAAGCGGGTACGAAATGGCCTGCCGAACTGTGCACCCTATAGGTGGAGCGGCTTGCAGCGCACAATTGCGGTTTAACGTCTAGGAAAAACTGCTGCGCTCGACAGAGCGTTGTTGCTCGAGAATTCGGAATGCGGGGTCGCGAAGCGATAGGCTGCACAGTACATTCCGCTTCCTCATCCTCTCGCGCCAGGCTCTGCCATCGCTCGCGACGTTTTTCAGTGTCACGGGATTAGCTACAAAGATATCGTAGGGTGCGTTCCACGCACCATCATCGTTGGTGCATGGAATGCACACTACATGGTTATTGCCGTTTTGAAAGAGAAATGGAATTACGCGGGTTGAGTGTGCAGGGGCAATTCATGGATGGCCCCTGCTCCCAGTCAGTCTTGCTCGATCCAGTCCTGCAAAAACTCCCATTGCTCAAGCTCGCGTTCGGCGATGTGGTGAGGCAGGTCGAACAGGGATTTTCCCTCGAAGGCGGCATTCACATACACCTGCGTCTCGCGCAGGTAAGCGAGTATCGGCAGGCCCAGGGTGTCGAGAAAATCTTCCAGCACCGTAGCGGCGCGGGTGCGCTGCGCAATGCGCATACCGACCACGCCGATGTGGCAGGGGCTGTTGCGCACTTTCTTTTCCTCAAGCAGTTCTTTCAGGAAGTCGCGGCTGGCATGCAGATCGAACAGGGAGGGAGTGACCGGGACAATGATTTTGTTGGCCTGCCTGATCAGGGAATAGGCGAGATTGCTGCCGGATAAACCTGCGGATGAATCTACCACCAGCCAGTCGCTCGGGCTGTCTGATTCCTTGTTGTATTTCATCGCGCGTATCGGCGGGAGATCGTCCGGGCGTGTTTCGATCCACAACGCGGCGGATTGTTGCCTGTCCATGTCGAGCATGGCCACCCGGTTGCCGCGATTTGCCAGATACCCGGCGATGTTGACTGAAAGCGTGGTTTTTCCGCACCCGCCCTTGGGATTTGCAATCAGGATTGTTTTCATTTCGTATTCACTTTTTCCGTAAATTCAGCGGCGATTACCTGCGGCTTCCCAATAACGATCCCAATACACCGCGAACGATCTGCCGTCCTACTGACGAGCCGATGGCGCGTGCGGCGCTTTTGGCGAGTGCTTCGCCGACGCCTTCGCGGCGGCTGGGAGTGCTGCTTCCAAAAATGCCGCCCAGTATGCCACCGATTGCACCGCTGCCGTTGGCAGGATTTTGCGCGGTTTGCTGGGCAGACGCTCCGGCCTGCTTTTCGCCGGCGCGCCCTTTGAGGATTTCATAAGCCGATTCGCGGTCCACGGCTTTTTCGTAATGGCCGGCGAGCAGCGAATCTTGCATGATGGCTTTTCGTTCGGCATCGGTGATCGGGCCGATCTGCGCCTGCGGCGGAACGATCAGCGCGCGCTCGACGATGCCCGGCGTGCCTTTTTCATCGAGGCAGGAAACCAGCGCCTCTCCGACGCCAAGCTCGGTGATGATAGATGCTTCATCCAGCTTCGGATTGTCGCGCATGGTTTCGGCTGCGGACTTCACCGCTTTCTGGTCGCGCGGGCTGAAGGCGCGCAGCGCGTGCTGCACGCGGTTGCCGAGTTGTCCCAGCACCTTGTCCGGCACGTCGGCGGGATTCTGCGTGACGAAATAAACGCCCACGCCCTTGGAGCGGATCAGGCGCACCACCTGTTCGATCTTGTCGAGCAGCACGGCGGGAGCATCGTTCCGCCAGCGTTTGCAGCGTGACGGTCTTGCCGGTTCCGGTCGCGCCGGTGATCAGGCCGTGGCGGTTGGCCATCTGCGGCAGCAGGTAAAGTTCCTGCTCGTTGTTTTTGGCGATCAATAAAGGGCGGGTCATTTTGGCTTGGGTGTGGCTTGTATCAGGCCGGTTTTGTTGGGATAACGGGACGGAAATGATACCATCACGGAACATTTTCCGGAGGTAAGTATGGCTGGTCATAGTAAATGGGCAAACATCCAACACCGCAAGGGCAAGCAGGATGCCAAGCGCGGCAAAATTTTCACCCGGTTGATCAAGGAAATCACCGTGGCGGCGCGGCTGGGCGGCGGCGACCCGGATGGCAACCCGCGCCTGCGCCTGGCGATGGACAAGGCTTATTCCAACAACATGCCCAAGGACAACGTCGAGCGCGCCATCAAGCGCGGCAGCGGCGAACTGGAGGGCGTGGAGTATCAGGAGTTGCGCTACGAAGGCTACGGCATCAACGGCGCGGCGGTAATGGTGGATTGCATGACCGACAACAAGACGCGCACCGTGGCCGATGTGCGCCATGCATTTACCAAAAACGGCGGCAACCTTGGCACCGATGGCTCGGTTTCGTTTCTGTTCAGGCATTGCGGACAAATGATTTTTGCTCCCGGCACCGATGAAAACGGCCTGTTGGAAGTCGCGCTGGATGCCGGCGCGGAAGACATCGTCACCAATGACGACGGCAGTATCGAGGTGACCACCGCGCCGCATGATTTCGTGAATGTGAAACAGGCTTTGGAAGCGGCAGGCTACAAACCGGAATTCGGCGAAGTCATCATGAAGCCGGCTAACGAGGTGATCTTTACCGGCGATGATGCGGTGAAGATGCACAAGCTGCTCGATGCGCTGGAAGACCTGGATGACGTGCAGGAAGTCTATACGACAGCCGTCATGGAGGATTGAGGAGCGTGGATCGAGGATCGAGAGGCAGGATCGAGGATCGAGGATCGAGGATCGGGGGATAACCCGCTCGACGCGTCATGCCGACTGGCTCAATCCTCAATCCACGCTCCTCGATCCGCATCTTAGGTATCGACCCCGGCCTGCGCATCACCGGTTTTGCTGTAATCGACAAAGAAGGCCAGAAACTGCACTACGTCGCCAGCGGTTGCATCAAGACACCGGTTGGCGAGTTGCCGGAACGTTTAAAAGGGATATTGAATTCGTTAAGTGAAGTGATCGCGCAGCATCAGCCGCAGCAAGTGGCGGTGGAAAAGGTGTTCGTCAACGTCAATCCGCAGTCCACGCTGTTGCTCGGGCAGGCGCGCGGCGCGGCGATTTGCGCGGCGGTGCTGGCGAATCTGCCGGTGGCGGAATACACCGCGTTGCAGGTGAAGCAGGCCGTGGTCGGCAACGGCCATGCCGGGAAAGAACAGGTGCAATTGATGGTGCAACGCTTGTTGAAGCTGTCCGGCATACCCGGTCCAGACGCCGCAGATGCGCTGGCCTGCGCGATTTGCCATGCGCATGGCGGGATGGGCCTGGGCGCGCTGCCGACCAGGGGTTTTCGTGTTCGGGGTGGAAGGCTGGTATGACGATGCAACCGCTGGAACCGACCCTCGAAACATTTCAAAATCCGCTGGCGCTCTATGTCGCGGCGACGCGTCCTGCGTTTCTCACGGCGAGCCTGCTGGCATGCCTGATCGGGCTGGCGATCGCGCGGCATGACGGCATCGCGCTCAACCCGGAGCTGGCGGCGGTCACGCTGCTGTTTGCGCTGCTGGCACATGCCGGAGTAAATGTGCTGAACGATTATTACGATGCGCTGAACGGTACCGATGCATGCAACATGGAGCGTGTGTTTCCGTTCACCGGCGGCAGCCGCTTCATCCAGAACGGGGTGCTGACGCCGGTGCAGACGCGCAACTATGGTTTCGCATTGCTGTTTGGCGTGGCGCTGGCGGGGCTGTGGCTGATGCTGCGTTCCGCCCCGCAACTGTTGTACGTCGGCTTTGCCGGCCTGTTCATCGGCTGGGCGTATTCCGCGCCGCCGTTCCGGCTGAACAGCCGTGGTCTGGGCGAACTGTGTGTGGCGGCGGGGGTTTTATTGATAACAGCGGGCACCGATTTTGTGCAGCGCAAAGGCTATGCCGCCGCGCCGTTTATTGCCGGATTGCCTTACGCGCTGCTGGTGACCAATTTGCTTTATATCAACCAGTTCCCGGATCGCAAGGCGGATACTGCGGCGGGCAAGCTGCACTGGGTGGCGCGGCTGGACGTGCAACAGGCGCGCTGGGGTTATGTGCTGATTGTGACGCTGGCTTATGCATGGTTGTTGTCGAGTGTGGTGCTGGGCTGGTTACCGGTGCAAGCCTTGCTGGCGTTGCTGGCATTACCGTTGAGCGTCAAGGCTGCGCGCCTGCTGTTGCGGCATGCCGCGCAACCGCAGCAGTTGGGCGACGCGATCAAACTGACCATCGCCGCGATGATGATGCATGGCGGCTTGCTGGCGCTTGCACTAATTTTGAGTAAAGGAAGCACATGATTGGTCGTTTAACCGGCATCCTGCTGGAAAAGAATCCGCCGCAAATCCTGCTGGATGTGCAAGGCGTAGCCTACGAGCTGGACGTGCCGATGAGCACGTTCTACAACCTGCCGGTGCTGCACGAAAAAGTTGTGCTGCACACGCAACTCATCGTGCGGGAGGATGCGCATCTGCTGTACGGATTTTTGAGCCACGAAGAGCGCGTCGCGTTCCGTCTGTTGCTCAAGATCAGCGGCGTCGGCCCCAAGCTGGCGCTCTCGGTGCTGTCCGGTTTGAGCCTGAACGATCTGGCGGTCGCGGTGGCGAACAAGGAAGCCGGGCGGCTGACTAAAATACCCGGCGTGGGGAAAAAAACCGCCGAGCGGTTGCTGCTGGAATTGCAGGGCAAATTCGCTGTGGCTGGCGTGTCCGTTGTTCAAGGCACGGCTGTATCTTCATCAAACAACGATATCGTGAACGCCTTGCAAGCATTGGGCTACAACGATAAAGAGGCAGACTGGGCGGCCAGGCAATTACCCAAAGACAGCAATGTTTCTGACGGCATCCGCCAGGCTCTCAAGCTTTTATCCAAATCATGATCCATAGCGATAACCTTTCCGCAGAACCGCGCCTGATTTCTGCCACGCCAGCCTCGCAGCATGAAGAGGTGATGGAGCGTGCGCTGCGCCCCAAGCAGCTCGACGAATATGTCGGGCAGGAAAAGATACGCGGGCAATTGGAAATATTCATCGAAGCGGCAAAGCGGCGCAAAGAACCGCTCGATCATGTGTTGTTGTTTGGCCCGCCGGGCCTGGGCAAGACCACGCTGGCACAGATCATCGCGCGCGAGATGGGGGTGAATCTGCGCCACACTTCCGGCCCGGTGCTGGAGCGCGCCGGCGACCTTGCCGCATTACTGACCAATCTCGAACCGAATGATGTGCTGTTCATCGACGAGATTCACCGCCTGTCGCCGGTGGTGGAAGAAATCCTCTATCCGGCGCTGGAGGACTACCAGATCGACATCATGATCGGCGAAGGCCCGGCGGCGCGTTCGGTGAAGCTCGACCTGCCGCCGTTCACCCTGGTCGGCGCAACCACGCGCGCCGGGATGCTGACCAATCCATTGCGCGACCGTTTCGGCATCGTGGCGCGGCTGGAGTTTTACACGCCGCAGGAATTGCAGCGCATCGTGATGCGCTCGGCGGGGTTGCTGGAAATGAACCTGACGCACGACGGCGCGCTGGAAATCGCCAAGCGTTCGCGCGGCACGCCGCGTATCGCCAACCGCCTGCTGCGCCGCGTGCGCGACTTCGCCGATGTGAAGGCGGACGGCGACGCGACGCGCGAAGTGGCCGATGCCGCGCTGACGATGCTGGATGTGGACTCGCGCGGACTGGATGTGATGGACCGGAAATTATTGCTGACCGTGATCGAGAAATTCCTCGGCGGGCCGGTCGGCGTGGATAATCTCGCCGCTGCCATCGGCGAGGAACGCGACACCATCGAGGATGTGCTGGAGCCCTACCTGATCCAGCAGGGCTATCTGCAACGCACGCCGCGCGGGCGCATGGCGACCGCGAATGCCTATAGCCACTTCGGGCTGGTAGTTGCCAATAATCCACATACTCATCAATATGATCAATGATGAGTTGCCATTGGCCGGCGGGTCATTAAATGAGTAAAACGAAAATATTTTCGTTACCGGTGCGCGTATATTTTCAGGACACCGACGCGGGCGGGGTGGTTTATCACGCCAGCTATGTGAACTTTATGGAGCGCGCGCGGACTGAGTGGCTGCGCACGCACGGTTACAGCAATGCCGGGCTGATGAAGGAATTCGGCGTGGTGTTCGTGGTGCGCACGCTCAAGCTGGATTATCTCAGGCCCGCGCTGCTCGACGATTTGCTGGACGTCACGGCGCAGATCAAGGATGTCGGGCGCAGCCGCCTTACCTTGTTGCAGAGCGTGCGGCGGCGACACGGCGTTGCGGAGCAATCGGGGCGGGAGCCGCCGCTGCGCACCGACACCTGCTGCGGCGGGTATTACGCGCATGAATCAGAGGCGCGGCGCGGGGATGAGGTGCTGACCGAGGCGGAGGTGCATCTGGTATGTGTCTCTTTGGAAAGTTTCAAGCCGGTCAGTGTGCCGGAGGTTTTGAGCAGGCAATTGAAAAAATGAAACGGAAGGATTGAAATGGAAGTAACTCAGGATTTGTCGTTTATTCATCTCATCAGCAACGCCAGCATACTGGTACAGTTGGTGATGGGATTGTTGCTGCTGGTGTCGCTAATGTCGTGGTGGTACATTTTCCTGAAGCTGTTTACCATCCGTAACGAAGTCAAACTGACCGAAGAATTCGAGGAGGAATTCTGGTCAAACCAGAATTTGAATGATTTATACAAACAAATAAACAGCAATTCGCTGCGCGATCAGGGCGCTTTGGAGCACATCTTTTCTGCCGGTTTTGTCGAGTTTGTGAAGCTGAAAAAACAGCATGGCGTGGATGCCAGTGCGGTGATGGAAGGCACACGCCGTGCAATGCGCGCGACATATCAGCGCGAGATGGACAGGCTGGAATCGAACCTGGCGTTTCTGGCCTCGGTCGGTTCGGTCAGCCCGTATGTGGGGCTGTTCGGTACGGTGTGGGGCATCATGAATGCGTTTCGGGGCCTGTCGAATGTCGGGCAGGCGACACTGGCACACGTCGCGCCCGGCATAGCCGAAGCCCTGGTGGCAACCGCGATGGGTTTGTTTGCGGCGATACCTGCAGTGATCGCCTACAACCGTTACGCGCACGACATTAACCGCTTATCCTCGCGCTTCGACAGCTTTACCGAAGAGTTCTCCAACGTTCTGCAACGCCAGCCATGAGACTCTGCCAATTATGAAACCGGGCCGCCGCCACAATAACCGACTGATGAATGAGATCAATGTCGTGCCCTATATCGACGTGATGCTGGTGCTGCTGGTGATTTTCATGGTGACCGCTCCGCTGATGAATCCGGGGCAGATTGACTTGCCGCAGGTGGGTAAATCGTCGCCTGTAGCCCCAGCTCCGCTGGAGGTCATTATCAAGAAGGATACTACGCTGGCAATGCGCGATCATTCCAGGGGCGGCAAGGAAATCATCGTGTCGCGCGAAAATTTGATCGAGACGTTGAAAGCCAGGCAAGGTGAGCAAGCGACTCAGGCGGTGGTCATTTCCGCCGACAGGAACGTGCGCTACGAGGAGGTGATCAACGTGATGAATGTGCTGCAGCAGCAACAGATCAGGAAAGTTGGCCTGTTGACGCAAGTTAAAGCGGAATGAGCGCGGCGGTCTTTTACGAATCCTCCCGGCACGAAGCCTACCAGCTGCCAGCCGGGATTCTCGCGTTGGCGGTGCATGGCGCGTTTTTTGCGCTGCTGTATTTTGGTTTTGCCTGGCAGACCCAGCCCGATGCGGCGATGAGTGTGGAGTTGTGGGACAGCTTGCCGGAGTCGGTAAATGCGCCGCTTGAAGTCCCCTTGGTGGAGGAGGTTGTACAGCCGGCTCAACCAGAGAAAATAGCCCAGCCTGACATCGCCCAGCCGGAACCGAACATCGCCCAGGCTGAACCGAAAGTCGAGCAGCCTGAACCGAAAATCGCCCAGCCTGAACCCGACATTGCGCTGCCGGCTGAAAAGAAAATTGAGGTCAAGCCCGTCAAGAAAAAGCCGGCTAAAAAGGCGGATGCCAAACCGGTTGCGCGGAAGCCTGTTGAGCAGCAGGCGGTTGAGCAAGACCAGGATGCACGCATTGCACAGCAGCAGGCCGATCTTGAACGGGCAGAGCAAGCGGCCGCGAGAGGCCGCTTGGTGAATGAATACAAAGCCAAAATTCAGAACAAGATCACGCGCAACATCGTGATGCCGCCGGGTGTGTCTGACGATGCGCTCGCCGTATTTCGCGTCACACTGCTGCCGGGCGGTTCTATACTGAGCGCAGTTAAGCAAAAGTCCAGCGGCAATGCGGCATATGACAATGCGGTGGAGCGTGCGATTATAAAATCGGACCCGCTGCCTTTGCCGCCCGACCCGGCGATGTTCAAGGATTTTCGAATATTGGAGCTGAAATTTCAGCCCCGAAAAGCAAAGGAGTAGTTATGTTGTTACGCGCATTTCGGAGCGTGGTTGGTATTTTGTTTCTGGTACAGGCATCAGTGACAAACGCTGAAATGACTATCGAAATCATCGGTGCGGGTGAGTATCAGGTGCCGGTCGCAATCGTACCCTTCGGCGGGGACGGCAAGCTGGCGCAAGCCATCAAGGATGTGGTGGTGGGCGATTTGCTGCGCAGCGGATTGTTTCGCATGGTTGATGCGGAGGGCATGTCTCCGCACGCGCCTGCCGAAGTCAGTTACCCGGAATGGCAGAAACGCGGCGCGGAGGCCTTGGTTATAGGCACGGTTACGGCCAAAGCGGATGGACGCATAGATGCGCGTTTCCATTTGCTGGATGCGGTCAAACAGGCGAAGTTGATCGATCAGGCGGTCTCGGCGGAAGACGGGCAGCTGCGTGCCATCGGTCACCGCATAGCAGATCTGGTTTATGAAAAATTAACGGGGGACAGGGGCGTGTTCAACACGCGCATTGCCTATGTGAACCGGATTGAAACGAAGTACAAATTAATGGTGGCGGATAGCGACGGCTACAATGAACAGGTTGTGCTTTCGCAAGACAGTCCGATCATGTCTCCCTCGTGGTCGCCGGACGGCAGTCATCTTGCCTATGTGAGTTTTGAGACCGGTCACGCCGTGGTGTATGTGCAGTCGCTGTACACCGGGCAGCGCAAGGTGCTGGCAGATTTCAGCGGCAGCAACAGCGCGCCGGCATGGTCGCCGGATGGCAAGCAACTGGCGGTTGTGCTGACGCGCGATGGCAGCTCGCAGATTTATCTGGTTCGTCCCGATGGCAGTGGCTTTCGCCGCCTTACCTACACCGACGCGATTGATACCGAGCCGAATTTTTCGCCGGATGGACAATACCTGCTGTTTACCTCCGATCGCGGCGGCAGCCCGGAAATTTACCGTATGGCAATAAAAGGCGGATCGGTGCAGCGCATGACGTTTGGCGAGGGCAACAACTATTCGCCGAGCCATAGCCCGGATGGCAAAGGTTTTGTATACACACATTTCACCAATGGCAAATTTTTCATCGCCACCCAGGATTTCAAGACAGAGCAGATGGAGATTCTGACCGAAGGGGGATGGGAGAAAAAGCCCAGTTTTGCGCCCAACGGCAAGCTGATTATGTTTGCCAGCGAGGCGCGAGGTCGTGGTATATTGGCAACCGTGTCCAGCGACGGTCGTGTCAAGCAGCGCATATTTTCGCAAAGCGGTGATGCTCGCGAACCGGTGTGGGGGCCGTACCCGTAATTTATCCTAACCAAGCGAAAGGGGATGTCATGAAGAAGCTTGTTATCAGTGTAGTTTTGGTGAACCTGCTTGCAGCCTGTGCCAGCGAGAAACCGAAGGAACCTGTTGCTGCTCCAATGTCTGCCGCACCGGCTGCCGCACCAGTGGCTGAAGCTCCGGCTGCTGTTGAACCAGCAGCAGCGGAGACTGCAGCTCCGGTGGCTGAGATTGACGAGTTGAATGACCCGGACAGCATTCTGGCCAAGCGCAGCACACATTATCCGTTTGATGTGTCAGTGATTCAGGAGGACGACAAGCCTCTGGTGCAAGCGCATGCAAAATATCTGAGCGAGCATCCCGAGCGCAATGTGCGGCTGGAAGGCAATTGCGACGAGCGCGGCAGCAATGAATACAACCTGGCTCTCGGCCAGCGCCGTGCGGATGGCGTGAGGAAGATGCTGCAACTGGGCGGCGTGAACGCCAGCCAGATGACAACTGTCAGCTACGGCGAAGAAAAACCCAAGGCTACCGGGCACAATGAAGCTTCCTGGTGGCAAAATCGCCGTACCGACATAGTGTATTAAAGCAGTGGCCGTGCTGAAGCTGTGCGCTTTGATGCTGTTCGGCTTATGTTGCGCCAGCCCCGCGCAAGCGGGGTTGTTTTCGGATGATGATGCACGCAAGCAAATTGAAGACGCACGCAAGCAGATTCAGGATAACCGGAAAGAAATTGAGCGGCTTGAGGCGCGCATACTGAAGCTGGATGACAGGAACAGTCAGCAAACCAGGTCAATGCTGGATTTGCAGAGCCAGATTGAGACACTGAACAGCGAACTTCGCAAACTGCGCGGACAGAATGAAGAGCTGGCGCACGGTTTGCAGGACGCCGAGAAGCGCGCGAAAGATTTCTATGTGGATCTGGATACGCGCTTGCGCCATTTTGAATCCCTGGAGGAAGCTGCCAGGGATGAAGCTGTTCCCGCAAGTGGCATTTCTCCGGCACCGGCTATTTCTACCGATTCCTCCGATCCCGCTTTCGAGAACCGCGCCTTTGAGTCCGCCTATGGTTTGTTCAAGGACGGACGCCATGCGAATGCGGTCAAGGCATTTCATGAATTCCTGAAAAAATATCCCGACTCGGTACATGTTCCCAACGCGATTTATTGGCTGGGTTCCGCAAAGTTTGCGCTGAAGGATTACAAGGGCGCATTGGGTTTTTATCAGAGACTGTTGGAGATGTCACCCGCCACTCCGAAATCCGCTGAGGTGTTGCTCAATGTCGCAGCATGCCAACAGGAACTGAAACAGACAACGGCGGCCAAAAAAACCCTTAAACAACTGATTGCCCAATATCCCACCAGCGAAGCTGCCGCCAAAGCCAAGAAACTTCTTGCGGCGGCCAAGTAACCAGCATGTCCCACGTCAGTTCGGAAGCGCAACTGCCGCCCCGAGACGGTGGAGCGGAGCCCTCTGGTGCACCCGCAAGGAGTACGCCGGCGGGTGCCCCGTCGCATTGCGACGACCCTTCCGCTGCGGGAGGGGCGGCTTCGCAGTTGCTCCCGCAACTGGCTGGCTCCGCCATAACCAGTGACTTGGCGAGTGTTGTTGGCTCGCCTAGTCAAATGGCTATAACCAATGACTTGGCTATCGTTTCTGGACAGCCTAGTCAGATGGCTAGTAGTCTCACCAGTAGTTCCATCAGTAACGTGCCGCAACTGCGCATCAGTGAGATTTTTTATTCCCTGCAAGGGGAGAGCCGTTATATCGGTTGGCCCACCGTGTTCATTCGGTTAACCGGCTGCCCGTTGCGCTGCACCTACTGCGACACGACCTATGCTTTTACCGGTGGGCAAAACATGAGCGTGGCGGAAATCCTGAAACATGTCTCGGAATACCTGCCGCGCTATGTGACTGTTACCGGCGGCGAACCGCTGGCGCAAAAAAATTGCCTGCCTTTGCTGCGCGCGCTGTGTGATTCAGGGTATGAGGTGTCTCTTGAAACAAGCGGGGCACTGGATATCAGCGAAGTGGATGAGCGCGTGATGCGGGTGGTTGACATCAAAACCCCCGCGTCCGGCGAGGTTGAAAAGAATCGTTGGGAAAATCTGCCGTTTCTGACCAGGCACGACGAAGTCAAATTTGTATTGTGCGGCGAGAACGACTACCAATGGGCCAGGCAGACCCTTCAGCAGCATCATCTCGTCGAGAAATGCGCAGTGGTATTCTCACCCGCACACGGCGCGCTTGGCGCCACGCAGTTGGCCGAATGGATTTTGCGCGACCGACTGCCGGTCAGGATGCTGTTGCAATTGCACAAGCTGCTGTGGAACAACGCCCCCGGACATTAACCCTGGGAGAAGCAGTGGTCCACGAAAGTCACGAAAAAACGCGAAAGACGCGAAACAAATCGGTACGTTTCAGTGATTAAGCCACTCGCTCTTTGCGCAGCAATCTACAGCTTGGTATCTCTTCCAATGACTTCGTGCTTTTCGTGACTTTCGTGGACCAAATGCTTTTTGCAGGATAAATTATGAAAAATGCCGTGGTGCTTTTATCGGGTGGTATGGATTCCGCAACTGTGCTGGCGATTGCGCGCGTACAAGGCTATACCTGCCATGCATTGAGCGTGGATTATGGGCAGCGCCATTACGCCGAACTGGCTGCCGCACAGCGTGTCGCGCAAATGCTGGGTGCGCATGAGCACCGGGTGATCAGCATCGACCTCACCGGATTCGGCGGTTCCGCACTCACCGACCACAACATCGCCGTGCCGCAACAACCCGGCGAGGGCATCCCGCTTACCTATGTTCCCGCCCGCAACACCATCATGCTGTCATTGGCATTAGCCTGGGCTGAAGTGTTGCATGCACAGGACATTTTCATCGGGGTGAATGCGGTGGATTATTCCGGTTATCCTGATTGCCGCCCCGCCTTTATCGAAGCGTTTGAGCGCATGGCAAATCTTGCCACCAAGGCAGCCATCGAGGGCAGCACGCTTGCCGTGCATGCGCCACTGCTGCACTTGTCCAAGGCGGAGATCGTCCGGCAGGGTAATGCACTCGGCGTTGACTTCGCGCAGACTGTTTCCTGCTACCAGGCCGATGAAATGGGGCGAGCCTGCGGAGTATGTGATTCATGCCGTTTGCGCAGAGCCGGGTTTGCCGCAGCCGGCGTGGATGATCCAACCCTGTACTCGAGCACAGCCGAAGTGCGCTGATCGCATGAATAGCGCACGCGCCTTGTTAAGCGGCATTTTGCGTTGACAGGGTAGGCCAAATCCGTATAATTCGCGCTCCTTTGCAACGGGTCGTTAGCTCAGCCGGTAGAGCAGCGGACTTTTAATCCGTTGGTCGGCAGTTCGAATCTGCCACGACCCACCAGTTTGCAAAAGAATCTCCGGCTGTCCCCGTTATTTTGTAATGCCGCTTTAGCTCAGTTGGTAGAGCAACCGCCTTGTAAGCGGTAGGTCATCAGTTCGAATCCGATAAGCGGCACCAATACCTGTAAGGCTTGCAGCGATGCAGGCTTTTTTAATGTCCTGCCGTTATGTGTTCGTGTAGGCGTAGTGCAGGTTTATTCCGGGCTGTGTAGCAGCCCACCACAAATAGCTTTTGGGAGTGGTAGTTCAGTTGGTTAGAATACCGGCCTGTCACGCCGGGGGTCGCGGGTTCGAGTCCCGTCCACTCCGCCAATATCCATAAGGCTTGCAGCGATGCAGGTCTTTATTACGTCTGTTCTCTTCAACTTACCCGTTTTTTTCACTAACGCAGTATTTTGCTCAGAGTAGCCGCCTCTCTAGCTTGCTTCAGCCACTCCAGTCCGCCGCTTAGCTTCCAAATGTCTAAATTATCTTTAAAGTAATACCACGCCTCATCCTTGCCGCCAACCTGCACCATGCCTTCACGCAAACGCGGTTGCTTGGGCTTGTCGGCTAACAACATTTTTGCCACCTCAGGAAAACGCTTCCTGGCGGTGGAAAGGGCAAATTGCGCTGCCTGACTCTGATGATCCATAAATAAAGCCAACGCAGTGCCATAACTCATTTCTGCCAAATCGTCAGGATAATGCTTGGACAAGGACAGTGCCTCGGCAATCTTTCCCAAACGCAAGTAGTCGTGGATGAGATTAGCGCGCAACCCCTGATTGTCATTGGGGTTCAGTGTCAGCACCATCCATTCGGCGACGCGCACGGCTTCAGGCAAGTTCTTGGTCAGGCGCAGCATGCCAACCAGTCTTTCCAGCAAACGCAATGCCGGACGGTTTTCATGCCAAGCCCATTCCAATTTTAATCCCTTGGCTTGGTAACATTTGAGCGTCAAGCGCAGCAACGCTTCTGCATGGTGTAGCGCAGGCAACAACAGTACTTCCTCAAAGCCATGAGAAACGCGCTCTTCCTCTACCGTGGCAAGCCAATCATCGAGAATCTCGAAGCATTGCCAAGCCAGCGGGTTGCGCTCCAGCCACTCAATATCATCGGCCATCCTTTCCGAATACTCGCCTTGCGTCTCCCACTGAGCGGCCAAACTGAGTAATTTTTTGTCAGGCACCATCGGGCCCGCGCTGTCACTCATCGGCTTGAGTGTGTAGTGACAAACCGGTTCCGGCAACTGCTCAACGAGTGAAACCAGCCTGTTGATTTCGGGGCTTAGATTTTTTGCAATGCCGGTCATGGCGCTCGAAATATCCCCTTGTGAAACCGCCCGCAGATATTCAATTAACGACCCTTGAGCAAAATCTTTATCCTTCGACAAACGGGCGACCCAAAAGCGTGCACGCTCCGTAGCGCGATGCTTTTCGCCTTGATTAACCAACAAGGTAATCTCCAGATGCGAGAGCGAAGGATCGTTCGGAATCAAACGTTGCAATTCTTGGAACAGCGACCACGCTTCCGCATACTCATTGCGGTCAGCCAAAATACAGCAACGGCGTTGCATCGCGGCTGCGCGAATATATTTATTGCTCGCAGCCGAACCTCGGTCCAGTAGTTTTTTCTTTTTTAGCGGATTACCCAAAATATCATAGCAATCAAGCAAACAATCAAAAGCAGGTTCGGCACGCTCATCCAGCTTATTAAAATTGGCGAACAAACCCTCCAGCAATCTCGCCGCATCTTGAACGCGGGCTTGCAGCATCCACTGTCTCGCAACGTGCTCCAACTCTTCTGCCGACAAATATTCAAAAGGCAATGCGGCAAGCTGCTTGGCCGTCAGCGCATCCAGCACAAACGGCAATATACTAATGTTGGGGAATTCATCTTGGTGAGGTTCCATCGCCAAACAACAGTGCTTGTATTTGCTTCCCGAACCGCACGGACACAGTGCATTCCGCTCTGGTTTAGGCAGCGGACGCGGGCGAAAATTATTACCGGGCAAGGCGGTGCGATTCCAAATGTAACGTGCGAAAAAAGACTTAAAGCTGCGTAAACCATCGCGGTTTGACTGAAACTGTTTGAAAAAAATCGGCGCGACATCTTCCGCATATTGATCAAACCAACGTAAAAACTCGGTTGCATCTTCTGATTTGAGAATCACTGAAACCGAGCGACTAATCAAAAAATCAAGGTCATTACTGGTGATATTGTCAGGCTGAGTAGGCATCGCGATGGCTATCAAGAAAGTTGAATGAATACGATTATATCAACCCGGATAATCCATTGGCTCGTAGGAGCTCGATTTATCGAGCGATTGTTGGCTTTCGCGCAATAAATTGCGCTCCTGATAGACTATGCAGACATCTGGAAATCACATCGAGTGGTTGAATTCGCACCACTGAGCTGCTCGCGATTAACGTCCGCTTCACAAAGATGCAAATATTTTTACCAATGACCGCTTTCTTGCTGTGATTATTGATGGGCGAGTAGCAGGTGTGTGCCATTGGACTAAACCGCTTTGCGGTACTGTCGCTCCGAACATCAGTTTGAGATTGGTTTTATGCGTGTAGGCAGTTGACAGAAATGACCTGTTCCCCATGTTGAGAAGTGAGGCAATCCGCTTCATTTTTCGACAGGAGCAGAATCATGAACTCAACGACACCAACCATCAGCCCGTTGCGCCAACGCTTGCTCGACGACATGCGGATGCGCAAACTCTCCCCCAAGA